>ENA-UOUL01002948-UOUL01002948.1-bioreactor-metagenome-genome-assembly--contig:-NODE-2948-length-18582-cov-4.662307_pt1 | contig 18582 bp, 15 predicted proteins | sample MGYA00249838_ERZ747220 | MGnify/ENA primary metagenome ERZ747220 (study PRJEB28778, sample SAMN05720191) | bioreactor metagenome | isolation source: Anaerobic biogas reactor | place: USA:Washington...
CAGAACGGCTTGAAGTTCGACCAGGACAAGACCTTCGGCTCGGTCGATCTGCGACGGGCGTTCAACCAGGTCCGCATGCTCGACAGGTACGACTACGGCCGCAACGGTGAGTTCGTCGGCCTCGACATCAAGGCCATGCGAACCCAGAAGTCGCCCGCGACCAAGCACCTGCGCAACAGTCGCGAGATATTCATGAAGCTTCTGAAGATCAGCCGCGGCCTGGACGACAAGAAGATGGCCAAGATGATCGGCGACCGCGACTACGAAGAACTCGACCTGTACATCCTCAATCGCCTGATTGGAGGCTAGTCCGTGAACGAGCATCGGTTTGGTTCGGGCGACCGCGGCCTCGTCTTCGGCGAGGCCGACGGACGCGTGTACCTCAAGGACGTCTACGGCTTGACCGCCGGTTACTGCAGCCGCGATGAAGGGCCATCAGCGGCCCGAGGGCTGCTCTCCGTGCGGACGGATGAAGGCGTCTTTCAAGGCGGCGATCTGACGCCGGTCGAGCACCGATTTGACGAGGCACAGGCCCGGCTGGTCTGGACGGCTGGGCCTTCGCTTCGCATCGAGAGCCTCTGGGCGTTCGACGCCGAAACGGGCGTCTGCCATCGGCAAGATACGGTGGTCAACGTCGGCCAAAAACCCGTGACCATCCAGCGCTGCCTGGCCCGGTTTCCCTTCACGCCCGGCCGCTATGAGGTCTACGGCCAGGACAGCCGGTGGTGCAATGAGAACCAGGGGCACTGGCGCGAGTTGAACCACGGCTCGGTGCGGTTCTGGTGCGAACAGGGCCGGACCACGCAGGGCAGCAGCCCGTTTGCCGTGCTTCGCCGGATCGGCGACCGCGCGGTCGGTTTCCACGTCCTGCCGATCGGCAACTGGACCATTGAGGTTGCCGCCCGCACTCACTGGAATGATTCGATTCCCTTTGCGGTGGTCGAATTGGGCCTCTCGGATCAGAACCTGGCTTTGGAACTGGCGGCCGGCGAGCGGATCGAGCTTCCGGAGATCATCCTTCAGCCGATCGGCGCCGGTCCGGTCCACCAGGCCGCTCCGGACCTCCATCGGTATCTGTTGGGCCGGTGTTGCCCCGGCGCCAAGCCCGAAGCCCCCGTCGTCTACAACACGTGGTTCTACAAGTTCGACAACCTCAACGCCGAGGACCTGCGCGGGCAGCTTGCCGCCGCCGCGGAAATCGGCTGTGAGGTCTTCACGATTGACGCCGGATGGTACGGAGCGGAGGACACGTCGTGGCATAGCCAGACCGGCGACTGGCGGGAGAACCGGGCCAAGGCCTTCCGCGGCCGGATGAAGGAGTTTGCCGACGAGGTCCGCCGCGCGGGTCTGGGCTTTGGCATCTGGATGGAGCCCGAACGTTTCTGTCCGTCGGTGCCGGTGCGCACCGAACATCCCGAGTGGTTTCTGCCCGGCGAAGGCGACCACTATCGGCTGGACTTAAGAAAGCCCGAAGCCCGCCAGTACATTCGCTCCGAAATCGTCCGCCTCGTCAAGACCTATCAACTGGCGTGGATGAAGGTGGATTTCAATTTCCACATGGGGCGCGACCGCACCGGGGCCGAGTTCTGGACCTACTACCGACACTGGTACGGCGTTCTCGATCAAGTCCGGGCCGAATGCCCCGAGACCTTCTTCGAGAACTGCGCCAGCGGGGCCATGCGACTGGACATCGAGACCCTCCGCCACTTCGACAGCCATTTCCTCTCCGATACCGTCAACCCGGTCGACGTGTTGCGGATCAACGAGGGTGCCTTGCTGCGCCTGCCTCCGGGCCGGCTGGGCAAATGGGCGGCCCTGCGGTCCATCGGCAAGTCCGTGCCCACCTACGGCGTGCCGCCTGAACAGGATGTGGACAAGGTGGTGGTTCCCAGCGGCGCCACTTGGGACCGCTCCGAGACCGCCGACCTCGACTTCGTCGCGCGGGTCTGCCTGTCCGGCATGGTGGGCTTTACCGGCGATCTGGCCGGCTTGACCGAAACCCACCGCAAGCGCCTGGCCCATCACGTGGCGATCTTCAAACGCTGGCGGCGATTCATCGCCGGTTCGGTCGCACATCTGCTGACCCCGCCCGAGCTTAAAGAGAATCGCAGCGGCTGGTCGGCCTTGCGCCTGGCCCATCCGGACAATCCGGCGAGTCTGCTGTTTGTCTACCGCCTCCACGACCTCTCCGAGAGTCGGACATTCCGCCTCGAAGGTCTGGACGAAAGCATCAATTATAGAGTAGTCGATGACGAGGGCGCCCTGGTCGCCCAGCGAACCGGCGGCCAACTGGCCCGCGAGGGTCTGGAGGTGACCTTGCCTCGGACCTACACCGCGGGCTTCTTCGCGATCGAACCGGAATGACCGCCCGGCAGGAACATGCGGCGGGCGATGTGCCGCTGGTGCGGCTCGAAAGCGACCATCTGGCCGTGGACGTGGCCCCGTCGATCGGGGGGCGGATCGTCAACCTGACCCACAAACCCTCCGCGCATCAATTCCTCTGGCACAATCCTCGGCTGCGGCTCGCCCGCGCAGAGCCCGGTAATACGTATGATCCCAACTTTTACGGCGGGATCGACGAGATCATCCCCGTAGATATTCCGGAGACGGTGGATGGAATTGGGTATCCCGATCATGGGGAGTTGTGGCCGACGCCGCTGGGACACCGGTTCGACGGGCAAACCCTTGTGCTGGAAGGGCTTCTGCCGCTTTCGGGGTTGCGCTACCGGCGTGAGATGCGCCTGGATCGCGACGGGCCGGCGGTGCATCTAAACTATGCTATCACCAATACTTCCGGCGCATCGCGGGCATTTTTGTGGAAGCTGCACGCGGCCCTGGCGATCGAACCCGGCGACCGGATCGATTGCCCAGCCGGCAGGGCGGTGGCGGCGGACGTGGCGTGGGCACGCGGCAAAACCGCTGAACCTTTTGACTGGCCTGAGGTTAACGGCCAACGAGCCGACATGATTCCCCAGCCGGACGGGACGACCGACTTTCTGTTTCTCTACGAGTTGCGGGAAGGGCGGGTCGGCTGGCGCAGCGGCGATGGGCGTCGGCGGGTGGAGATCCGGTTCGATCCGCGAGTTTTTCCATATGTCTGCTATTTCGCCTCTTACGGCGGGCTGGATGGGCATGTCGTGGCCGTGCTGGAGCCGTGCACAGCCATGCCGCTTTTGGTTATGGAGGCCCAGCGGCTTGGGCAGTGCTCGGTGCTGGCTTCGGGTCAGGTTCTTTCCACAGATATGACCATCACGGCTGACGCGGTTTAGGGCGGCTGCGCTTGACGGTCTGGTGGGGCAGACAGAGTTTTTGTTGAGAGGCCGATCGACTTGCTATAAAGTAGTGAATCAGGGGGCATATGGCCCAACGGCTGGACGTGCCGTTAGGGACTTGGCTGGACAGGGCGTATGGGCAACGCTAGAATTTGAAGTTAGATTGAGCCGATTGACGGGGGAAGAGTTCCGGCCCTACGGACCTCCGATTGTGCCGGAATGTGGAGTGTTTGTGTCAAAACAGGGTGGGATCAGCCAACAAAGGGACCGCCATCGCTGTAGGCGGACGAGGCGTAGGCTGATGTTGTGGAATGTCGGTGGAAATCACATCAGAGGGTGGACATGGACACGAAGAGCATTCTGCTGGTGGAAGACAATCCCGACGATGAGGCGTTGACGCTCCGAGCTTTGGACAAGAGCGGGGTCAATGGGAACGTGGTGGTGGTTCGGGACGGGGCGGAGGCGCTGGACTACCTGTTCTGCCGCGGGCCGTACGCCGGTCGCGACGTGTCGCAGACGCCGGTCATGGTGCTGCTGGACCTGAAACTGCCGAAGCTGGGCGGCATCGAGGTGCTCAAGGAGATGCGCCGGGACGATCGGATGCGCTGCATTCCGGTGGTGGTGCTGACCTCGTCGCGGGAACAGCAGGACATTCAGAACAGCTACTCTTCCGGGGCCAACAGCTATGTGCGCAAGCCGGTGGACTTTGTGGAGTTCACCGAGGCGGTCAAGCAATTGGGAACCTACTGGCTGCGGATCAGCGAGCCGCCGCCGAGAGTCAGGAGCGCGTGATGGCCGAGCCGCTGCGGGCATTGATCGTTGAGGACTCGGAAGACGACGCGACGCTGGTGGGTTATCAGCTCACGGCGGCCGGGTACGAGTTGATCACGACGCGGGTCGAGACGGCGGAGGCCATGCACCGCGCCCTGGACGAGCGGGAGTGGGACGCGGTGATCGCCGATTACTCCCTGCCGCGGTTCAGTGCGCCGAAGGCCCTGGCGTTGATGAGGGAGCGCGGGCTGGACCTGCCGTTCATCATTGTTTCCGGGGCGATCGGCGAAGAGACGGCGGTGGAGGCGATGCGGGCCGGCGCTCACGACTACATCATGAAGCACAACCTGACCCGGTTGGCTCCCGCCGTCGAGCGCGAGCTGCGCGAGGCGCGAGTGCGTCGCGAACGCCGCGAGGCGGAGGAGGCCCTGCGGGAGAGCGAGCGGACGCTTTCGACCCTGATGAGCAACCTGCCCGGCATGGCGTACCGCTGCCTCAACGATCCGCGATGGGCGATGCTGTTTGTCAGCGAGGGGTGTTACGATCTGACCGGATACCACTCGTCGGTGCTTTCCGGCGCCAACCGGACGGTTTCCTACGGCGACCTGGTTCACGACGACGACCGCGAGATGGTCTGGACGTCGGTGCAGGAGGCGCTGGCTGAGCGGCGGGCGTTCCAGCTCGTCTACCGCATCCACACCGCTTCCGGGCGGGAGCGGTGGGTGTGGGAGAAGGGGCGGGGAGTCTTCGCGGCCGACGGCGGCCTTTCAGCCATCGAAGGCTTCATCTCCGACGTGACCGAGGCCAAGCGGGCGGAGGAGCAGATCAAGGCGTCGCTCCAGGAAAAGGAGGTGCTGCTCCGCGAGATTCACCACCGGGTCAAGAACAACCTGCAGATCATCTCGAGCCTGCTGAACCTCCAGTCGCGGTACATCCAGGACGAGCGGGCCCTGGACGTTTTCCGCGAGAGTCAGAATCGCATCCGCTCGATGGTGCTGATCCTCGAGAAGCTCTACCGCTCGAAGGATCTGGCCCGGGTGGATTTTGCCGAGTACGTTCAGAGTCTGGCCAGCCACCTGGTGCGGTCGTACGGGACGCGGCGGGCGGGCGTCGATCTGCGGGTCCACGTCGAGGGCGTCGCGCTGCCGATCGACACCGCCATTCCGTGCGGCATCATCATCAACGAGCTGGTGACCAACGCGTTGAAGCACGCGTTTCCGGACGGGCGGCGGGGGGAGATTCGGATCGACCTGCATCCAGCCGAGCGGGAGTACCGGCTCGTCGTGAGCGACAACGGGACGGGCATACCCGCCGATCTCGATTTCCGCAAGACGGAGTCGCTGGGCCTCCAGCTGGTCACCACGCTGACCGACCAGTTGGACGGGACGGTGGAACTGGAACGGGACGGGGGGACGCGGTTCACGATCGTGTTCCCGAAGGGAGAATAGAAAAGGAGTTTGGATCATGTCTCACGCACAGATACTCGTCGTCGAGGACGAAAGCATCGTGGCCCGCGACATCGAGGACCGGCTCAAGACGATGGGCTACACGGTTCCGGCGGTGGTGGCCAGCGGCGAGGAGGCGGTCGACAAGGCCGAGCAGACCCGCTCGGACCTGGTGTTGATGGACATCATGCTCCAGGGTCCGATCGACGGCGTGACCGCGGCCGAGCGGATCCGGGACAAGCTGCGCATCCCGGTGATCTACCTGACGGCCTACGCGGACGACGAGACGCTTCGCCGGGCCAAGGTCACCGAGCCGTTCGGCTACATCCTCAAGCCGTTCGAGGAGCGGGAGCTGCGCACGACCATCGAGATCGCCCTGTACAAGCACAAGATGGAGAACAAGCTGCGGGAGAGCGAGGAGTGGCTTTCGACGACGTTGCGGAGCATCGGCGACGGCGTGATCGCCACCGACACGCGGGGCCTGGTCAGCTTCATGAATCCGGTGGCAGAAGCCCTGACCGGATGGGCGGCCCGCGACGCTCTGGGTCAGAGCCTGATGGACGTCCTCGACATGGTGGACGAGGAGACGCGGACGCACCTGCCGAATCCGGTGAGCAAGGTGCTCGAGGAGTCGGACCGCATCAGCGTCGAGACTGACCACACGGTGCTGATTTCGAAGGACGGGGCGGAGACGCCGATCGACCACTCCGCGGCTCCGATCAAGGACGACCGCGGCGAGGTGATCGGGATCGTCCTGGTGCTTCGCGACATCACGGAGCGCCGCCTGGCCGAGCACGTTCTTCGGCAGCACGCCGAGTACCTTCGCAAGCGGATCAAGGAGCTCAACTGCTTCTACACGATCTTCCGGATCATCAAGCGGCCCGACACGCCGCTGGATGAGATGCTGCGTCGGATCGTGGACACCATGTCGTTCGCCTGGCAGTATCCGACCATCACCTGCGCGAGGGTGGTGCTGGACGGCCGGAGCTACGAGACGGAGAACTTCCGCCAGACCCGCTGGCGTCAGGAGGCGGAGATCCGCGTCCATCAGGAGCGGGTCGGGACGCTGGAGGTCTGCTACCTGGAGGAGCGGCCGGAGAGCTACGAAGGGCCCTTCCTCAAGGAGGAGCGCAGCCTGATCAACGCGGTGTCGGTGCTGCTGGGCAACGTGATCGAGCACGAGTGGGTCAAGGAGCGTCTGCTCAAGGCCGAGCGTGAGCTGGGCCAGTCGGGCGAGGAACTCGACCGCGTCACGCAACTGGCGGCGGGCGAACTGGACCGGCTGCTGGAGTCCGTCGAGGATCGGCTGGAGGCCACGATCTCGCAGGAGGCGGTCAGCCCGGACATTCGCGGGGCGCTGGCGTCGGCCGTCGCCGACACCGAGTACACCGAGCGGCTGCTGCACGACCTGTTTGTCTACCTGCGGGTCGGCGTCAGCCGCCGCAGCTTCGGGCCGACCGACACCGGGTCCGTTCTGGCCGAGGCTCAGTCGCGGCTGGGCGAGACGATCCGCCGGCGCGGGACGCCGATGGTCGCGGAGGAACTGCCGACCGTCATGGCCGACCGCGAACTGATGGTCAAGCTGTTCGAAAATCTTCTCGACGCGGGCATCCGCCTGGGCGGCGAGAGGCCCGGAGAGGTTCGCGTCGGGGCCGAACGGCGGGAAGGCAAGTGGCAGTTCGCCGTCCGGTGTTCGAGTGCCACGCTGGACCCGCAGACGGCTGAAGGTCTGTTTACCATCTTTCCCGGCGCCAAGCGGCGTCCGGAACATCCGGAGTTGGGCATCGGTCTGGCCGTTGGCAGGAAGATCGCGATGCACCACGGAGGCGACCTGTGGATCGAGTCCGAGGCTGGACAAGGCGCGACGTTCTACTTTACAATTCCAGCCAAGTGACCGGGTTCGAGGCGGCGGCGAGGCCGGCCGCCGGCGAAGCGGCGAGGAGCGATGGTGCATGGTGGAAACGCGAATTCTGGTTGTTGAGGACGAACTGATCGTGGCCAAGGACATCCAGAGGGGGCTGGAGGACTGCGGCTTTTGCGTGCCGGCCGTCGCGGCCAGCGGCGAGGACGCGGTGCGCCTGGCCGGCGAGCACCGTCCGAATCTGGTTCTGATGGACATCGTGCTGGACGGCGAGATGGACGGCATCGAGGCGGCGGAGCGGATCCATCGAAGCCTCGACATTCCGGTGGTGTATCTGACCGCGCACGGGGACGAAGCGACCGCGGATCGCGCCCACGCGAGCAAACCGTACGGTTACGTGCTCAAGCCTTACGACGAGCAGTGCCTTTGCCGCACGATCCGCACCGCCCTCGACCGCCACGGCCGGGACCGCCGCGAGTTCTCGGTTCGGGAGCGGATGATTCGCGACATGCGGGCCTATCTGTACGCCGGATCGAAGCGTCTGGACCTGCGTCCGGTGGACTGCAACGTCGTTTTTGCGGAGGCGTTGGGCGGTTTGGCCGCGGCAATCGAGGCGGCCGGCGCGAAGGTGGCCCGCAGCGTGCTGCCGACGGTGGTGGCCGATCCGGCGCACATGGTGCTGGTGTTCCGGCATCTGATTGATAACGCGATCAAGTTCCGGTCGCAGGAGGTCCCGGCGGTCCGCGTGGACGCCCGGCGCCAGGAGGACTACTGGTTGTTCCGGGTTCAGGACAACGGGATCGGGATCGACCCGTCGCAGGCCGATCGCGTCTTCGACGTGCTGGGCCGGGCGCGGGCCCAGGACGCTCAACAGGGAACGGGCGTGGGCCTGGCGATCTGCAAGAAGATCATCGAGCGTCACGGCGGGAGCATGTGGGTCCGGTCGGCGCCGGGGAAGGGCGCCGCGTTCTGTTTCACGATTCCGGCCGACTGAGAGCCGAACGGGTCGGCCCGCCGATGGAAGGGCGGGTGCGGCCCTCGGCATGGATGCGGATGATGGCGATCAGCCGGGACCGGGGCCGTGAGCGGCCGTCGTCAAGGGGGTGTTTATGACGGATGCACGGATACTGGTGGTCGAGGACGAGAAGATCGTCGCCAAGGACCTCAAGCAACGCCTGGAGCGGCTGGGGTATGCCGTTCCGGCGGTGGCGGCCACCGGACGCGACGCGGTCGAGAAGGCCCTGGACGGGAACGTCGACCTGGTGCTGATGGACATCATGCTCAAGGGGGACATGGACGGGATTCAGGCGGCCGAGCAAATCCGCCGCCGGGCCGGCCTGCCGGTGGTCTACCTGACGGCCTATTCGGATCGCGAGACCCTCAGCCGGGCCAAGGTGACGGAGGCCTTCGGCTACATCCTCAAGCCGTTTGAAGAGCGCGAGCTGGAGACCAACATCGAGGTCGCCCTCTACAAGCACGCGATGGAGCGGCGGATTCGGGAGCGCGAGCAGTGGCTTTCGACCACGCTGCGGAGCATCGGCGACGCTGTCATCTCGACGGATTCGCGCGGTCGCGTGGCGTTCATGAATCCGGTGGCTGAGGAGCTGACCGGACGGACCCAGCAGGAGGCGGAGGGCCAGGCGCTCAACCAGGTGTTCCGCCTGGTCGACGAGCGGACGCTCGAACCGGTCGACGGCTACGCGGCGCAGATTCTTGAGCATGGCGGGGTCCGCCAGCTTCGGGCGGGCGATGTGCTTCTGGTCGCCAAGGACGGCCACCGCCTGCCCATCGACGACAGCGCGGCGCCCATTGCGGACGAGGAGGGCGGCGTGCAGGGGGTTGTGGTCGTGTTCCGCGACGTGACCGAGCGCCGGACGGCTGAGGTCCGCCTGCGGGAAAGCGAGCAGCGCTACCGCGTGCTGTTCAACAGCATCGACGACGCGGCGTACCTGCACGGGGTCAAGAAGGACGGCATGCCGGGCAAGTTCATCGAGGTCAACGACGTCGCGTGCCGGCGTCTGGGCTATTCGCGGGACGAGTTGGCGAAGCTGACCCCGGCCAACATCAACGATCCGGAGAGCCTGGCCGCTTTGCCGGAGGTGATGGCCGAACTGCACGAAACGCGGCACGTGCTGTTCGAGACGGTGCACGTGGGCAGGGACGGGCGGCGCATTCCCGTCGAGATCAACGCCCACCTCTTCGAGCTGCACGATGAGCCGGTGGTGCTTTCGATCGCCCGCGATATCTCCGAGCGCAAGAAGGCGGAGGCGGCGATGCGGATCAAGGACAGCGCGATCGCCTCGTCGATCAGCGGGATCGCGATCGTCGGCCTCGACGGTCGGCTCACCTACGCCAACGCCGCGTTCCTGAAGATGTTGGGATATCGGCTTGAAGAGGAGGTGCTCAGCCGCTCGGTCTCGCAGTTCTGGGAGACCCAGCCGAAGGCGATCGAGGCGGTCCGGGCGGTCCAGAAGGGCCGCGACTGGTTCGGCGAACTGGTCGCGATCCGCCAGGACGGGTCGCGTTTCGACGTGCAGCTTGCGGCCAGCGCGGTCGTCGACGAGCGCGAGAAGGCGGTTTGCATGATGGTCTCCTGCGTCGACGTCAGCGAGCGAAAGCGGGTGGAGAAGTCGCTGCGGGAACTGGTGCGCGAGCTCAACTGCCTCTACGCCGTTTTCAACGTGGTGGAAAAGCCCGGCCTGTCGCTGGCCGAGGTGCTCCAGAAGACGGTGGACCTGATCCCGTCGGCGTGGCGGTATCCGGACGCCGCCTGCGCCCGGATCGTGGCGGACGGCCGCGAGTACCGGACGGTCAACTTCGCCGAGACGCCCTGGACGCTCAGCGCGCCCATCGGATCGGACCAGCGGGTCATCGGGCGGCTTGAGGTCGGGTATGTCCGCGAGCAACCCGAAGCCGACCAGGGACCGTTCCTCAAGGAGGAGCAGAGTCTGGCCACGGCCATCGCCGACCAGCTTGGCTACGTTATCGAGCGCAAACGGACGGAGGAGGAACTCAAGGCCGCGGTCGTGCAGCTTCAGGACGTTCTGTCGCGACTGGCGTAACATCGCCGATGGCTGCGCCGCGGTGAAAGAGGGGGGTGAATCGTGAAGCTCAACTACATCGTCATTCCGCTGATCACGATCATCGTCGCGTCGATGGGCTCTGAGTTCACCGAGGCCGGGATGGAGTGGTACCGCACGCTGCGGCTGCCGGCCTCTACGCCTTCGGGAGCGGTGATCGGCTTGGTCTGGGGCGTGATCTACATTCTGACCACCGCATCGGCTTTGATCGTCTGGAACGGCACGCCGCACGATTCGCGATTTCGGGCGATCGTCGCGATTTTTCTGGTCAACGCGTTTCTCAACGCCTTCTGGAGCTACCTGTTCTTCGTTCAGCACTGGCTCGCCGGCTCGGTGGTGGAAATTATTCTGCTGTTGGCGACGGTTGCGGCTTTGGTTATCCTGATCTGGCCCCGGTCGGTCATCGCCGCCGTGCTGCTGCTGCCGTATGCCGGGTGGGTGGCCTTCGCGAGTTGGCTGAACATCGCGATTTGGAGACTCAATACGTGATGGAGGATACCCGGATCACTTTCGGGGGGGCGGGTCATGAAGATCGTTTTGGCCGGTGGAACGGGTTTTATCGGCAGCGCGGTCAAGCTGCGGCTGCTGCGTGACGGGCATCACGTCGTGCTGTTGACGCGCCGTCCGGAACGGGTTAGGCCGCCGGCGGGCGAATCGATCGAGGTCGAAGGCTGGGACGGCCGCAGCGGCGGCCCGTGGCAGCGTTGCGTGAGCGGGGCGGACGCGGTCATCAACTACACCGGCGAGTCGGTCATCGCTGGTCGATGGTCGCCGCGGCGCAAGGCTGAGTTGCTCAACAGCCGCCTTCAGCCCACCCGCGCCCTGGTCGAGGCGATCGCCCAGGCCGACCGCAAGCCCGCCCTGATGATCAGCGCCTCCGCCACCGGCTACTACGGTGATGTTCGGGGCGGGCGGGTCACCGAGTCGCACCCGTCGGGCGGCGGGTTTCTGGCCTACGTCTGCCGGGGCTGGGAGGACGAGGCCCGTCGCGTCGAGGCGTATGGGGTGCGGCTGATGATTTCCCGCACCGGACCGGTCATCGGCCGCGACGACGAGTTCCTCAGCCGCATGCTGCCGGTTTTTCGAGCCTTTTTGGGCGGGGTTGTCGGTTCGGGAGATCAGTGGATTCCGTGGATCCATCGCGAGGACGTGGCCGGCATCGTCGCCTTCGCACTCGACCATGCGGACATCTCCGGACCGGTCAACGTGACCGCTCCCGAGCCGGTCACCATGCGCCGCTTCGCCCACACGCTCGGCGAGGTGCTCGATCGCCCGGTCTGGATGAGAGTCCCTTCGCCGGCGGTGCGGGTGGCCATGGGCGAGATGGCCGAGGCCGTGCTGGCCGGCCAGGCCGCTGTGCCCGAGAAGCTCGCCGCCGCCGGCTATCAGTTTCGCTATCCCACCCTTCGCGAGGCCCTTGCCGCTGTTCTCAAGGCATGAGGCTCCGCCAAGACGATCCGCCCGTCAAAATGACTTGTCTTGCCGCGGCCGAGGCATTATAAAACGCTCCTTCGTACTGGCGCATTATTGTGAAGTGCAAATAAGGAAACGGCCATGGCAGGCAAGCTGAAGCTCGGCGTTATCGGGATTGGCACGATCGGCAATGTTCACCTGAACGCCTACCAGGCGGGCGCGGCCGACCGGGCCGAGGTGACCGCCCTGTGCGACATCGTTCCGGAGCGGATGGATTCCGTCGGCGACCGGCTCGGCGTCAAGGATCGCTTCACCGACTATCGCGACCTGCTGAAGGCCGACGTTGATGCCGTGCTGGTCTGCACGTGGAACAACCTGCATCGCGAGATGGCGACCGGCGCCCTGAAGGCGGGCAAGCACGTGTTCCTGGAAAAGCCGATGGCCCTGAACGCCAGGGAGGCCCAGCAGATCGTGGACGCCGCCGACAAAAGCGGCAAGGTGCTCCAGATCGGCATGGTCTACCGCCAGGCGGCTGAGGCCCAGCTCGTCCGGCAGTACGTCCGGGACGGCGTGCTCGGACAGGTCTATCACATGCGGGTCACGCTTCTTCGCCGCCGCGGGATCCCGGGCATGGGCGGCTGGTTCACCACCAAGAGCCGTTCCGGCGGCGGGCCGCTGATCGACATCGGCGTCCACTACTTCGATATCTCGATGTTCATGAGCGAGCTGTGGAAGCCCACGAGCGTCTCCGCCATGACGTACGCCAAGTTCGGCTGCGACATGAAGAACTACAACTACGTGGGCATGTGGGCCGGTCCGCCGGACTACAAGGGCACCTTCGACGTCGAGGACTTCGCCACCGGTTTCGTCCGCTATGGCGACCAAGCGAGCATGGAGTTCAACATTTCCTGGGCGGCCAACACCGATGAGGGCAATTCCATCGAGATCCTCGGCGACAAGGGCGGCGCTCGCCTGTTTGACGGCAAGCCGCTGAGGCTCTACACCGAGTTCAACCGGAACATCGCCGACATCGCCCCGCAGACCAAGGACGACGACCGCTTCCAGCTTCAGGCCCGCTCGTTCGTGGCCGCCTGCCGCGGCGAGACACCGCCCGCCGCCACCGGCCGCGAGGGCCTGACCGTGATGAAGCTGATCGACGCGGTCTACGCCTCGGGCCAGAAGGGCAAGGAAGTCGCGATCTCCATCTGATCCATCCGCACTCCATTGAAAGGCTGTGCCATGAAAATCGGCGTCAGTTCCTACAGCTATCATCGCTATCTGAGCGAGAAACGGCTCGACTACTTCGGCGTCATCGACAAGACGGCCGAGCTGGGCTTTGACGGGATCGAGTTTTCCGGATTGGGATTGCCCGCCGACTCGCCCGAGATCCTTGGCTTTGCCAAGAAGGTCCGCGAGGCCTGCGCCCGCCGCGGCCTGCCGATCTACAGCTACACCATCGGAGCGGACTTCCTCCATGCCTCGTCGTGGCAGGCTGAGGCCGAGCGCCTCAAGGGCGAGGTCAAGGTGGCCGCCGCGCTCGGCGTGCCGACGATGCGCCACGACGCGACCCGCGGTTTTCCCGAAGGCCACAAGGGGTCCACGGATTTTGCCGCTGCGCTGCCTATCCTGGCTGAGGGCTGCCGAGCGGTCGCCGCGTTCGCAGCCGACCTGGGCGTCAAGACCACCGTCGAAAACCACGGCTTCTTCGCCCAAGACAGCGACCGCTGCGAACGACTGGTCAAAGCGGTCGATCACCCCAACTTCGGTTCGCTGGTCGATATCGGCAACTTCGCCTGCGCCGACGAGGACAGCCTCTCAGCCGTGACCCGCATGGCCCCTTACGCCTTCCACGTCCACGCCAAAGACTTCCACATGAAACTCGCCTCCCAGTGGCCCGATCCGGGGGCTGGGTGGTTTAAGTCCCGTGGAGGCAACTACTTGCGCGGGTCGATCATCGGCCACGGCGATATCGACGTCGTCGGGTGCATCCGGGTGCTCAAGGCCGCCGGCTACGCCGGGCCGCTCTCGATCGAATTCGAGGGCATGGAGGACAACCTCGAGGCCCTGCGCATCGGCCTGGAGAACCTCCGCCGGTACACAGCCTAAGACCGGCACCCGCCCCACAGCCGACCGTCGCTAACTTATCTTCCTTTGCCGAAGAGACTTACCGCTACGTCCCGATCGGTTCCCGCCGCCGGACGCTGGTGAAAACCGCGCTCAAGCAGGAAAAACCGCATCCGGTGGAGTACAATAACCGTTAGGAACACCAACAGAAGTCTTATATTCCATTAGTGTTAATGGCTATCCTGGCGGTGTGAGCGTCTCGCGACGCGGGTCGGCGGCAAGTTTTGCGCGACCTCCGTTGACAATTGGATGGCCGCCAAGTAAGAAATAGGTAACGACTGGGCGTTTTGTCGATTGACCGTCCAGGAGGTAACGAACGTGGTTGCTTCGGCCGGCGTTTTAAACAGCAACGTTCTGGTGCTCAACAAGCACTACATGGCCCTGCGGGTGATCACCGTCCGCCGGGCGTTCTGTCTCCTCTTCCGCAACCTCGCCCAGGTCATCAGCGTCGAGGACGGCCAGTATCAGACCTACGACTTCGAATCGTGGGCCGAGTTGAGCCAGCTCAAGCTCCAGTTCGAGCCCAGCGCCCACGAGTGGCTTCGCACCGTTCACCTCGACATCGCGGTTCCGCGGATCATCCGGCTGCTGTTCTACGACAAGCTTCCCCGCCAGGAGGTCAAGTTCAACCGCCGCAATATCTTTGCCCGCGACCGCAATCGCTGCCAGTATTGCGGCAAGCGATTCCCCATGGCCGAGCTGAGCCTCGACCACGTCGTGCCGCGATCGCAGGGGGGCAAGAGCACCTGGGACAACGTGGTCTGCTCGTGCCTCCGCTGCAACGTCCGCAAGGGCGGCAGGACACCCGAACAGGCCCACATGACCCTGACCAGCAAGCCCATCCGGCCGAAGCGGTCGCCCGCCATCAGCCTCAAACTCACCAGCGAGCGCTACGCCTCCTGGAAAGAGTTCCTCGACCAGGCCTATTGGTCGGTCGAACTGAAAGAGTAGGGTGGGCACTGCCCGCCGCCTTTGCCTCTCCGGCGGAACCGATTTCGCGCAACCTTGAACGAAGATGGTGGGCGGTGCCCACCCTACAGGTCCGAACACCGGCGGGCGATGTTCGGATCAGAGACGCACCAGCGGGACCTGGACTTCGCGCGAGGGGACTTCGATCGGCAGCGTCACGGAGAACGTCGCTCCCTGTCCCGGTTTGGAGGCGACGGTGATCGTTCCGCCGAGCATCACCGTCAGTTCCTTGGCGATGGCCAGGCCCAGTCCCGCCCCGCCGTGCTCACGCGACGCCGAGCCGTCGATCTGGCGGAACTTCTCGAAAATGGCCTCCTGCTGATCTTCCGCAATACCCGGGCCGGTGTCGGTGACGCTGACCCGCACGTGGGCCGGCGGCACCGTCTGAGCGGTCAGGGTGATCGTCCCGCCTTCCGGCGTGAACTTGATCGCGTTCGAGAGCAGGTTGTAGAGGATCTGCTGGAGTTTGCCCGCGTCGGTCTCCATGACCGGCAGGTCCTCCTCCAGCGAGAGTTTGACCTCCAGGTGCTTCTGGTCGGCCAGCGGCTTGGTCAGGTTGTAGAGCGTCTCGCACACGTCGTCCAGGACCAGCTTGGCCAACCGCAGTTCCATCTTGCCCGCCTCGATCTTGGCCAGATCGAGCAACTCATTGATGATGGTCAGCAGCGACCGGGCCGAGCCAAGGATGTTCTTGAGGTACCGCTGAAGCTTCTGATCGTCCTTGATCTGCGAGTTGCCCTGGACCAGCTCGGCGAAGCCGATGATCGAGTTGAGCGGCGTCCGCAACTCGTGGCTGACGTTGGCCAGAAACTCGCTCTTGATCCGGTTGGCCTCGTGCAGCGCCACGTTCGCCTCGGCCAGCTCGCCCAGCTTGGCGTCCAGCGACTTGTTGATCGTTTTGAGCTTCTGCTGCGACTCCTCGATGTGGTCGAGCATCTGGTTGAATGCCCGGGCCAGATCCTCGAACTCGTCGCCCTTCTGAATGTTCACGCGGGCGTTGACCCGGCCGGAGGCGACCAGCTCAGCCGCCTGGCGCAGGCTGTCGATCGGAGCCAGGATCAGCCAGTGCGTGATCAGGTAGAACACCGCGATCGCGCACAGCGTGGCCAAAGCCACCGCCGCCACGATCGCCGCCCGGTTCAGCAGCAACTGCTGGTCCGTCGGATCGGCCGGCAGCGACAGCTTCACCACGCCCACCAGTTGCCCCTGGCGGTACTTCTCCGTCTCAAGCCCCTGCCCGTGGCACTCGAGACACGACGCTTCGGCCCGGATCGCCTGGAGGTACTGGTACGACCGCCGTCCGTCGGCGTCGCGGACGATCTGAAAGATCTGGCTGCGGCCGCGGTCGTTGCGGAATTCCTCGATCCCTTCGTCGGTGAATTCGTCCTGAGGCAGGCCCTGGTCGGACGTCTTGCCCGCCAGTTTGATCAGCGTCGGCTGAGGGTACGACCGCCGCTCCTCGGTGCTGAAGAAGTACCGCAGCATCTCCGGCGAGAAGCCCGCATAGTTCTGGTGGACCTGGAACTTCAGGTAGGCCTCGGCGATGGCCTGGGCCTCCTTGCCGTTCTGCTGTTCCACCAGCCGCTCCATGCGGTACCACGGCACCGAGAGGGCCACCGCGATGATCAGCAGCACGGCCAAACCGAACAGCAGGCGGCACTTGGCCGCCAGCGACAGGTTGAAGAAACTCCACCCTGCGATCGCGCTGCTGAGGGCCTGCCGCCGTTGTGTCCGGGAATCCGTCTCCGCCATACCCACTATTAAATCCGCCTCGGGCCCAAAAGGCAACGGCCCGCCCAGCCGTCCGGCGGCGCCGCCGCCAGGCCCGACTCCACCCCCGATTGACTTTCCCCGCCCCGGCCGCTACCTTTATAGCGGGTTTCGCGATGGTGGCGGAACTGGCAGACGCGCAGGATTTAGGTTCCTGTCCCGAAAGGGGTGAGGGTTCGAGTCCCTCCCATCGCAGTGTTTTTCGACCCGTGCCGATCAGCGCCAAACCGTGCATTCTCGCCCGTATAACCGCTCCAATCGCCGGTTTGGACTTCGCCCCCTATCGCGCCTATCCGTGCCGATTTTTGCCCTTCCGGGGTAGCGCGCGCTACCCCCTGCGCTACCCCCGCTTCCGGCTGGTCATCGGTCCCGGTCCGTCGGCCCGCTTCGCTGTCGGTCTGGTCCCCGACCAGGATGCTCGGCAAGGTCTCCACTGCCGCCGCCGTGTCGAACAGCCGCAAGTCGCTGTAGGTCCGCGTGGTCAGCCGGATGTCGGTGTGCCTCATGATCGCCATTGCCGCTTGGACGCTTACCCCCGCCCGGTTCAACATCGTCGCCAGGGTTGTCCGCAAGGCGTGGAAGTCCGCCCGCCGCCCCCGGTCATCTTCCCAGTCAATGTCCGCCTTCGCCAGCCATGTCTTGTGCCGCTTGATGTCCGGGACACAGGCAAAGACCCTCTCGCCGTCCTCGGCCTCGCCACGGGCTTGCCGCAGGGCCTCGGCCAGGTCCGCCCGCACGGGTACGGTATCGCCCCGCCGGGCCTTCGTGGTTTCCGCCCGCAACTGGATGAACGGCCTTGGCGTGTCAAGGTGAACGTCGCCCCACTCCAGGGCCTCAAGTTCCGCCCGCCGAAGTCCGGTGAATGCCGCGGCCAGGTAGACCAGCCGGTGTTCATCCGGTATCACCGCCAGCAGTCGGGCCAGTTCATCCGGCGTCAACGCCCGCCGTGCCCGCCTCGCCGTTCCCGCCTCCGGCAACCGCTCGACCCTCGCCACCGGGTTCTCAGCCATGCGGCCCTTCCGCACGCACCACCGGCAGAAACTCCGCAGACACTCGAAGTAGTGGTTCTTGCCCCGTGGCGATAGGGTCTGTTCCTTGACCTTCTTGCCGGCCACAAATCCCGACGGGACCACCTTCGCCCTCACCCGCCAGTCCTCAAAGCCCTCCGCCCGGATGTCGGCCAGCCGCTTCCATTCACAGTCCGTCACCAGCCGGGTCATGCGCCCCCGACAAAGCCGGATGTACGATTCGGATTTGCCGCTTTCGGTCAGGTGTTCAATCCATGCCTCGACGTGTTCCATCAGCGGCCGGTCCCGATGATCCTCGAACGGGTCCAGCAGATCGGCGTCCCCCCGCTCCTGTCGGCGGATCAGGTCGGCCAGCTTCGCCGCCGATGCCTTCTTGTCCGTGTACAGCGCCTTCCGCCGAATGCCCTCACCCTTAGCACGCCATGCCGCGAAGTATCGGCCCTTGCGTTTTTCAAGCCACATGCTCAGCCCTCCACTCGCCGAAGTTCAAGCCCCAGCACCTTCGCCACCGCCGCTGCGGTCGGCAAGGTCAAGCTCCGCCCGCCCGCCAGCAACCGCGACAGTGACGCCCGGTCGATACCGGCCAGCCGCGCGATGGTGCAGGGGGTCATGCCACTCGCCTTGATCGCCTCGATCAACTGCTTTTCGATGTCTTTGGGTTTTCGTGTCATGACCTTATTATCGTCCGTCTGATGATACTTGTCAACACCTATTTTCTTCGAGTGTCAAGATTGTTGGGTCGGTGGGTCCGTTCACGGCGCTCCTGGTCCTCGACCCACTCCAGCAGGTCCGCCGTTCGCCAGACCGCGGTCTTGCCGCCGACCCGCGCCGCGGGTCTCGGAAACTGGC
>ENA-UOUL01002949-UOUL01002949.1-bioreactor-metagenome-genome-assembly--contig:-NODE-2949-length-18576-cov-5.774204_pt1 | contig 18576 bp, 17 predicted proteins | sample MGYA00249838_ERZ747220 | MGnify/ENA primary metagenome ERZ747220 (study PRJEB28778, sample SAMN05720191) | bioreactor metagenome | isolation source: Anaerobic biogas reactor | place: USA:Washington...
GCCTGATATGCCCGCGCCCCCTCCGAAATGCTTTGCTGATCTGCGCTTACTTGGCGCCCTGGAGATGTGCTTCCAGGAAGTAGAGGTGCTTGTCGAGCTCGCGCGAGATCTCAGTGAAGACATCCGCTGTGTCGGCATCGCCGGCCTTGTCGGCCTCATCGATCGCCTTGCGGGTGCTCTCGCAAATCGCGGCATAGCGCTCCGCCATCGCCTCGACAACCTGCATGCCCTCAACGACATCCGTCGAGAAGTCTTCCAGCCGCGTGCTCGCGGCCGCCATCTTCACAGTGCCGAGAGCCTGGCCACCGAGGGCCGTAATCCGCTCCGCAAGGACGTCGACGAACGGCAGAACGGCTTCCGCCAGGTCGTCAAACATCTCATGTAGCTGGATGAAATCGCGGCCCTTGACATTCCAATGAGCCTGCTTGTTGAGTGCGTACAGGGCAAAGGTGTCAGCAAGCTGCTCGTTGCACATCTCCACGATTTGCTCCCGCACCTTCTGCTCAAGGTCATGTCTCGTCTTGAAAAGTCGAAGCTCACCCGTCTTCCCACTGCTCTTACGTTGCGCTGCCATAGTTTCTTCCTTTCTCATCTCGATACAACGTGCGTGCCGATGTAGCTTAACCAATACAAACTTTCCGATATCATATCTGCAGAGTGGCCGCTCGACCGTGATCGTCACTCCAGTCGCCTTCCCCCGGCCGCAGCGGACGGCATCCGCCTGCGCGTCATTCAGAAATATGGTGTAAAATAAGGGCGGCGGCGGAGCGCCGCAAGCGATTGAGACACATGCCGACAGGAGACATTCATGGACCTCGACAAACTGGTCGACCAGATGCGCGTTAAGCCAGGCAAGAAGATCGATCTCGAGAAGGATTTCGATCCGGGCTGGACCGGGGGCTACAAGAAGAAGTCAGTCGATGCGGACGAGCTGTTGGAGGAAGGTGTCGCCCAGCTTGCCAAATACCAGGAGCGACTCTACGCGGAGAACCGGCAGTCACTGCTCGTGGTCATCCAGGCGTTGGACGCTGCCGGCAAGGACAGCGCGCTCGCGCACGTTCTCACTGGCCTCAACCCCACAGGCTTCCAGGTGTTCAGCTTCAAGGCGCCGAACGCGGAAGAGCTGGACCACGACTATCTCTGGCGCATCGTCAAGGCCTTGCCGGAGCGCGGTCGTATCGGCATCTTCAACCGCTCGCACTACGAGGACGTCTTGGTAGTGCGCGTGCATAACCTCGTTCCGCCCGAAGTGTGGGAGCCCCGCTACGAACAGATCAACCACTTCGAGCGCCGCCTGACCGACAGCGGCACCACCATCCTCAAGTTCTTCCTCCACATCTCCAAGGACGAGCAGAAGGACCGCCTGCAGGAGCGGCTCGACCACCCCGAGAAGTGGTGGAAGTTCTCCAAGGGAGACCTCAAGGAGCGAGAACGCTGGGACGAGTACGCCGAGGCCTATGAGGCCATGCTCACCCGCACCAGCACCGACTGGGCGCCCTGGTACGTCATCCCCGCCAACCGCAACTGGTACCGCAACCTGGCCGTCGCCCAGGTAGTGGTGGACACTCTGCGCGGCTTCGACATGGCTTTCCCCGAGCCGGAAGAGGATTTGTCGGACGTCACCATCCCCGGCTGATCGGCGCCACACAATGCCCGGGTCGCTTCTTGCCAACCGGACCGGGCCGATCTAGATTATCGCTGTGGCCGCCACCCTGATGTGGCGGTCACAGCATCTATCTCCCTGGTGGCGACTGGGCGATCGCGCCCAGAAACGAAGCCGGAACCCCCACCTGGACGGCGCACTCACCCCCACGTGTCGGCGCGCGTCTCAGGCGGGCAGGCATCCGACTGCGGCAAGATCCTCGGAGGAAGACGCGGCGACGCAGCCAACCAACATCGCCTAGCCGCCCGCCCGGCCAGAAACCGGGCCCAGCCTGGAATCGTTCTGAGGACACCGGATGACCTGGAATCAAGTGAAGCGCTTCCTGATCGGGAGGCCCTTCCCCCTTTCCGCCGAGAAGCACGAGCGCCTCGACAAGCTCCGGGGCCTGGCCATCTTCGCGTCCGACCCGATCAGCAGTAACGCCTACGCCACCGAAGCGATCATGAGCATCCTGATCGTCCTGGGAAGCGGAGCGCTGGGCGTGACTTGGCCGATCGCCATCGGCATCGCCGTCCTCGTCACCATTGTCGTTTTCAGCTACATACAGACGATCATGCATTACCCGCGCGGCGGTGGGGCTTACTTCGTCGCCAAGGACAACCTGGGCGTAACACCATCCCTGGTGGCCGCCGGCGCCATCCTCTCGGACTACGTTCTGACGGTGGCCGTCTCGGTATCGGCCGGGGTGCGGGCCGTGACTTCGGCCTTTCCTGACCTCCACGATTACCGGGTGATCATCGCCCTGGCCGTGATTGTCCTCATCACCTGGATCAACCTGCGCGGCCTGCGCGAGAGCGGGACCGTCTTTGCCTTCCCCACCTATGCCTTCGTCGGAGGCGTATTCGTCGTGGTCTCCATGGGCCTGGCGCGCTACTTCGGTTGGTTCGGCGCCAGCCCCCTGGACCTACACCCAGAGGTTATCGCGCCGGCTGCGGATCTGACCGGCCTCGCCTACGTGTGGTTGATCCTGCGCGCCTTCGCCGCCGGCTGCACGGCGCTCACGGGCATCGAGGCAATCAGCGACGGCGTGCAGGCCTTCAAGCCCCCGGAGTCGCGTAACGCCGCCCAGACAATGGTGGCCATGGGCGTAATCGCTATGGTGCTCTTCCTGGGCATCGCCTACCTGGCCACCCATCTGCGGATCGTCCCGATCGCAGAGAACAGCGTGCTCTCGCAGATGACGGACCTCATCGCCGGGCGCGGTTTTCTCTACTACTGGGTGCAGGTGTTCACCGCCCTCATCCTGTTCCTGGCTGCCAATACCGGATACCAGGACTTCCCCCGACTCAGCGCCTTCCTGGCGCGGGACGGTTTCATGCCCCGATGGCTTCAGAACCGAGGCGACCGCCTGGTCTTCAGCTCCGGGATCGTGACCCTCGCCGTGCTGGCCTCGGTGATCGTCCTGGTCTTTCGCGCCGATGAGATTTCCATGCTGCCACTCTATGCCCTGGGTGTGATGGCCAGCTTCACCCTCTCCCAGGCGGGCATGTTCCGCCTCATGGGGCGGGTCGGCCGGGTCCCTCCCGGAACGGAGGTGGAGACGCTCGCCACCACCATCCACTATGAGGCCGGCTGGAAATGGAAGCGCATCGTGAACGGCACGGGCGCCATTGTCACCTTTGTGGTGCTCTTAGTCCTGATCGCCACCAAGTTCCTTGACGGCGCCTGGATCGTGGTCGCGGCAGTGCCTGCCCTGGTGATGCTGTTCCAGCGCATCAATCGGCACTACCGCGAGGTGGCAGCGCGCCTGACCACCCTGGGTGTCGACGAGACCGTTCTCACCGACGTCGCCGACGTGGTCATCATCCCCATCGCCGATGTCCACCGGGGTACCTTGCGCGCTCTCAAGTACGCCCACCGGCTTACCAAGGACATCCGCGTCGTCAACATCTGTCAGAACCCCGAGGGCCAACGTCACATCCTGGAGCGCTGGCGCCGCTTCCCCGAGCTCACCGATGAAGCCAAGCTAATCTTCATTCACTACCAGTACCGGGACATCCTGGATCCGCTGATCCAGTACATCGAGCACGTGCATATGGTGGAGTTCCCGAACATGATCACCACCGTCGTGGTGCCCGAGTTCATCCCTCGCTCCATGGCGGAGCAGTCGCTGCACAACCAGACGGCCAACCTGCTCCGCCGCCGGTTGCTCGCCTTCCCCGACGTGGTCATCATCCAGGTGCCGCACCACATCTAGGGGCGCCGCCGAGCCACGGCACTGCCTCTCGGCTCGCCTGCCATCTGACCGTATGTCGTCACTCCGTGCGGAGCGGGGCGACCTGCCTCCCGCGCGTCACCCTGAGCGTAGCGAAGGGTCTCCACCCCCGGCCGTGGTAGGCCCCGAGAAACTCCACCCTCTTCCGCTGCGGCTACGCCTCCACCCAGACCGGGCTCGACCAGGCCATCTGCCCGTTGCGCTGCTGCACCCGCAGGTAGTAGTAGTCGCGCGGCCGTTCTGGGCCCCCATCGTCCGCACACTCCCAGTGCCGTCGCAGCGCCTCCATGGGGAGAGCGCGATGCATCAGCAGCGTCTCCGCCGAGAACGATGGCCCCATGCGTTCTACGTGGTTCTCTGCCAGAGCCTGCGCCACGGTGCGCTCGAATTGCCGTGCCGCCGGCAGCTCCGTCTCCAGCCGGATCCGCGCGCTCCGGGGGGCGCGTACCGTGAACACCAACGCGTTGGTCGCCACGCCGCGGAACGCCTGACGTCGCGCGGTGTGCGACTGCCAGGTCAGGGTGCGATCGCTCCGCTCCACGATGCGGTTGCGCCGCCCTTCGTCGTAGGGGCCGGACTGGTAGTGGGGGACCACCTCCGCGATCTCGCCCTCGCTCAGAGACAGGCGCACTCGCCAGTCCGTCACCCGCTGCTCCTCCATCCCGCCCCAGCCCCACTCCACCCGCAGGCGGAACTCGGCGACGTCTTCTGACTCGTCCGCACCCAGTCCCAGGGTGGGGAGCTGCCGCCAGACCCGTCCGTTCTTGATAACCTCTACCAGCGCCGGCTCGTCCTCCAGCGTGACGCTCGACTGCAACATGCGCCGGTCGGTCGCGCCGATGACACTGCCCATGGGTGCCCCGTTGACCGTGAATCCCAAGCCGATGCGGTCGCCGGTGACGGCATAGGTGCGTCGCTCACGCAGGGCGGCAAAGACGCTCTCTCGGGTCAACTCCTCGGCCAAGATGCCGGTCAGGCCCTCGCCGTAGGCGCCTGGGTGGCCCAGGTGGTCATCCGATGACGCGGTGAAGCCGAACACCAGCCCCTGTTCCAGCGCCCACCGGATCGTCTGCGTGCTGGACGCAGGCCCCATGGAGTGGCCCGTCATCGGCCACAGGCCCCACTCGGTCTCCGTGGCGCCGTGCTCCGAGAACACCTCCACCACCGGCGAGGCCTGGGGATCGAAGTGCTTCCAGGCGATGCCGCGGGAGCCGCGGGCGTAGGCGACGTGGTGCGGCACCATGATCGCCCCCTGCTCCACCACGTACCGCTGCAGGGCCCGGATACCGTCGAAGTAGCTGATGCAGTGATCGCTGCCGGGATAGACAACGTGATAGTCGCCCAAGTGGGATGAGTGCCACTCGTGCCCGAGGAAGGTGACGAAGTGTCCGGGACGGTAGGCGGCGTTCATGCGCCGCCGCACCCGCTCCCAGTTGGCCTCCACCAGAGCGAAGCCGTCCTGGTGCTTGCGGTGCACCTCGGGCGGCGTGTTGGCCTCGTCAAACCACTGGCCGTGCGGGGTGAAGCAGAATACGTCCAGATGCTCTCGGGCGATCTCCAGCGCTCGCGCCAGGCTCCCCCGCCCATAGCCGACCTCGTTGTGGTTGTGCAGATCCGCCCAGTAGATCGTCTCGCCCGCGCTCAACCGCACCCCTCCCCTCCGAGAGAACAGTCGGGGCGGAGCCAACCTGCTCCGCCCCCAATCCGATCCCCTCGCCAAAGCAGCTAGCTGATCCCCGCAGCGAAGGCCTTCGCGTCCTCGTCCCACTCCTGGGACTCGACGACGACTCGCGTGCGATTCGCCGGGGCGCCGTCCTCGAAGCTGACGCTCACGTGCCCACCGCCGCCGGTGTAGGACACGCAGCAGTCGGACACCTGCTGTGGGGTCAGTCCCAGCCGCCCGGCAAAGTGCGCCCGGGCCCGCTCCATGACCTGCTCTCGTCCTAACTTGGTGTCTACCGCCAAACGAATCATGACATCCTCCTCCGGACTGCCAGTCCGGTCAGCGTCTGTATATCCAGGCCCGGTGCCTGGGTCAAGCGGCGGCTTAACAGCCGGCCGTCTTTGGCGCATAATGCGGCGGCAGCGTGGGGAGGCATCCACTACCGCTGGTGAAGGAGGGAGCGATGCTGATTACCACCACCAACACGATTGAGGGCAAGACCATCGCCCAGTACTTCGGGCTGGTCAGCGGCGAGGCCATTCTCGGCGCCAACATCTTCCGCGACATCTTCGCCGGACTGCGCGACATCGTTGGCGGCCGATCGGCCGAGTATGAGGAAGAGCTCCGCAAGGCCAAGGACATCGCCGTCAGCGAGATGGCGCAGCAGGCCCTGGCTCTGGGCGCCAACGCCGTCATCGCTGTGGACCTGGACTACGAGAGCATCAACCCGGGCGGCAGCGGCGGCATGTTGATGGTGAGCGCCAGCGGCACCGCCGTCCGCTACGAGGAACATCAGTAACACGCTGGCACCTTGGCTCAGTCCGCCGCAGGGCCGGGGGACTCGCTCCCCCGGCTCCGCTGTGTCCGATCACCCGTCATACAGCCCGATCAACAGGCGGCAAACCATGCCCGAACTGCGCCACCCGGCTCCGCGCGCTGTCCTCTGGGACATGGACGGCACCCTCATAGACTCGGCCGAGTACCACTGGCTGGCCTGGCAGGAAACCATGCGCCGCGAGCGCTACCCGGTCACCCACGCCGACTTCCTGCGCAGCTTCGGCCAGCGCAACGACGTGGTCCTGCGGGGCTACTTCGGCGACGACTTCCCGGAATCAGAGATCTCGCGCATCGCCGACTTCAAAGAAGCGGAATACCGTCGCCTGCTGCGCGCCGGCGGGATAGCCTTCCTGCCCGGAGCGGACGACTGGATCGCCCGCCTCCGTGCCGCCGGCTGGCGACAGGCGGTGGCCTCTTCCGCCCCGCGCGCCAACGTCGAGACCGTGATGGAGGTGCTGGGTGCAGCCTCGCTCTTCGACGCCCTCGTCTGCGGAGAGGACGTCGAACGCGGCAAGCCCGACCCCCAGGTCTTCCAGGTGGCGGCCGCCGCGCTGGGCGTGCCGACGGAGCGCTGCGTGGTGGTGGAGGACGCGCCCGCCGGCGTAGAGGCCGCCCAGCGCGCCGGTATGGCGGTGATAGGCGTGCTCACATCGCACACCGCCCTCACCACCGATCTGGTGGTCGCCAGCCTGGCCGACCTACCGCCGGGCGCCTTCGACGCCCTGCTCGCTCAGCGTCTCGCCTAGACCCACTCCAGAATCACGCCCAGGAACCCGGCCGGGCCTGCCGCCAGCCCACGGAACACCTCCGGCCCCTCGTCCGCCGGCAGCCGGTGGCTGATGAGGTCGGCGAGGTGCAGTCGCCCGGCCGTCAGCAGCGCCAGCGCCGTCAGCAGGTTCCGCTCGCGCGTCCAGGGATAGCGAGCATTGGCCGCATTCACGGTGGGGTTGGACCCGATCACCGATACGCCCTTGCGGTGGAGATCGTTGTAGGGGTCAATCTCCACCCGGCCGCGCGGGCTCCCCAGCAGCACCGCCCGACCGTACTCGCCAGTGGACCGCAGCACCGCCGGAATCACGTCGGGATCACCGGTGGCCTCGATGGTCACGTCCACGCCGTCGCCCAGTGCCGCCGGCAGGTCGGTGCAATCGGGCGCGAAAGTGGTAGCCCCGATAGCGGCGGCCGCCTTCCGCCGCTCCGGCAAGGGCTCCACGCCGATCACCCGAGCCGCGCCCGCCAGCAGGGCATAGCGCACGGAGTACTGGCCGATGAGCCCCAGGCCGTACACCGCCGCCGTCTCGCCCAGAGCCAGGCCGCTCACCCGCACCCCGTTGAGCCCCACCGCCGAGTGGCTTGCCAGCGCCCCTTCCTCGAAGGAGACCGCCTCCGGCAACCGGACGATGCGGCCGCCCTCCACCCCCATCGCCTGGTGGCTGGCGTAGCCGCCCAGGTACACCACCCGGTCGCCGGCGGCCAACCCCTCTACCCCGTCACCGACGGCCGTCACCACTCCACTGACGTGACCGCCCGGCCGGTGCGGGTACTTCGGCCAGCGCGCCTCGGGGTTGGCTATGTTGATGTGCGTGCCCTTGAGAATCGAGGTGTCCGTGCCGGCACTGATGACGTTGGCCTGCGCCTCCACCAGCACCTCGCCCGTCCCCGGTTCCGACGGGGCCTCGAACTCCTCCCAGCCCACCTGGCCCGGACCGCAGAACAGCAGTCGTCTACCCCTCAAGTTAGCCTCCCGCGTCGCCTCCGGCGACGCTTCCCTCGCCCGCCTGGCTACAGATGAATGACGGTGCGCACCCCGCTGCCGTACTGCTCCAGCCGATCCAGCGCCTGATTGATGGGCGCCGCCGCCAGGAGCACGCTCTCGGTGATCACCGCCGACAGGTCGAGCCGGCCCCGTCGGGCGAACTCCAGCAAGAGGTCCAGTTCGCTGCGCAAGTGATCCGACGACCCCATCACCGCCGCCTCCCGGCCGATGAGCTCGCGGTAGGAGTCCAGTTCCAGCGGCCGGTCGGTGATGCCCACCAGGACGGCGCGGCCCATCGGCGCCAGGCTGCGCACCGCTTGGCGCATGGTTAGCGGCAGCCCGATCACCTCCAGCGCCACGTCTACCCCGCGGCCGGACGTCAGTTCCCTCAGCGCTTGAACCGGGTCGCCGCCCAACGCATTCACCGGGGTGGCACCGTAGCCCTGCGCCAGAAGTAGCCGCTCCCCATCTATGTCGATGGCGTACACATCTAGGGCGCCGAGAGCCCCCGCCAGCTGCACCGCCGACAGCCCCAGCCCGCCCGCGCCAAAGACCGCCACCGTCTCCCCCGCCTGCAGCCGCCCCACCCGGAGTGCGTGCAGCGACGTAGCGGAAGAGCACATCATGACCGCCCCGGCGTCGAAGCCTATCTCCTCTGGAAGCGGTACCAGGCTGCGCGCCGGCATCAGCACGTACTCGGCGAAGCCGCCGTCCCGGTGCTTGCCCATCATCGCCCCCTGCCGGCAGAAGTGCTCCTGCCCGCGCAGGCAGTACTCGCACTGGCCGCAGGTCGCCAGGTAGTGCAGGCAGACGCGGTCTCCCTCGCGCAGGCCTGCCGCCCCTGCTCCTAGCGCGGCTACCTCCCCCGCTACCTCGTGGCCGGGCGTGATGGGCAGCGGGCCCACCGGCGAGGTGCCGGCTCGATAGTGGACGTCCGAGTGGCAGATGCCCGCCGCCCGCACCCGCACCAGCGCCTCCCCCGGGGCCGGACGCGGGACCGGCACCTCCTGCTCTTCCAGCGGCGAACCAATGGCCGTTAGCCTGACTGCCTTCACTCTGTCACCACCCTCTCACCTAGCCGGATCTGGCCGAGAACTGCTGGAACAAAGCCTTCTTCGCCGTTATAATGCTCGCTGCAAAGCGTGTCCATCGACCGGCTGCCCGGCTGACGCCCTGGAGGACGACCATGGCAGAACTCAACCAGATCGCCGACTACCTTCCCTTCCTCATCCCCGTGATCATCATCGAGCTCGGGCTGGCGGTGGCGGCCCTGGTCGACGTGATTAGGCGCCCATATACCCGTCTGCTCTCCCGCACCTGGTGGGTCCTCATCATCATGCTGCTGGGGATCGTGGGCCCGATTGTCTACTTCGTCGCCGGACGGGAGGAGTAGGTGGATGCCATCCGCTGCGATGGGCTGACCAAGACCTTCGGCGAGGTCCGTGCCCTGGAGGGGCTGACGCTGACCGTGCCTGAGGGCAGCATCTACGGCTTCCTGGGGCCCAACGGCGCCGGAAAGACCACCACCATACGCATACTCACCGGGCTCGCCCGCGCCAGCAGCGGGCAGGCCCGGGTCGACGGGGTGGATCTGGCCCAAGATGGGGCCGACCTGGCCCGACGGATCGGCTACCTGCCCGAGGAGCCGGCCTTCTACGGCTGGATGTCGCCCATCGAGTACCTGGACTACATCGGCCGCATCTTCGACCTCGACGCGGAGGAGCGGCGCCGGCGCGTCTCCGAGCTGCTCGAGTTGGTGGGCCTGACCGACGTATCCAAGCGCCGCATTGCCGGCTTCTCTCGCGGCATGCGCCAGCGCCTCGGCCTGGCTCAGGCCCTCGTCAACCGGCCTCACGTCCTCTTCCTCGACGAGCCCGCCAGTGCCCTCGACCCGGCCGGGCGGCGCGAGGTGCTGGAGATGGTGGAGGGACTCCGCGGCTCCGTCACCGTCTTTATGTCCACCCACATTCTGGCCGACGTGGAACGTGTCTGCGACACCATCGGCATAATCGCCCGCGGTAGGCTGATCACCGAGGCGCCCCGACAGGAGCTGCTCTCGCGCTACGCCGTCCCCGCCTACGAGGTGGAGACGCACCCCGAGAATGCCGCGGCCCTGGCCGCCTGGGCGGCCGCCCTCGGCGACGCCTCCTGGCTGCAGGGCGTCAGCCTTGACGGTCATCGCTGCCGCCTGCAGGTGGCCGACGTGGAGCGCGCCGGCCCCCTGCTCATGGCCGCGCTGGCGCAGTCCGGCCTGCCGGTGGTGCGCTACCAGGTGGTCCGGCCCTCGCTGGAGGATATCTTCCTCCGCCTGGTCAATCAGGAGTAGGCGATGTTCTTGGTCTCTCTTCGCAAGGAGTTCCTGGAGCAGTGGCGCTCGCGCCGCCTGCTCATTGTCGCCGTCGTCTTCGTGCTCTTCGGGCTGAGCTCGCCGCTCCTGGCCAAGATGATGCCGGAGTTCTTCCGCCTGATGCCCCAGGGCGATCAGATCGCCAAGCTGATTCCGCCGCCCTCGTTGGCCGACGCCGTGGGTCAGTACGTGAAGAATCTCTCCCAGTTCGGCATTCTGCTGGCCATCCTGCTGGCCATGGGCGCGGTGAGCCAGGAGAAGGAGCGCGGGACCGCCGCCCTGATCCTGGTGAAGCCCATGACGCGTGGCGCCTTTTTGCTGGGCAAGTTCGCCGCCATCTCGCTCTCTTTCCTCATCGCCGTCGCGCTCGCCGGCCTGGGCGCCTACTACTACACCGTCCTGCTCTTCGAGGCTCCGCCCCTGGGCGGCTGGGTGGCGCTCAATCTGCTCCTGGTGCTGGTGTGCCTGGTGTATGTCGCCATCACCCTCTGCTTCAGCGCCATCGCCCGCTCTCAGGTGGCGGCGGCGGCCGGGGGCTTCGGCGCCATGCTGATCCTGTCGCTGGCCGGCTCGCTGCCCGCCATCGGCTCGCGACTGCCGCACGAGCTGATCAACTGGGGCAGCCGCCTGGCTCTGGGTGGGTCGCAGGCCTCCTGGACAGCTCTGGCGGCCGCGCTGCTTCTCGTTGTCCTGCCGCTGGGGCTGGGCTGGCTCAGCTTCTCGCGCCAGGAGCTCTAGGCACGCCGCAGATCTGTGCAAATGGACTAGGGGGGTCAAACATGAAGGTCTTCATCGTACTGGGAAGCCGCAATCCGGAGGGTCAGACCGCCCGCGCCGCCGATGCCCTGGCGGCCGGAATCGAGGCGGCGGGAGGTGAGGTGAGTCGCGTCTTCCTCCCCCTCATGGATGTTCAGCGCTGTCGCCAGTGCGACGAGCGCGGCTGGGGTAAGTGCCGCGAGCAGGGATACTGTGTCATCGAGGACGACTTCGCCACCCTGGTGGACCAGATCCGCCAGGCCGACGCCGCTGTGTTCGTCACACCCGTCTACTGGGGCGACCTCAGCGAGTCCATGCGCGCGTTCACGGATCGTCTCCGCCGCATAACCCGCCACGAGAACGGCAAGGTGGACATCGAGGGCAAGCCAGCCATCGGCATCTGCGTGGCCGGAGGTGGTGGCGGCGGCGCTCCGAACTGCTGCGTCAGCCTGGAGCGCACCCTGAGCACCACCGGCTTCAACCTGGTTGACATGGTACCGGTGCGGCGCCAGAACCTGGTTCACAAGACCGGCGTCCTCGAAGCCACCGGGCGCTGGCTGAACGCGGGCGCCCCCGAGGCCTAGCATGCACACGGGGGGCGCTACGGTTAGCACCCCCCGCTCGGTTCTAGCGGACCCCGGCTACATCTCCGGCGGCATACCCACCCGCGACATGAACTCGGGCACTCCCTTGACGCCCACTTGCACCCGGAACAGCGCGCCGGCGCCAGACCCCTCGTTCTCCCGGTCTTGACCGCCTGCCGTGGTCACGTAGACGTCCTCGTACTTGTCGCCCCCGAAGGTCAGGCTAGACACCTTGCGCGCCGGGAACTCGATCCGGCGCTCTTCCTTGCCCTCGGCGTCGTACCGGACGAGACAGCCCCCGTCCCAGCGCGCCGACCACACCCGCCCCTCGGCGTCTACCGTCATCCCATCCGGGCCGCCTTCGCCCTCGGGAACGCTGACGAAGACCTGCCGGTGGCTGAGGTAGCCGGTGTCGTAGTGCAGCTTGAAGCGGTAGATCTCCCGCTTCCTGGAATCCGTATGGTAGACGCTCTTCTGATCCCGCGTGAAGCCTAGCCCGTTGGACGTTCCGACATTGTCCAGGATCAGCTTCAGGGTGGCGTCGGTCTCCAGCAGGTAGAGGCGTCCCAGCCGCGACTCGGTGGACATGGTGCCGCAATAGACCCGGCCGTACGGATCGGCAATGACGTCGTTGAAGCGGCTTTCCCGCTCGGCCGGGATCTCGTCTATGATCGTGGTGAACTGGCCCGACTTCCAGAGTTTGATCGCCCCCCGCGCCATGAACAGCAACAGCGCCCCATCCGCCTGGATGGTGAAGCCGCCCACCACGTCGCCCTCGTAGAAGCACTTGTGCGCACCGGTAGCCGGGTCATACCAGTACATGCGGCCGCGCGGTATGTCGGTCCAGTAGACGCGCTTCTCCAAAGGGTGCCACAGCGGGTTCTCGCCGATCTCGCACTGGGTGTCCGCCACTATCTCCGGCTGCATCGCCTGTACCCTCCTACAAGTATCCTGGCTCCATTATGCCATCCCCGCGGCCGATGCGGTAGGCAATGGTCTCGCTCGCCGTTGATGGCAACCAGCGCCGATGCTACCATTCGCCAACGCGGTGGCCGCTCACCCCGGCGACCGACGCTCGGGAGGACAGCCTTGACCGACCGCAACTGCCTTCGCTTCGGCCGCCCCGACAAGCCGTCCGACTGGCGCCCACTGCGGGCCGGTCCCTTGTCCCTCTACTACGACCCGAACCTGGGCGACCTCCGCTACCTGCGCCTGGGCGATCGCGAGTTGGTGCGTCGCATCTACGTGGCCGTGCGCGACCGCAACTGGGGCACCATCCCGGCGGTGCTGTCCGGCCATCACCTCGAAGAGCGTGACGGCGGCTTCCTGCTGCGCTTCCTCGCCCTGCACCGCCAGCGCGAGATCGCCTTCCGCAGCGTGGGTTACGGGTCTGAGCAGTTTGTCTCTATCCAGGCCCTGCACAACGGGGTGTTCGCGCTGACCGACGCGGACGGTGATGCCCGTATCCGCGACGAGGGCCGCGATGCTTCGGGTACGGTCAATGGTGCCGGCATCACCGGACGCGGGCTGGACATGATCCTGAACACCCGCACCCTGGATCTGCAGTTCACCCTGAACGAGGCCATGGGGCTGGGATCGACGAGCTTCGTCATCACCGGTGGCGGGGCGTTGTTCCAGCTCGGGCCGAGCGTCAATACCAACCAGCAGGTCAACATTGGCATCCAGTCGATCGCGGCCACTCGGTTGGGCGACGCCAACCTGGGGTATCTCAGTCAGATCGTCGAGGGCGGTCAGTTCGAGGTCTCACGCAGCACCGAGAACGCCCACCAGTCCTCGCTGATTGTGGAGCGGGCCATTCGTCAGGTGGCTGTCCTGCGAGGCCGGCTTGGCGCGTTCGAGCGCAACGTGCTCGCAACCAACGTCAACTCGCTCACCATTACCCTGGAGAACCTGATGTCCAGCGAGTCGAGTATCCGCGATACCGACTTCGCCTACGAGACCTCGCGGTTGACCCGGGCCCAGATTCTGGTCAACGCGGGAACCAGCGTCCTGTCGATCGCCAACACGACTCCGCAGAGCGTACTGGCTCTTCTTGGCGGATAGGTGACGGCTTTCGACGTGTCGTCTTATCGCCGTGAGTCGGTCCGGTCGGGCGCCTAGCCCGGCCGGGCCGACTGCATGCGCCGTTCACAACCCGCGAGGGCTGAAGCCCGCGGTTCGTCATCCACCATGGGGCATTCTGGGTTGGTGAGCAGGCGAGGTGCCAGCGCTTCGCCGGGACGACGGATACATCATGGCGCGAGTTGCTCTATGGGGCCACGCCGGTCGAGGGGGCGGGCATGCCAAAGCCGGGCGGTGGCAAGACATTCGACGGTGCGGCCCTGTCAGGCTCGGGCTCGGGTTGGTCGGCGGGTTGTGTCGCCAGCCGGCTCTCCAAGTGGGCCCGCAGTCTCGGGCTTTCAGGGAAACGCTGCAGCAGGGCTTGGGCCGCCTGGTAGACAAGCTGGGTTTCGCTTGCGTGTTGCTCAGCGATTTCCAGATGGCGGATGACGTCATCCTCGCGATTGTCGCTCGCGGCCAGGTAGGCAGCCAAGAGATGGCTTTCCACATGGTCCGGGAGAAGCTCGAGATTCCGGTGTAGGCGATCCGCAAACCAAGTCGGGCGTTCACTGGGCGCGAAAGCGTAGCCGAAGATACGGCACAGCTCGTGACAGCCCAGCCCGACGAGTCGGTCGAGCGTTGCTGAGGGCATGTCGGGTGCGAGCGACAGAAGGCGGCCGCGAGCCGATGCCTCGTCACCTTCCGCCAGCAGGAGAAGCGCCTCTGCGCGAACCAGTCGGCCATATCGCCAGGATCCGGGCTTGGCCGGGTCGCGGGCCATGGCTTCCTGCCATACCGCTCGGGCACGCAACGGCCGTTCGTCGGGGTAGCCCAGCAGCAGGTAGTTGGCTTGGTCGATCAAGGCGTTGGAGACCGCGGCGGGGAACCGATCGACAATGAACTCAGAGGCTTGTGCCGCCAATGCCGCCAGAGCGGCGGCTTCGGGCAGCTGGCGGTTGAGTTTGAAGGCTCGGGCGGCCAGACGCAGCGATTCCGGCAGGTAGGGGTCGGGCCATGCTTCGGTGCCACCCGACTGTAGGGCCAGTCGGGCCTGTTCCCCCAGATGGTTCAGCAGCGGTTCGCAGTCGCGCTCTTGCAGGACTGCGGCGATCGCCAACTCGAACTCGCCAAAAAGATCCACGCGCATATCGCCGTCAAACATGGAGAAGCCCGGCGGCGGTTGTTGCAGGGACACCGGTCCGCTGCGAAGTGGTGGGCGGAGAATATCCACCCTCTTTTCAATCGGTTCGTCGCCGGACAGCTCGAACAGTTGCAGCGCGACTTGCGGGTCCAGCGGGTTACGAGCGTATTCGAGCATGGTCAGATCGCGAGCCGCGGCCAGGTAGGATCGCGCCTCCGGTCGGAGCCCCAAATGCTGCTCCACCTCTTCCATCTGCTGTTTGAGCAAGAGGACCGCCGCCATGTGTCCGGCCACCTTGGGGTACCCCGGCATCAGCTCGAGCAGTCGTTGCCCGCTGGCCATGCACACTTGGGCGTATTGGGTCAGGGCTTGGGAGTCTTCCTGGGTCAGCTCCAGAATATGGTTACCGGGCGCGGCGTCGCCGGGCAGACGGGCGAGCATCGAGCGAAGCCGACCGAAGCGATCTTCCGCCGCCAGGTAGGATGCCAGGTTCAACTGGTATTCCGCCGACAGGCGAGCCTCGACAGAGAGGCGGCCGTGTCGAGCTTCCTCGGCGCGCTCCAACGCCTGCTCCCATTGGCCCCGCTCCATCAGGGGGGTGACTTCACGATCCGCCAGGGCTCCCTGCCAGTCCTTGTTGGCCACGGCCATCACCGTGCCGCCCGCGATCACCGCCCCGACGAGCACGGCCGTTCGACCGATCGGGTGGATGGCCGCGGTGGTTTCGCCTTTCGGTCGCTCCGCACGGTACAAGGCCCAGATCAGCCCGATGGTGGTGTAGAAGATCGCCGGCAAGCCGGGCATACGCAGCCCGACGTCCGTGGCCTCGCACACGACGATCGCTCCGAACCCTGCCAGCAGCCCGAAGCACAGCCATCGGTCGCCCGGCTGTCGCGCACGGTGCATGGCCATCGCTCCGCACGCCCAGGTCGCCGCCAGTCCCACCGCCGCCAGGGCAAGCCCGATCAGGCCCAATTCCGCCAGGATTTCGATCCATTCGTTGTGTGCGTGCCCCATCAAATCGCCCGTGAAGACCAGCGGGTGATCCTGGGCATCGGCGCTGGCTCGTTGCTGAACGAGAAGGATGTATGCCGCCTGACCGTGGCCGACCAGCGGCCGGGCTTGGAACATGTCGAGGGCGTAGGACCATGCGAAGACGCGGAGCATCACCGTCTCCATCCGCCCGGTGACCAAGCCCGGCCATCCGCAGCCCCGCACAAGCATCACCGCCGCCAGCGCCAGAACCAGCACGCCGACGAGGATTGCCCGCCGATGCCTCGGCCACAGCAACGCCCCCAGTGCCAGCATGGAACCGATCAGCAGCCCCAGCAGCGGTCCGCGTGAGCGCGTCCATGCGAAGGCCCAACAGAGGATGATCATCGCCGCGACCGACAAGCCGGCCACCAGCCACAATCCACGGTGTGGGTGGGCGGCGGGTGTGGCGCTCTGCACGTTCGTGCCGACCACGTCCGCGGCGTTGGCGGGTGAACGCGGTCCGCGCCATGCTACCGCGAGAGCATGCAACAAGCCCGCACACGCCAGCGTGATGCCCGGCAACAGGCAGGCGGCCATGAAGATGGGGTTGCCGATCGGGAACTTCAGTCGTTGGTATGGGTTTCGCTCGATGTGGTACCAGATGCCGATGGCGGCGGAAATGACCAGCACGACCACCATGGCCAAAATCACCAGCAGAACAACAAAGCGTTTCATTGATAGTGCCTCCTAAAAAGGTGCTCAACAGAGCGAACACGAACAACAAGGTCCGGTAATCTAGGCTGTCGCGCTCCTTTCTACTCTCCCTCGGCCGGTCTGGATGGGTTCAATTTTGGGGCTCGTTCTTACGGGCGCAGCACAAACCCGCCGCTGGGCGGCAGATCATCAAACTGGTTGGCGGACGAGTCGCTGCCTTCGCCCGACCCCCGCACGCGAAGCAGTTGCACCTCAAACCGGGTGCGGTCGCCGCGATGTACTGCATGGTAATATTCTACTGGCGTTCCGTCTGCAATGAAACTGACGCTGTCCAGCATAATCAGTGGCGCGCCGCGTTTGACGCGTAGCAGGCGCGATTCGTATTCGTTGGCCGGCACCGCCTCGATGCTGCGAATACCCCGCGCAATCATGAGGCCGCAGTGCTTTTCGAGATACGCATACAGCGACTGGTGCGTCAGGTCCTCATGAGCCAGGGACGGGCACAACTCATAGGGCAAAAAGCTCGTGACCAACTGGAGCGGCTCGTCGTCCACGAAGCGCAGGCGCTCGATCTCGATGACCGGCGTGTCGGGTTCCAGGTGCAGGCGGCTGGCGACCCGCGCGTTGGCCGGGATGATTTGCTGCTTGAGGACCTGCGTGACCGGCGTCAGCCCCTGCTCGACCATGTTCTGGTAGAAACCGGTCAGCTTCTGAACCAGGCTTTCCTGAATCTTGGGCTGGGCCACAAACGTGCCTTTGCCCTTCTCGCGCACGATCAGGCCCCGGCTGGCGAGATCGCTAAGCGCCTGGCGGATGACGGTGCGGCTGACGGCAAACATGCGGCACAACTCGGGCTCACCGGGCAGCCGGTCGCCTGGGTTCCAGGTTCCCGCCCGGAAATGATCCTGCAGGGCATCGCGAACCTGGATGTAGTACGGAATCCCGTTTGTACGGTTGATCTCGAAAGACAAACTGTTATCCTGTTATCTTGTCATTACAACCGTTTAATTGTATTATAGGCAAGAATCGAGTTTGAATCAACCGGTTGGTTTGGTCCTTATTACATTGGACAGGAGAACGGCGATGGCGTTTCGTGTGTTGGCTACTGCGCGCTCGTTCTGCAAGTCGGATGGCCCGCACCACGCCTACTTGCGTGATAACGGCTGTGAAGTTGATCTCCACCCCCCGGACCACCCCATGAGTGCCGCTGAGCTGGCCGAGCTGGTGCCGGGCTACGACGGGCTGATACTGGGCCTGGACGACTGCAACGCCGACGTGATCGCGCGGGCGGACCGGCTGCGCGTCATCTCGCGCTATGGCTCCGGCGTCGACAAGGTGGTCTTCACCGGGTCGGTCCCGAACGGCCGCCGCATCCTCGAGGGGAGCGTCGAGAACATCACGCCGGTGATCCTCGATCCAGTCGCCAGCAACCACTTTCCCAACGCCCCGTCCGTGGCGAAGATCAAGATCAACAATGCGGCACCGACCATCACGGAGCCCGACGAATCGGAAAGAACCGTGCTCACCATGCAGGAGATCCCGTTCACCTGGGATGTCCGGGATGTCGCGGCCGACATGGCCACCGGCATGACCATTACCTGGGACTTCGATGATGGCACCACCCCGGTCACGAGAAACGGTGTCACAGGCACGGTCACCCACATGTACCAGCAGGCCCGCGTCTACAACGTCTTGGTGCGCGCTAGGGACAAGGATGGCCAATCATCCTCTGTCACCTTCAAGGTGAACGCCCTCGCCGCCACGCCCAGACCTTATATCGAACCGGTGCTCAGTCTGCCCAACTTTGACGAGACCAATGGCACCGGCTCGGTTTCATTCAGGCTGTCAAGCGGCTATCACGAGA
>ENA-UOUL01002951-UOUL01002951.1-bioreactor-metagenome-genome-assembly--contig:-NODE-2951-length-18564-cov-9.800995_pt1 | contig 18564 bp, 7 predicted proteins | sample MGYA00249838_ERZ747220 | MGnify/ENA primary metagenome ERZ747220 (study PRJEB28778, sample SAMN05720191) | bioreactor metagenome | isolation source: Anaerobic biogas reactor | place: USA:Washington...
TCACCCTTCAGGGGCCGCTGCCCGAGAACCCGGACGGAAGCTTCGGGTTCACCCTCAGCGCGGACGCCCAGGGGAACGCCGTGCCCGCCCTGTTCACCGTCGACAACCTCACGGCGAGCTCACCCACCATCAACAAGCAAATCAGCTCCGCCACGCGTCCCATCCCCAGTTCGGAGGAATACGACCTCTCCATGGGGGAGACCATCAGGTTCTGGCTGAACGTGGCCATCCCCGACCCGATGGACGCCGCCGGCAGCATGGTCATCCGCGACCCGCTGTCCCCCTGGCTGCAAATCCAGGGCATCAGCGTATCCCGCGGCGCCGACATCGCCAGCATGACGCTGGATTCGGCGCTAACGGACCGCGTGCACGTCAACTTCGCCACCAACGAGGTGACGCTCGCCCTGAACGGCGGCGAGGTCACCGGCGGAGAAACCGTCAGCCTGCAAATCGACGTGCGCGTGCTGCCCAACACCAACCTCTACGAGGCGGGCGCGCTGGAAAACGGAAGCCTGGTCAACACGGGGTACCTGGACTATACGGACGGGGGCGGCATCCTGACCACGGACACTTCCACCGTCCACCTGGACCCGGTCATCCAGCGCGACCTCCGGCTCACAAAGGTGCTGGGCGACTACACGACCCCCCTGACCGGGGCGCGGTTCCAGCTGACACAGGTCGTCGCCGACGGCGAGACACCGCTGGTGTACATCGCCGACTCCAACACGGACGGCGTGGTCTATTTCAACGACGTCCAGGAAGGCGTATACAAGCTGCACGAAACCCGGTACCCCGCCGGGTACCTGCCGATGCTCGCCCTCATGAACGAAGGCGCCACCGTTTCCATCGGCATGGACATCGTTTTCACGATGCCGCCTACCAACACCGTGCTGATACCGGACCCGGCGTTGGGCTACGTCATCCCCAACAACGAGAAAATCACGGTGAGCGGCGCCAAGACCTGGGATGACCTCAACAACCAGCGGCTGAGCCGCCCGGCGAGTTATTCCCTCCTGCTGCGCCGCAGGGTGATGGACGGAACCCCGGGCGGAACCCTGGACGGCGAGTTCGGAAAACGGCTGACCCTGCCATCAACCACGCTGAACTACTCCTATGCCGACACTGTCTCCAGCGCGACCATCCTCAAATACCAGCCCAACACGTTCTACCCATACGAGTACTACATCGAGGAAACGGTTCCCTTCGGCTATACAGCCGCCTACGACGGGATGAACGTGACCAACACGCTCAAGACCGCCGGCGCGCTGCCCCTCCTCAAGATGGACGGCGACACCGCGCAGATGATTCCGGGCATCGCCTTCCAGCTGACCAGTACCACCCGCAACCCCGACGGCAGCCCGGTGTACCAGCATGAGCTGACGACCGACGCGGGCGGGCGGCTGGAGTTTACGGGGCTCAACCCCGGCACCTATACTCTGCATGAGGTTTACAACGCCGCCTCGTCGCCCTACATCGTGTCGGACGACGACGTGCTGGTCACGATTCATGAGGACCTGAGCATCAGCCTCTATCCCAATAAATACGCTTACCAGGCGGAGCCCTCCGGCTATATCATCAAGAACTACCGGCGGCCCGTCCCCACCAAGACGGTCCTGGACGAAACGGGCAACCCGGCCACGACCCTCCCCTACCCGGTCGACCCGATGGGCCAGCCGGTCACCTACCGGATTGCCCTGCCGCTGCAAGGCGTGGAGGACATCAACCAGCTGCGGATTATCGACACGGTCGACCCGTCGATGAGCGTCGTGCCCGACTCCTGGATCAAGTATGACAACGGCACCCCCTACTACGTGACGGACAGCGCGGGCAACCCGGTTTACGGGTTCGAAGCGCTGCTGACCGGGCAGGGCCAGAACCTCGCCTTCCAGATCCAGAACATCGCGGACATCTCTCAGCTGGCGGGGAAGACGCTGTACTTCGAGTTCAAGGCCTACGTCTCCACGTCCGCGGAAACCTTCGCAGCGCTCAACCCGGACATGACCACCTCCAACACGGCCCTGCTCATCCTCAACGAGGACCTGCGGAACACGGAAATTTCCAACGACGCCCAGACGGCGGTGACGCTGTACCAGGCGGACGTCACCAAGTACGCACAGGTCCAGGGCGGCGCCCCCCGCCTGCTGCGGCCCGGGGAATCCGCGGCCTTCGCGCTCTACCAGGTCATCGGCGCGCGCGACGCGGACCCGCTGGTGCCCACGGACGACCGCTATATCGGCACCTTCACGACCGGCGCGGACAGCATGCTGCACCTGACAAACCTGGACGTCGGGGAATACGCGCTGGTGGAGACCCGGGCGCCGCTGGGATACCGGAGGGCCGCGCCCACCTATTTCAGCATCGCCAGCGGCCAGACCGGACCGCTCGCGCTGAGCGTCGAGAACCCGCTCCCCTATCCTTCCCAGTTGTTCAAGCGCGTATCCGCGCTCAACCTGGACGGGACGCCGGCCGGCTTCATTGCGCCGACGGCCGACCCCGCGCAGGAGTCCATGCTCGCGCTCAGCCACCTCCACGACGGGTTCGTGTACCAGATTACGGGCATCCTCCCTTCCAGCATGGAGGGCTACCTGCGGCTCCGGTTCACGGACATGCTGCCATACGGCGTGGTGGCGGACCGTGTGGAGCTCGTCGTCGGCGGGATGAACGGCGACACCTTCGTGCCCATGTTTACAGGCACAAGCCCCAACCCGGCCGGGAACCAGGCGGAGCGCATGCTGGCGGCCTTCGCGATGAACCCCGCCTATCCCCAGACGCTCACCTTCTTCCAGGGCGACCCCGCGCAGCTGATGACCATGCAGGGGATGGCGTACCAGCTTTACGTATACGCGCATATTGACAACGCGATTTCGACCACCGAGGCCCTGCACCTGGTGGACGGAAAAATCACCAACACCGCCACCTTCGCCGTCAACAGCGACACCGTATACACCGATATCGCCAGCGTCATCCCACCGCCGCTGTTCGGGATGCGCATCACCAAGATGGGCGACCGCCTCAACGCGCTGGGCGTGCCGGACCAGTACCTGGCCGACTCCGCCTTCATCCTGTCCGCGGAGCCCGGCTCCTCGCTGCCGGCGAACTACGGCGCCATCCAGGCCAGCGACGCCATGGGGCAACTGACCTTCCTCAACAGCCTGGAGCCGGGCACCTATACCCTTTTTGAAATCGCCGCCCCCGCCGGGTTTATGGCGGAGTATCCCTATCACGAGGTGACCATCGGCCTTTCCGGCGCGATGACCGTCCAGCCCTACCGGCTGGAAGAGGACGCGGACGGAACGCCGGTCCGTGTGGACGCCGCGGCACCGCTGGCCTATACGGGCCCCGACGCTGACGGCTATTTCTCCTTCACGGTGGAGAACCGCGAAGTGACCAGCGCCCCCGTGTACAAGACCTGGACGGACCTGCAAAACAGCGGGGACACCCGGCCCGACCAGGTCTACCTCTTCCTGCTGCGGCGCGTGGTCAGCGAGCAGCCAGACGGCTACACCGTCTCGTTCACCAACCCGGAAGCCGCCACTCCCCAGGCGCCCGCCATCACGCCGGTTCCGTCGGGCGCGCCCGACGCGTTCGACACGTCGTTCTATTCCTGGGTCAAGCTGGATAAATACCAGACGTCGGCCTCCTTCCAGAATGTCACCGGGCCACTGTACCTGCGCGACGAAGCCGGGAAGCTGTACGACTACTTCATCGTCGAGGCAGGCTCCCTGGACCCGGCGGAGGCCCCTTCCACCTTCGAGATGCCGGTGCGCGGCTACACCACCGTGGTCGACCAATCATCCCACACCGTGACCAACACGCTCAACACGGCAGCGCTGACGCTGAGCAAGCTGGACGCGACGGACGGGACCGCGCTGGCCGGCGCGGAGTTCCGGGTTTCGCACCTGACCGACACCGGACTTTCCACATGGGTGTACACCAGCGGGACCAACGGGCAGATCAACCTTGCCGACCTGCTGCCCCTGTCAAGGGCGTATTTCTCCGACACCACCGTGGAACAGACGTCCAACGTATACACCATCCAGGAAATCAAGCCCCCGTTGGGCTACCTGGCCGACACCACGGTCTATACCGCCGTGGTGGACGAGCACGGCGCGATTTCCCTGTATTCCCACTACGAGGGGGCAGGCAGCCCCAACAACGCGCCCGCCGTGAACTTCACGGCCGGCGTCGGTGGCGGTACCCTGCCGGTCGACAACGCCCCCATGGTCATCCCGCCGATTCAGAAACTTGTCAACGGCGGCACGGGCGCCGTCCTGAACGACCTGCACGAGACGGTGGCCTACAGCCTGTCCATCCCCATCCGCGAAACCTCCGGCTTCACCTCGATGCTCATCGAGGACCTGCTGCCCCAGGGCATGGAATTTGTCAGCACGCCGGATACGGTGACGGTGACGGACGAGGCGGGGCGCGACATCAAGGGCCTGGGCACGCTGAGCCTGCAAAACGGCCTGCTGTCCTGGGCCGTCGGCAGCAATAACATGGGCAGCCTGACCAACCACACCGTGAACCTTCAGTTCGAGGCCAGGGTCGCCGACACGCAGACCATCACGACGCTGATCGACTCCGGCGTGTATGTCCCCAACCGCGGCATCGCCAACGATGCGGCGGTCACCTTCAACGGCGACCCGCTGAGCGCCTCCCGCTCCGAGGCGGTATACATCATCCCGGCGTCGGACGTGCCCACGATAACCAAGCAGGTCAACGGGGCGAACTACTACAACATGGCGTCCAATGATGATGCGCTGACGTTTGAAATGAAGGTCCCGCTGCCCACCGAGATTTCCAACTACCAGAGCCTGTCCATCGCCGACGCCTTCGAGCCCGCCTTCCTGGTCAACCCCGCCGACGTCACCCTCTACGCGGTCACCTATAACCCGGACGGCACGGAAGCCACGCGAACGACGCTGCGCAAGGCCGACAACGAGCTGGGGCTCCAGCAGTACACCCTCAGCAACATCAACGGGGCATGGACCGCCGCGTTCGTGGACGGGTTCGACTTCACCACGCTGAGCGGGCAGACCCTGCTGCTGCAGGTATCCGCGACCCTCAACCGGGACGCGGACCTAAGCGGCTACATCGACCCGGACGGCATCATCCGCATCGAGAACACCGCGACGGCGAAGGTGAACACGGAGACCATCACCTCCAACACTGTCAGCGTCACCCCGCCGGCCGTCCCGGTCATCCAGAAGCTGGTCAACGGGCAGGAGGAGCTGGTGCTGACCTCCGGCTCGCTGGAGGATTCCTTCGCGTTTGACATCGTCACTACCCTGCCCTTCAACACGGCGGGCTTTGACATCATCGAAATCAGGGACGTCATTCCCCCCTACCTGGTGCTGCAGGGCTCGCCTGAGGTGTATGTCGACGGCGTCGCCTCCACCGCCGTTTCCGCCGCCTACGACGCCAACACCCACACGTTGACCGCAATCCTGGACAAAGCCGCCATCCCCCTGTACAGCGGGTCGGATATCGCCATCCGCTTTGTCGCCACCATCGACCAGACCCGCCTGACCAGCGCCAGCCGCATCGACAACACCGCGGAGGTGCTTCTCAATGGTCTGCGCACCTCCCAGAGTACCGCCAGCATCCTGCCCACCACCGGCCAGGCGACGCTGACCAAGTCCTTAGACCAGGCCGGAAGCTGGCCGGCCGGCGAAACCGCGGTGTTTACCTTGGAACGCTTCGTCAACGGCATCTACGTGCTTATCAACGACCAGCTGACCGTGTCCGGCACCAACAATCCCCTGTCGCTGGGCGAACTGATCATCGGCACCTACCGCCTGACGGAAACCCGGGCGCCCGGAGGCTATCTCACCGCGCCGCCGGTCACCTTCGTCATCACGGGGGTTGTGCCGGACGGGCAGACCGTCGAAAACGTCCAGGTGGCCGTTACGGACAGCATGGAGCCCTCCATCACCAAAACTGCCGACAAGACCTACCTGGGCGACTTCTCCGACACCGTCACCTATACCGTCGAGGCGCAGGTGCACGCGGTCCTGGGGATGAGCGAACTGGTCATCGAGGACGTGCTGGACAGCCAGTTCCAGTACCTGGGCGCAAGCGCGGTCACCGTGCCGGGCGGCACGTCGCTGACGGACGACTACCTGACCTATGACGCCGTCACGCGAAAAGTACGGCTGTACCTGCCGCAGGCCGCGCTGGGCCTGGTGGAGAACCAGACCGTCCGGCTGACCGTCGCGGCGGCGCTGAAGGAGGACTTCAGCTACGCGCAGCTGGGCGCGGACGCGAAAGCGAACGGGATTCCCAATTACGCCATAATGGTCTACAACGCGGACCCGCAGACCCTCGAAGTGACGGATACCGTATACGTAAAGGTCCCCGTCGGCGGCATCAGCCTGACCAAGACGGGCGACGGCCTTCCGCTGGCCAGCGGCCTGGCGGCAACCTTCAACCTTTACAAAGTCGTGGGGTTGACCGACGGGGACGGCAACACGGAAACCGACGACGTACTTCTGGGCAACCATGAAACCCCAATATGGCGTCATCCAGGTCGACGCCCTGGAGCCCGGCTCATACTACTTTGTGGAAGCCGAGCCGCCGGAAGGCTTCCGGCTGGACAGCCTGACCCGGCATGCCTTCGTTATCACCGTCAACGCCTACGCAACCACGGCCGTCACGCCTTCCTCCCTGACGGCGGACAACATTTCCTACGCGTACGCCTTCCAGGTGCTCAAGACCGGCGTATCCGGGGAGCCGCTGGGCGGCGCGGTGTTCGACCTGGTTCCTTCCCTGGGCGGCACGCCGGTCTCGCGGACGACGCAGAGCGCGGCTGGCGCCGGCCAGGGCGTCGCCGATTTCGGCGTCATCCGGGGCGGCACCTATGTTCTCGTCGAACGGATTCCGCCGGTGGGATACAGGAGCAGTACGGACACGTATACCGTGGTCGCCGGCGAAACGCTCCAGGTGTTCAAAAACGGGCTGGACATCACAAACAGCCTGGATAACATCGCGGACGGGAAACTGCTGACGGTCGCGAACGTCCCCGACACCATCCGCATGCCGGTCACCAAGCAATGGATGGGCGGACAAGCGCTTGGAACAAGGCCGCCCGTCACCATCAGGCTGCTGGCAGACGGGAACACCGCCTACCACTTCGGCGGCACGCCGGAAGTGACGGACATCGTGCTCGACGGCGTCGCGGACGGGGTGGAGACGGCCGCGTGGCAGTCGGTGTTCGAAAACCTGCCCCGGGTGGACGACACCGGCAGGCCCATCGCCTATACCCTCCAGGAAACGTTAATCGGCGTGGACCCCGTCGTCGGCGGAAAAGCGGGGCTGTACGAGGTCACGCTGGACCAGGCGAACTACCGGGTTACCAACACCTATGTGTCGCCTCTGACAGCAGTTTATGCAAGGAAGACATGGTCCGGAGGCCCGGACGCAGACCATACGGCGCCCCAGATGAACCTGTACCAGAACGGCAGGCTGTACGCGTCGGTACCCGTCGTGGACCCCTCCGGCGGCACCGCGGACACGTTCGACTATGTTTGGGAAGACCTGCCCCTGACAGACCCCTACGGGCAGGAGTATGCCTACTACGCGGACGAGGCCGCGGCGCCAAATGGTTACGGCAAATCCGTCTCCGGCAGCGGCACGCAGGCAGACCCCTTCCTGGTGACCAACACCTACGGCGCGGCGCTGACGGACATCGCGGTGCAAAAGGACTGGGTTGGCGGGCCGGTGCCCCGGCCTGAAATCACCCTGCAGCTGCAGCGGCGGCTTGCCAGCCAGACGACCTTCCAGGACGTTGGTTTGCCGGTCACGCTGGCCAGCGGCGTGCATATCCACATCTGGAGACAGCAGCCCATGTCCAGCCAGCTGGGCGAAGCCTACCTCTACCAGGTGCTGGAAACCGTCGTGGGCACGGAGCCGGTCGTTGCGGGTATCGCGGGGCATTACAGCGTCACGACCGGGGGCAGCTGGAGCGAAGGGCTGTCGGTCACCAACGCCTACGTGCCGCCCAAGACCCAGGTCTACGTCAGCAAGCAGTACATCAACGGCGACCCGGCCACCCACGTGCCCGTCCAGGTGCAGCTGTTCCGGAAAGCGGCGAGCGGGCAGAAAGAATACGTGGGCCCCGCCGTCGAGCTCAACGGGGGCAATTCCTGGGCGCACCAATGGAACCTGCTAGACGCGACGAACATGCGGGGCGAGGAATATGTATACACGGTCGCGGAACCCAACCAGCAGCCGGGGTACGCGGTCACAATCACGGGTGCCGGCACGGTTTCGCAGCCCTACGTCATCCGGAACACCTATGGTATTCCCACCGGGGATATCACCGCGTACAAGCGATGGGTTGGCGGCGACACGCTGAGCCGGCCGGGCGGAATCCATTTCCAGCTTTACGCCGGGACGTCTCCCGCGGGGGGGCGCGTCCCGCTGGACGGCACGGACGTCACCTGGACGGGCTTGCCGCTGTTTAACCCCAACGGGAGCCCAATCCCCTATTCCGTCAGGGAAGTGGACGCAGACGGGAACGCCTGGGCACACGCGGATTACACCACCCAGACGAGCGGGCTTTCCGTCACCAACACCTACCGTTCGCCCCTGATCAGCATATACGCAAGGAAGACATGGTCCGGGGGCCTGGACGCCGACCACACCGCCCCCCGGATGAACCTGTACCAGAACGGCAGGCTGTACGCGTCGGTACCCATCGTGGCCCCTTCCAGCGGCGTCGCGGACGTGTTCGACTACCGATGGGACAGATTGCCGGAAACCGACGCCTTTGGCCAGCCGTTCAATTACAGCGTCAGGGAGGCTGGCGTACCCGCCGGATATGTCGTCAGCGACATGGCAGGGTCCGGCAGCGCAGAAAACCTCTATCACATTACCAATACGTTCATGGACGCCAGCAGCGTGGCTTTTACGGCGTTCAAGCAGTGGACCGGCGGCGAAGATGCCGGTCCGCGCCCGGACATCACCCTGCGGCTGCTGCGCTCCGCTGGTGGGGAAGCCCCCCAAATCGTACCAGCGCTTGCCGGGATTGTTGAGAATCCCGTCACGCTCGCTTCCGGCACTGTTGAATATACCTGGGAAAACCTGCCCGCCTTTGACGAGCAGCGACGCCCATATACCTACTCCGTCGAGGAAACGATGGTGGGGCAGACGGCGGTCATCGGCGGGCGTGCCGGGGACTACCTGGCGGTCAACCACGGGCGGTACGTCTCCAATACCTTTGACCCGCCGGGGAGAACCGTGTACGCGCGCAAGGTTTGGAACGGCGGGGACGCTGCGGGGCATACGGCGCCGTCGCTGCTGCTGCTGCGGAACGGAGCGCCGCTGAGCGAGGCGGACATGGCGGGCGTTCGGGTCGTCGTCGCGCCGGCACAGGGAACCAGCGACGTGTTCGACTATGCCTACAGCGGCCTTCCCGCGACTGATGCGCGCGGCGCCCGGTACACATATTCAATCCGGGAAGCCGACGTGCCGGCAGGGTATACCGCATCGGACGTGAACGGCAGCGGCACCCAGCCGGACCCGCTTGTGATTGTCAACAGCTATTTGAACCCTGCGGAGCTGACCGTACCCGCCACCACGCAACTCATCGGCGCCGACTTGCAAGCCGGGCAATTTACCTTCCAGCTGCTGGACAACGAATGGAACGAAGTGGCTCTGGTTCAAAACAACGCGGACGGCATCATTTCCTTCCCCAGCGAAATCGTCAGCCGGGGCGGCCGGTCCGTGTACCTGATGCGGCAAATGACCAGGACGGGCGACGGAATCGAGTATGATACCGCGGTGTACGCGGTCATCGTGGAATCGGTGCTGGACAGCGAAAACAATTACGTCCTCCAGGTTTCCTACAAGAAGGACGGCGCCGCCTACAGCGGCACGCCGCTTTTCGTCAACCGGCTCGCGCTCTTGCCGCCCGGGCCCACGCCCACCCCGCCCAGCTATGACGCGATTACTGTTTCCCTGTCGGCGCAGAAGGAATTGCATGGCGGCCCGCTGGCGGAAGGGCAATTCAAGTTCGTGCTGAAAGACGCCGCCGGCAATCCTGTGAGCGAAGTCGCCAACCAGGCGGATGGCACGGTGCGCTTCGACCCGCGCCGGTTCAGCCGCGAGGGGGTGTACCTCTATCATCTGTCCGAGGTGCAGGACGGCCAGACCGGGGTGAGTTATGACGGCAACACCTACGTAGCCCGCGTCAGCGTCACCGACCGCGGCGGCGGCTCGCTCACAGCCAGCGTAAGGTACCTGAAGAACGGCGAAGCTTACGCCGGAACGCCGTTGTTTGTCAACCAGTACGGCACGCCGGAAACAGGCGACCGCGCGCTGGAGCTGCCTGTCCTGCTGCTGCTGGCTTCACTTGCCCTGGGCTTGGCGGGGGTCTCAATCAAGAAACGCGCCGGCAGAAAGAAGACTCCCTGAGCGCCGCTGCAGGGGATTTCGTCAATGAACAGAAGCGGAAGGCAGGCAGCGATACCGGCGCGATGTGAGAATGCGCCGGGAATTGCGATTTGCATACGGAGAAAAAACGATTCCCTGGCATGCAGACAGCAAGATATCAAAATGAAGGGATAGGTAAATCCCTGCCATACCCGCCGTTCAGGCCGGACGCGCCAGAACCCCCCCCCAGATATCGCAAGCATCCCGTCAAAAAGGCCTGCCGCGAATCCCGGCAGGCTGGGTTTTAATCAAACACCTGGGTTGGCTTGTCACCTTACGACAATCTGGTCTTTCCCGCTCTTCTTCGCAACATACAGCGCGTCGTCCGCCGCCTGGAACAAGTCGGACAGCTCCGTCATCTCCGGCTTCAATTCCGCCAGCCCGCAGCTGGCGGTCACCTTCTCGCCCCCGGTCTCCATCAGCTGGGTCGAGCGCAGCGACTCGAGCAGTTTTTCACACGCCGCCCTCGCGCCGGACAGTTCAAACCCTTCGAAGAGAAGAACGATTTCCTCGCCCCCGTACCGAAACGCGTAGACATGGTGCGGAACAATCCCGCGAATCATATCCGCGATGATCTGCAGGGTTCTGTCTCCCGCGGCATGGCCGTGGGTATCGTTGATCTGCTTGAAGTCGTCGATGTCGATTTCGGCCAGGAACAAGGGCGACTTGTTCGCCTTGCACTGCTCGAAAATTGTCGGTGCGAAATTGACGTACGCCCTGCGGTTGTAAAGATTGGTCAGCGAGTCGAGCATCAGCTGGGTTTCCAGAATCAGCTTCTGGACCCTGACGGAGATTCCTTCCTCCCCGAACATGATCAGGACGTGCGACAGCAGGTACGAAACCACAAGCAGCCCCAGGGAAGCCCAGGATTCCGCAAGCAGCCAGAAGCCATAATCCCGCGTCGTAATCCGGCTGACGGCCGCGCTGGACAACACGAGCAGGACAAGGGCGAGGATAAAGGTGTTCCGGGTCAGGGCGGTGTTCGAGTAGACCGTCGAGACCAGCACGGGAATGATGTAGCACGCCAGGATGGCCGCCGTCGTGTTGTGCAGCAGGCAGAGCAACAGGCTGAAGAACAGCAGCAGCAGGACGGACACGGATTCGCCAAGCCGGACGGAGAACCGGTTAGAGCGGATAATCCTGTCCGCGACAAAGGTCCCCAGCAGCATCGCCAGCGTCGCCAACACAACGTAGTTCAACCAGAAATGCCTGTGGGAAATCAGCTGTGTCCGGGAGAACAGGATGTACCACAGGGCGATCATGAAGAATAGATTGAACACGCCCGCGAAGTAACAACTGCGGACGATGAAGAGGCTCCATCGCCTGGATTTGACTGCGGATTCGCTTCTGACCGTTTGAATCCCGGGAATCTGGGTCATTTTTTCACCTGACAAGAAAGTACCGCCAAAGTCCTGACGGCAAAATCCTTAATCATTCAGTTCCAGATTTCGCGCTTCTCAAGCACAATTTCATTGTACCATACATTCGGGCATTCGTACGAAATCCTTGCGCCCGGTCCACAGTGCTCTTTTTGTATTGTTTTCAACCCTTATTTGTCAATAAGCATTCTCATCCGGTATCAAGGCGTAAATCCGCGACCGCCGCATCGGCGCAGCGCCGCGCACGATTTCCAGGCCGCCGTCAGCCTCCCCCCCCTCTCTTCATCCCAGATGTTTGGCGCAAATACATCGGGGTATGCTTTGTGCCGCAAACTGTCGTCGTCCTTTGTGACCCGCTAAGAAAGGAGTGGTGAGATGGCAAGGAAAACCGACAGCCAAAGCGAGTGGGGCTGCCAGACAGACGATCTGTACCTGATCCACGCCCTGCTGCGCAATTATCTGGGGCATGCCGAAGAGATGGTTGAACGCACCTCTCCCCAGGATGCCGACAGGGTTCTCCTGGTGACCGAACACCTGAAGGAAGCTTTCAGCACGCTGCACAGTCACCACGCCAACGAGGACCAATGCTACTGGGACCTCATCCGGCTCCGCGCGCCGGAAGCACGCGGGGACGTGGACCGGATGGTGCGGCACCATGAGGAAATCGCGCAAAGGATTGAAGAAATTAGCGGCACGCTCGAAACCTGGAGGGCGGAGCCCGCCCGCAAGGAGCCTCTGCTGCTTGCGCTGCGGGAATTCAAGGACCTGGTGTTCCGCCACCTGGAGGATGAGGAGACGACCGTGAAGCCGGTCGCCGCCCGCGTGCTGACGCAGAAGGAATGGAACAAACCCAGGACCTCCCTCAAGGAGCTGAAACTCAACCGCATCCTGTACCAGATCGGCTATATGCTCAAATGCGCGCCGACGGAAGCGCTGAGAAACGAGTTCTGGGAAGCCATGCCGGCGCCTGTGCGGCTGCTCTACAGGCGTTTCGGCCAGAAGAAGTTTGAAAGCGAGTGGGAAGAATTGTACGGCAAGGCGTAGACCGAAAGGCGTAGCCAATTCAACGCAACCCGGGGGCATTCGCCGACTGCCCAATTCATCCCGGCCGCATGGGTTGTATCTGGCAGTATTGACTCTCCCTCAGCTGCCCTGCCCCTCAATCCTCAGCAGCCCCTTCACCTGCGCCACCGCCGGGTCCAAGGCGCCCAGCGCGGCCTTGACATCCTTCTCCCGCGCCTGGTGGGTGAGAATCACGATGGGCACGCGCTCGTTGCCCTCAGTGTGGCGCTGGACCACCGCCTCGATGCTGACCCGGTGTTCCCCCAGGCGGGTGGCGATGTGCCCCAAAACGCCCGGCTGGTTGAGCGCCTCAAAGCGCAGGTAGAAGGCACAGCGCCAGTTGTCTTCCAGGCGCAGGTTGGGCGGCAGGTCCGCCCGGTGCTCGAAGCCGGGGATGCTGTGGCGGGTTTGCCGTGCGGCGAAGAGCAGGTCGCCCACCACGGCACCGGCCGTCGGGGCGCTTCCCGCCCCGCGGCCATAGAGCATCATATCCCCGGAGGCATTCCCGTGCAGGAAGACCGCGTTGAAGGCGCCGTGCACGCTGGCCAGGGGATGCTTGGAAGGAACCAGTGTGGGATGCACCCGCACGTCCACATCGGCTCCCTCCCGCTTGGCGATTGCCAGCAGTTTCAGCGTGTATCCCAAATCCTTGGCGAAGGCTACGTCCAGCGCCGCCACCTGGCCGATGCCCTCCCGGTGGACGGCCTCGTACGGCACCCGGGCGTGGAATGCCAGGGAGCTCAGCACGGACAGCTTGTACGCCGCGTCATGCCCGTCCACGTCGCTGGCCGGGTCAGGCTCCGCCAGCCCCAGCGCCTGCGCTTCCGCCAGCACCTCCCCGTAGGCGCGGCCGCTTTCGTCCATCTGGCTTAATATGTAGTTGGTTGTGCCATTCACGATGCCCATCAGGGTGTCCACGCGATTCCCCGAGAGGGAACTCATCAGCGTGCGGATGATCGGGATGGCGGCGCAGACCGCCGCCTCAAAATACAGCCCCGCGCCGCCCGCCCCGGCCGCCGCAAACAGCCGGTGCCAGCCCAGCGCCACCGCCATTTTATTGGCGGTGACCACGGTTTTCCCCGATTCAAGCGCCCGGCAGAGGTAATCCAGTGCGGGTTGCTCGCCCCCCATGAACTCCAGCAGCACGCTGATATCCGGGTCGTCAATGACCGCATGGGCGTCCGTGGTCAGCAGCTCCCGGGGGATGTCCGCCTCCCGCTTCTTCCCCACGTCCCGCACCAGTATCCGCTTCACATGGATGATAAGGCCTTCCCGACGGGCGATTTCAACTTCCATCTGACGCAGCAGCTGCCACACGCCGCAGCCGATGCCGCCGCAGCCCAGAAAGCCGATGTTGATGGTTTTCATGCCGCCTCCTTGCCGGATCGGTTTTGTTTCGCGCTCTTCCCAGAAAGAAACATCCCGAACCGGAAACAACTTCATCACTTTAGCAGATACATGCCCGCCTTGTCATGATATTTTGTACTGCCGCGGTATTGAAACGGGCATTCCGCCCGGGAATCCCGGATTGACAACGCGTCAATTCGCGACACCGGTTTCCATCCCGCTTGTCTCATGCTCATGCGTCGTCTGCGAATCATGCAAGCAAATCGCAGGCATTCCCTCCGGCTGTTGATTCCAACGTCGTGAAGCCCACAGGCATTCGCCATGGAGGATAGACGGCTGATCCCTGCCCTTTATAGACAACAAAAGATCGCTCCGCGCACCCTTGAGTGCTTTTACAGCCTGTGATAAGATGCGGCCAAGTCCAGGCAGGAAGGCTCTTCACAAAAATGGTCATTCTGTTTTTCGCAATTGGTTTACAAACAAGGGCAATCCGTCCATGCAAAACAGGTTGAACCGGGTTGCATCGCGCAGATTGGAATCCATGCAAATATGCACCTGGTTTCGGCAGCGCATGAATCAAGACACCCGTTTCAAGCATACAACGCAACTCGACCCGAGGTAATGGGACGCATCTGATGAACAGAGGGAGCGCGAGCATGAAAGAAAACAAGTACCTGCAGTGGTTGTCCGGAAACACCCAGTCCATCTATTGGCATGATTCAGCCGTGCAAAAAGAGCAGGTCACGGCCTTTGAAAACGGCGCCGTCGGCATGACCACCAATCCTTTCCTGATCAACAGCACGCTCAACAGCGACCGCCCGTTCTGGGAGGAGTCCCTGTCGAGATTGCAGAAAGACCTCCAGGGCGACGACAAGGCCCTTGCGCTGATTCAAATGGTGACGGGCTATTATGCCGATGCCTTGCGGCCCATCTATGAAAAGGGAGTTCCCGGGAAAGGGTATGTCTGCGCCCAGACGAATCCCCTGCATACGGGCGAGGAGGACGTGATGGTCGCCCAGGCAATCGTCCTGAGCAAGTGGGCGCCGAACATCGTGGTCAAACTGCCCGCGACAAAAGCCGGCATCAGGGCGTACGAGCGGTGCGTTGAAATGGGCATCAACGCCGCGGCGACCGTGAGCTTTACCGTCCCGCAAGTGCTGGCCGTCGGCGCCGCTGCCGAACGGGGCAAGAAGGCTGCGTCATCGAAGGGAATTTCGCCCGGGCTCACCATCGCCGTGATGATGGTCGGGCGCCTGGACGATTATCTGCGGGACGTGGCGCACGACAACTACCCGCATGTCACGGAGAATGACATCCGGCAAGCCGGCACCGCATGCTTCAAGAAAGCGTACTCGCTGTTCGCGCAAAGGGGATATGACACGTTCCTGATGCCTGCCGGATGCCGCGGCGCCTACCACATCACGGAGCTTGCGGGCGCCAGGATGATCGCCTCCATCGCCCCGAAAATCGCGGAGTTCCTGGAAGACGTGAACGTATTTGAGGAGCGGATTGATTTGCCGGTCGAGCCGGGCACTGTTGAACGGCTTTCCTCGATGGCCGAGTTCAGGAAAGCGTATTTCGAGGACGGCATGGACGCCAGGGAGTTCATCACCTTCGGGTCGACCAACCGGACGACGGACCAATTCATCAACAGCGGATGGAATCCGCTCATCTCCTATCGCATTTAGAATATGGGTTTGCAACTGGAACGGTGTTCCAGGTTCCTTGCTGCATTAACTGGTAAACTGACTCAGAACGCGTGGCGGAATGAACTGGCTGGCTTGCGCCGGTGAGATGAGTTTGGCATTCCATTGTCGTCCCCATGCTTTTTGTGCCAGGGGAACGATTGGCTGAAAGAGTTTGGTTTCCATTTCTTTTCGCAGATTCCTCTAAAGTCAATCCAACCTTGTGAAAAACTGCCTGCCAAGCATTAACAGCCAGATAAAAACCAATCAGGAAAACACAGGCCTGCGTTTTTTTGCATTGCCATTGCCTCCCAATCGCCACCGTCACCCATCCATTAATTGTTGAGATTTTTGGGCAATGCTCAGATTTTCATTTTTATGTCACAGAATGCGGCGCTCCAGCGTATAGAGGATGTAGTACTACAACGACCATGGAGGGAATGCGTGGTATCCCATGCCGATTACTCTACCCTGGCGGAAGCCCTGTTTCCCGCGCTGTACCGGGTTTGCGTCAGCATCCTCCGGCATCCCCAGGACGCACAGGATGCGGCGCAGGAGGCCCTGCTGAAGGGGTGGGCACAGCGCCACCGCCTGAGGGAGAAAACCGCTTCCGCCTACCTGATGCGCATCGCAGTGAACGAATGCCGGAACATCCAGCGGCTGCGGATGAAGGAAACACCGCAGGATAATCTGCAGGATATAGGCCTGCCCCAGGCGGAAAGCGACCTGGACCTCAGACAGGCTGTCGACCGCTTGCCCGAAACCCTGCGCCTGCCCATCCTGCTGTATTACATGGAGGGCTGGACCGATAAAATGGTCGCGAAAGCCTTACAAACCACAGCGCTTGCGGTGCGCACCCGCCTGAGCCGCGCCAGAAAACAACTCAAGGAAGCCCTTAGGCAAATGGAAACGGAGGGAGAAACGCGATGAAGAAGACCATTGACCGAAACGCTTTTGGCGACGCGCTGAAGCGTGCGTATCCCCTTCCTGAAAACTACAGGCAGGGGCTGCACCAAACCCTGCAAGCGATGCAAACAAAGGAGGAACCCATGAAACACAAACGTGTTCTTGTAATTGCCATAGCCACGATACTGGCACTTGGCCTCGCCGGCGCCTTGGCCCTGAGTGAATGGGGCGTGCTGGATTTCCTGTTCCCCGACACGGACCGGAGCGACCTGGAAAGCCTGACCCAGCAGGTAGCCATTGAGGAAAAAGTTGGCAGTGTCCAAATCAATGTGGACAGCGTCTACTATGACGGCGAAGTTTTCGGGATGGACTGGACCATCCACAACACCCAGCCCGATACACCGGTTTTTGTCCATGTGGATGAATTCACAGTCAGCGGCAAAAAGCTTTGGACGGATGGCACTGACAGCTTCCATGCCCAGTGGCTGCCCGGCATGTTCGCGCCGGACGGAACCATGCAGGATGGCGAACGATTGTCCCTGCCGATTGAAGAATTGCAAGGCGACCGGCAAGCCGTCAGGATGGTCATTGGTACTTACCGGCTGCATCAGCCAATCTTCCGGCTGCCCAACGGGCTGCCTGACCTGGATGAACTGCAACAGGATGAAGAACGCCAGCAAAACGCGGAACTGGCTTTGAAAAAGATGGAGGAGGGGTACCAGGTGCTTTGGGAGGATACCTTTGCGGTCAGGGATCCGGAGGCGGAGTACGGCGTCGGCTACCTAATCGGCAACATCACCAGCATCCTGCCGATTGAGGCATACACACGCACGGAAATCATCATCACCTTTGACCTCGACTTGAAAAACGCCCGTGAAGCGTTGCGGCACCTCACATCAGCGCCCATCTACAGTTTCGAACTGATGACCACACAGTATGCCAAGGCCGTGCGTACGCCGGCAGGGCTGACCCTGATCCTGGAGGCAAAGCCCCTTTTAGGGAAGGAAGACGCCTTCAAGACCCTGATGAGTGGCGGAAGATGGGAACTCACCGATGGCGAAGGGAAACCGCTGGACATCTGGCCAGACCAATCCGATGATATCGGTTTGGATTTCCCTGATGGCACAAGTGGACGCAGAATCAATTATACGATTTCGCTTACCCAGGAGGAGATGCCGGATACAGTATCCATCAGTTTCCTGCCCGGCGAGGGCAGCCTCCTTGTCAGCCCCATCCGGACCAGATAGGTTCCGGGGAACGACAGGGAAGTGACTGTAGAAAGTCACTTCCCCTTTTTATCCGTTTCGAGCATTATGCAAGGACAAAAGGGTGAATGCATATGATTGCCCTTCGTTGATGACTTATGTAAATATACAACATGTTCTTCATTTTGTTCGCTATCGTCACCTCTCGATGTGGAAACATCAGTGTCTCTCGGTTAGTAGTTCTGCCAAACGCAATGAGAAAGCGGCATTCTTTGTCACACGATCGCCATCATGGTTCGCTGCACTTTGTGCACCAGCCTACTATAGTGACCTATCCGTTTGGTCGCCAGCGGCATTCCAAAGCTTTAATGAAAGAGTGAAATATAGCTTCTCACATATCCACGAACATAACGCTACCCACTTCACTTCGTCTATCAGAATGCATCTGCGCTTTAAGGATCAAAAGGCAATTGCACTTGCTGCTTCCGCAGAATCATTAGGTATGGATTCTGATTATTGGTGCTGTCACGCCATATATGGCAATGA
>ENA-UOUL01002955-UOUL01002955.1-bioreactor-metagenome-genome-assembly--contig:-NODE-2955-length-18537-cov-37.433803_pt1 | contig 18537 bp, 14 predicted proteins | sample MGYA00249838_ERZ747220 | MGnify/ENA primary metagenome ERZ747220 (study PRJEB28778, sample SAMN05720191) | bioreactor metagenome | isolation source: Anaerobic biogas reactor | place: USA:Washington...
ACCGAACGGTACACTACTTTCTGCAACCATGCTCGTGATCTCTCGGCACACCAGGCCTATGCCATGACAAACCTCCTTGGCCTGGATAGCGCACGGGGATACCAGGAGCTGCCCCAGGAGATCACGTTCACGTTCCCCTGCGACGACAGGCCGCAGTTCGAGTATCAGGTCGGATGGCACTTTTTCGTGGGAACGGCGTCCGACGCAGGTGGCCGGGAGTTCGGCATCCAGTTCATGCTCTGGAGTTACTCTCTCCTCCCCCCGGAGATGGCCCGGGACGAGGGCCTGAGCGACATAGAGAACCAGATCGTCGAGATCCACCTGGCCGTAACTCCGGCAAACGACCGGCATCATCGACCGAGGCCCGTTCTTGTCGCGGGCACCACCGGCCTCATCCGGTTCTCGGAGAACCCGTACGAGTATGCCGTCGGCAAGAACACGATGACCTCTCTTGCCGATGACTCCCTCTTCCCCGTCCGCCTGAGTGCCCGGGGTATCGATGAACGGGAAGACGCCCCCGTGGAGATCGCCATTGATCTCACCCTTCACCAGACCAAAGGCTACATTCTGAACGGGGATGGAGGCCTGGCACCCAGTTGCGGCGGTGTCGGCACGCTCTACTACTCGGTCACGAACCTCCGGATACGACCCGGCGAGAGCTGGCTCTCCATCGACGGCACCCGGGTCCCGCTCACCGGCGGAAAGTTCTGGTACGATCACCAGTGGGGCACGGGCTTCATGCCCCCGGGAAACCCCCGGAGCGATCTACTGCGTGCAGTCGGGCACCTCCACGAGCAGGGCCCCGGGGGGTGGGACTGGATGGCGATCCAGTTTGACGACGATACTGAGATCGCCCTCTCCGCGCTCCACACCAACGATAACCGGGCGTTCTATTCACAGACCGGAGCAAAACCGCCGACGATGGCTGCAGGTGCAAAAGGATCGTACATCCGGCAGAACGGAGAGTATGAATCGATCACCGCCGAGATCCGGGTGACCGACTGGATCCGGAGCGCGGTGGCGGACGGCCCGTACCTGGCCACCAACACCTGGTACCCGAACCGCGTGGAGGTGACGGTATACGAGGATGCCGTTCCAGCCAAGAAACGGCACTTTGTGATGGTGCCTATCGTAACGACCGGGCAGCAGGGGTTCTTTGCCGCGGGTTCCGAGTACTCCGAGGGCGCCGTCACCATCGAGTCTGCCGACGGAGAGAGGATAGGGATCGGATTTCTAGAGTCTACCGGCTACATCGATGCCCGGAGGCAGGGCCTGCTCCTCGCGGGCCTGCCCGATACCGACGATATGATCCGGCTCGTCTCCCCGCCCGCGGTTCCGGATGAGATGAAGGCTGAGGTACTGGCGTTGTTCCAGGACCCGGAGACCGTCGCAAAGCTTGAGGAGGAGCTGGCGAAGTGCAAGGGGTTGTGAGCCCTTCCCGCCGGTCAAACCTCATCCGGAGCCATCATCCCGCAGGTAGCTGCACTATCCAATCAGGAAGAGGGATCGAGCACGCGTAAGTCGTTCCTCGGTGCGCTACACCAGGGGTTTCCCGGGTGGTCGCCCCGAAGGCTGCGGTGACCGGACCGGGAAGTATTTTTTGGTAACTGCCCGGTAATCTTCACCCGGTCCAGCCCAGACCCCTTCTTCTCCAGGGTCTTGATGACTATCCGGGGCGGGAACGCCTCACCAATACCTTGATAAGGCGTTCGCGCCCATGCACTCCAGGAAGTGCCGGGATGGATATCGAGGCGTTCTTTGCGCACGAAGGAGTCGACGTCAGCTCCCGGGTCGGCATCGAGGATCTCACCGACGCGGACAGGGCATCGGTGCGGGAGTTCCTCCCGGCCGCCCGGTCCGTGATCGTCTTCGGGAAGGAAGTCCCGGCCCCGGTCTACCGGATGCCGGAAAGAGAGAAGACCCGCGAGATGCTCCGGATTGCGGCAAGCCTGGACGAGACCGCCAGCCGGCTTGCCGGCTGCCTCGACGCAGAGCATATACCGGCCCGCGTCATCCCGCTCTACTTCCCCGTGCGGGTCGTCGACGAAAAAGTGCAGGGTATCGTCCGCTTGAAACAGATAGCGGCGGCCGCGGGGCTCGGGGATATCGGGAAGAACACCCTCCTCCTCCATCGCCGGTTCGGCCCGCGGCTGCTGCTTGCCGGCGTCGTGACGGGAGAGCCGGCTTCCGGCACGGTTGCCGCCGCTGCACCGGTCTGCACCGGGTGCGGGGCCTGCATCCGGGCATGCCCGGAGGGGGCGCTGGGACCGGACGGTGTCGATGCGTTCCGGTGCCGGAACGTGCGTGCATGGGTCCCGCCCCCGGTTGTCCCGGCCGCAAAATGGCTGCTCCGGCGGCAGATGTTGCTCAGAAGTGCAGCCCCGCTTGCGCCCCTGGTCGCCCGGGCGGCAACGATCCGGTGCAGCCGCTGTGTCACCGGATGCCCGGTGTTTTTGGGGGCGGCGGAGAAGGGATGCGATATATAGGTATGGATATATTCGATACGGTCTACCGGGACAGGCCTCCCTGGGATATCGGCCGGCCCCGGAGGGCGTTCGCTGATCTCGCCGCGGGAGAGGTCACCGGCTCCGTCCTGGATGTCGGGTGCGGCACGGGGGAGCACGCCCTCTTCTTTGCGGAAGAAGGACACGAAGTGCTCGGGATAGACACCGCCTCGCTTGCGATCCGGAAGGCTGAAGAGAAGGCTGCAGGCGCAGTTCCTCGTCCTCGACGCACGGGATCTTGCGGGGCTTGAGAGGACGTTTGACACCGTCATCGATTCCGGCCTCTTTCACGTCCTCGCCGACGAAGATCGGCCTCGCTACCGTCCTCGAACCCGGCGGGAAATACTTCATGCTCTGCTTCAGCGACCACAACCCCGGCGAATACCCGCTCCCGAGGAGGATCGCGAAGCAGGAGATCCGGGAGACCTTCCGGGTGGGGTGGTCCATCAACGCCATCAAGCCGGCGGTCTTTGAGAACGCCATCCAGGCCGAAGGGCACCACGCCTGGCTTGCGTCGATATCAAGGACGGGGCAGGGTTGATGGGACCGGGGCTGCCTTATAGTCACCCCCGTAACTATTCAGAAGCATACTTTGGACCCAAGAATTTAACCACTCCTTTCTCCCAATAACATTTTTTCGCTACTAATTTCCTAAACACCTCTATGATCGTGGCCATCAGGTGCTCACGGCCGATGATAAACGTCGCTGTTACCTCTCGTTTGATCGTCCGCCACACCTGCTCAATGGGGTTGAGATGAGGAGAGTATGGTGGAAGATATGCGAAGCGGATAACCGTTTTCAACAGCATATTCCCTGACGAGAATCGCGTGGTGCGAACTGAAATTGTCCAGCACGATAATCAGGCGTTTGTTTGGGTTTGCACGCTTGAATTCCTTGAGCACCTCCCGGATATCCTCTTGTTTGGAGCGTTCCCGGAAGGTGACAATGGAGTTACCATTGACGGCAAAAATGCCAAAGGTGTTGGCCCGGATCTTTTCAGTATTCTTCACCAAAGGAGTAAGTCCGGTGCGGTAAGGACCAGACGGTAGCCGTCGGGGTCGCTCACCACGATATCCCGGGTGTTCCAGCCTGCACCATCAGCCCGGCGAAGGTATCGAGAGCGGGGATGTTGTCCACCGACCCGCCGGTGAACGCAAACGTGATGGCAGCGCCGCGGCCCGGCTCCCCAGTATCGTTTTTTTCGGGACACGAAGAGGATGTTTGGGTGCTTCAACCGCCGGACGTGCGCAAGAGGCGTTCTCTTCTCGTGGTTCTGCATCCGGTAACCAGGGAAAATCCCAGGACCCGGGTGTACCGGTCGACGGACGCCTCGGTGTCCCGGACTTCAGGGGTGGGAAAGAACATCATCGGGTAGATCCTGCCTGCTGCCGTGCACGATCATTTCAGGGTTCGGACGGGCATCCGTCTATCGAACCGCGTCCGGCGGCCGCATACCCACGGTGCCGAAAACGTTTAAGAAGGCAAGAATTTACGATTTATCTAAAGATATGCGTCCGGAACCCAGATACAGGCGTACAGAGCCTCGATAGATTTCCAAATGTTTAAATTATCGTTTCTACAACGAAACATCTTGAACGAGGTGTGTATTGTGACACAGCAGAATATCCTCACCGGCCTGATCATCGCCATCGCAGCCCTGATCGTCGTTGCTGTAGGGATTATGGTCGTACTTGCACCGGCCGAGACGGGGCCGGCGCTCTCGGTGCCTAAGGCACCGACACCGGACGAGATGAAGGCCCTCGCGGCGGAGATTGCAGGGCAGATCGACGGCGACGCTCTCGCTGCACTCAAGCCCGGCGACGAGAACACGTCGGCATATATCGCCGTCCACGACCAGCTCAACGCCATCCGGACATCAAACCCGAATATCCTCTACATCTACACGGTGCGGAAAGCCGGGACTGCCACCGAGTATATCGTGGATGCGGACTACGGCAGCGGCAACGGAGCCCGGATAGGCTACGTCGGCAACCTCACGGACGCAGACGTCGCGTTCCTCGCCGGGTTCGCCGAGCCCTCCGCTGAACCCGGGTTCTATGTCGACGAGTGGGGCGACACCCTCTACACCGCCATCTCCGGGTATGCCCCGGTCAAAGACTCCCGCGGCACCGTCGTCGGGATGGTGGGCGTCGATGTGGGGAGCGTGATCACGGAAGAGACGCTCAAGGCCCTTGCAGCGGACGCTGCGGCCCGGATCGACGGCGACGCCATGGCGGCGCTCCGGCCCGGTGATGAAGGCACGCCCAGGCACATCGCCATCCGCGACCAGCTCAGGGCCTTCAGAGCGGAAAACCCCGGGGTCCTCTACGTCTACACGATGCGTAAAACAGAGAATGCCACCGAGTACGTCGTGAACGCAGACTACGGCAGCAGCAATGCGGCCGCGATAGGCGAAGTTTACGTACCTACGGGGGAGGACACCGCGTTCCTCGCCGGGTTTGTGGAACCCTCCGCTGAACCCGGGATCTACACCGAAGAGTGGGGCGGCGAGATCGCCACCATCATCTCCGGATATGCCCCCGTGAAGGATTCGACCGGCGCCGTCGTCGGGCTGGTCGGTGTCGACATAGGAATGGTGCAGTAATCGGCCGGCAGTACGGGTGCGGACGATCCGCCCTTACCGGTGTCGATGTCATTCATTTTTCTTTTTTCGAGACCCCACCCCGACATCGACCGTGAGAGGCACTCGCGCCTTCGCCTGCGCCTCCTGCAGGGATTAAACCGTTCTCCCGGTCTCATAGGCGCCGCCCCCAGAAGAACTCCCGGCGGGTTGGAGAGCGGGAGATCGTTTAGGGAACCGGAAGGCTGCGCTTATCCGGGCCGTTCAGCCTCCGCACGGCTGTCGAAGGCATGGATCACTCCTCCGGAAAAGAGAGCATCCTGAAAAAGAGTCAGCCTGTCCTCTCCTTTAGAATAACCCTCTCGACAACGAAACCTGTCATGCATGGAAAACGGTGAGTGATCGGATTGTCTGCCCGCCCGCACAGGCAACGGGGTGTGTCGGAACAGATGGATTGAGGGGTGCAACCTGAACTCCCGGCTCTCTTAGGCACATCATTACACAAGCTTCGTAGTAAATCCCCAGTTCCCAGAAAGCATTCCCATATTCTTGTTAGAATCGAGAAATCGGATGTGACAATGTGCCTATATTGTTTTAGGCACATTATGCCTCAGTAAGCAAGGCGTAAAAAAACAAGCCGAGTGATGGTGAAAGGAGCCACCACCATGCGAATACGGAGCTTCATGCGCCTAACTTCAGCGGGAGTTCAGGATGCAACCATCCGGTCGTGCACCCACCTCCCGTGCCTTACCAGACTTCCTCGTCCCCGGCAAAATGGGCCGTGAATATCCTGCCCGGATCGTTCGTCTCCTCCACGTTGGGGATCTTCGTACCCGCGAGACTCCCGAACCCCGCCGGCACATAGAGAATGAAGTCCAGGGGATCCGCTCCGTTTGAAACAGCCCTGAAATATGTGGCGACGGCGCGGGGATCAGAGACCCCCTGATCGACGCTTCCGGTATATGCACCGTTATGCAGGGTCTTATCGGCGTACCTGAACGCCGTCCCGTAGAGGGAACCAGGACCGACCTGGTCCGGAGACGTTCCACCGTACACGAGCCCGGACAGCAGGTGCCATGCCGCGAGGTCCCAGCTCGGCCACATGCCCCCTCCCCACTGCATCCCCGGCACAAAGGGGTCGTCACTCACCGTCTCGGCTTTCGACATATCGTAGGCCTGCGTCGCGATCCACACCAGCATGTACTCACGGGCGAAATCGTGGCCTTGCGGATTCCAGTCTCTGTCGGTATGCTTCAGGGAGAGGTTTGCTACCTGGTAGAATCTCCCTTCGAGCATACCATAGTCTCCGGTCATCTCGAGATCCAGCGCATGCGACAGGATGCTGAACCCCAGTGTCCAGAACCCTTTCTGTCCGTTCTCGTCGTAATCGATGATGCCATCGCGGTTCTCGTCGAACCCCTCCATGAACTGTTCAAGGATCGAGGAGCCGGTCAGGCGATCGTGCGCCTCTGCGTAGCAGAGGAGCGTCTTCTGCATGTCCCACAGCATGCATGTCGGGTTGTAGTACATCGTCTTCGTCATGAGTTCGACGAAGGCCGCATCCTCAATCCTCCCAGGATGCCCGAGGAGAGATGCGAGCGGCGTCCCGGTGATGCCGTCCCACCCGGTGACGTAGTACTGTTGCCGGCCCACCCCCCGTTCTTCGGCGTACCGGTAGAGGTTATACCTGAAGAGAGGCGAGTCGAGCCCTTCTGCGGTCACGATATTTCGCCCTTCGACCTTTGCTACCGGGACATGATGGACGAACTCCGTGGCCCAGCCGTTCTCCTCCTTGAGTTTGAGCCCTTCGGCCATGGGGACGGTCTTGAAACAGTACCGTGCGCAGAGATGATCCAGTGCAACGCAATCCAGAGACGACCAGATGTATCCTTCGGGAATCCTGACGGCGATGCCTTCGGGGTTGTGGTTGAGGTTGATCATGTCGATCGCATCGGAGACGTGCACCATGAAGACCTGCTGGTTCTGCACGGCCCTGATGACGTCTGCCTGGGTCCCCGGCATCCCCGCGGTCTTCGTCACGACGTAATCTCCGTTCTCATCCATCACCGGCAGGTTGGAGGCGGTATCCACCTCGGCGACCCAGGGCGTATGCGGCAGTTTCGCCTTGTAGCTCGGCGTTGCAGAGGAGGGCAGCGCGTATTTCCACGAAGTCTCTCCCGTGTATGCGGGGCATTGCGTCGGGTAGAGGCCGATGCCCAGGTTCTTCACCGCGTTGGTGATGAGATCCTGCGCGTGGATCTTCATCTTCGGGACGTTGACCAGGACGCAGCCGGGATAGTCCCCGCGATCGTCGGCGTCACGGGGGTCGCCGCCCACGATCGCTTTGTGCAGGGTGATCTCCTGGAAGTTCGCCCCGCCGGGAACCGGAACCGTCCTTCCCCGTGACAGATCGTCGCACAGCTTGTTCAGGTCGTAGACCATCAACCGGTCCCCCGCCCTGCCCGGCGGGAAGTACCTGCCGGCCACGCTCTCTTCATACCCCCTCATGGGGTCGTCGGTGTGGGAAGGAGAGTGGCGCTCTGCGAGGTAGCGGCGAACGAAGTAGAATCCCCACCCGCCGTAGAAATCCCCGCTTCGCCCCTCGAAGATCGCCTCCGAGGTGATGCTCCGCCCGGCCTGCCGGCCAAAAACGCTCTCCAGGAGGAGCGAAGACGTGGAGGCTTCCCCAAGCGCCATCTGGTGGTAGTCGATATCGAGGTTGTCGTGAAACCACCGCATCAGGGCGGCCATCACCGACCAGTCGGTGCAGATTGGAGCGCCAAGGTCTTCGCCGTGTGTCACGGGATCTATAACCTGCGGTCCGACCAGGTTGGGCTTGAAGAGCAGTTTCTTGCCGGATCGCACCTGCGACTGCACCTCGGCGATAAAACCGGTCTCCCGGTCGAGAGCGCGCAGGGCATAACCGATATGCGTGTAGATGTAGTCGATCTTCCCCGTAATTTCCGCCCAGGCGTCACCGTCGTTCTCATCGATGACCTTCCGGAGCAGTCCGGGAACACCGGCATAGGCCCGTAAAGCATCCATCCTTGTGCCGCAGACAGGAGATCCATCGGAATCGGTCTTCGTTCTCCCGATATCCGATCTTACCGGGGTTCCTTTCAGGGAACGTTCGAGTGTGGTCATGATCCTCTCAATCCTCTCAGTCTGAATGGGGGCAATCAAATCGCTCTGAACAACATCAGAATCTCCCGTAGCTCCGCGCGAGGCCTTCACCTTCGATGTCGGACCCTATTTGATGATTCCGGATGATTCAGCGTACACTGCGTACCATTATATGCCTTCTGATTCCTTTCCGGTCACCAAGATGCCCACCGGGAGCATAAAGCCGGCACCCGGACTGCATTCCGGTGGGAAACGGCGATTGGGAAGCAGAAAAAAGGATGGCGGGATCCCGGGTTACCCGATCTTTATGAGAATGGATGCCAGGGAGAGGAGGAGCAGGCCGTTGATCACGACGATCCCTGCGATGACCATGCCCGGAACGAGGCCCGGCAGAAGCATGCTGATGCCGAACGCGATCGCCACGACGTTCAAGACCGTCAGGGTACCGAGGAGCCGTTTGTAGATGGGCGGAAGGTGAGCCAGTTCGGCGGCGCTCCCGGTGCCCTGCAGCATCGGGAGGAACCGCTTCCCGAGGAGTATCGCTCCCCCGGCTATGTTCAAGAACGCCAGGAGCACCCGTATTGCGTCGGTCAGGATGCCCGGAACGATGCAGGAGAAGATCCCCAGAGCGGCAAAGACGATCCCGATGCCGATCAGGAGCCACGAGCGCCTGTACTGGCCTACCGGGGTCTCTCCCAGGGCCAGCATCTGGATGGCCATGATGACGAGCAGCAGGCCGAGCTGACCATCCGGGGAGAACGGGATCAACCCCTGGTTCACCGGGAAGAGCAGCAGACCGAGGAGGACCAGAAGAACGCCGACCGGGATGACCAGGGCAATCGAGAGGGGAAGGGAGGCCTCCCCGAACAGGCCGGTGCCGCCGGTTGCAGTGGAGCCGTTTGGGGTCATTCTGCTTCCCCCGGAGGGTAGAGCCGGCCGACCTTCTGGATGCTCCAGGAGAGGTAGAAGAACCCGACGCCGTAGATGACGAGGAAGACTGCAGTCACGGTGTCGGTCGTGATGCCGGGAAGGAGCGTGATGATGCCGAGAACGATCGAGACCACGTACACAAGGCCGCATGCGACCGTCAGGTGCTGGAGGGCTCCGGGGACCTTCAGCCATACCCGGGCCTTATCTTCAGAGAAGAACAACTGCACAAGGAGCGCGACCCCCCCGGCAGAGAGGAGTATGCCGACAAGGATGCGGACCGGCTCGGCCAGCAGCCCGGGAATGAAGCAGGCGACCATCCCGACGATCGCCGTGCATACCCCGAGCACTATGACCGCCCATGAACGCCGGAGGTCGCCGAACGGGGTCTTCCCCATCGTGATGACCTGAAACGAGACGATCACGAGAAACAGCCCGTAGGTGCTGTCCGGGGCATACGGAAGTTCGCCCGTCTGAATCCTGAAGAGAAGCAGACCGAAGAGGAGCATGAACACTCCAAAGACGATCAGGATGACGACTTCGAGAGAGAGTTCGGACTCTGCTCTCACAACCGGGTTGTTTTTTTCCCCTGACTGACTGGTAAATCCCATAATTGTATCCTCCTCGTTCTATCCGCCCATCGCCGGATATATATCACGATTACGTAAATATTTTGATCTGCATCCGGAGTTTATTTATAAGTATGCATCCGCTCCGGCTGCGTTGCAGGTGTTTCCCGGCCCTGGTCGGCATTCTCTTTGCCGCATTGCTCTGCCGGCCTGGTGGCGTTGCTATGAATACGAAGAATTGCCGTTTGTTACGCATATGGTGACATGAAAATGTATCTTTTCAAATCGCTCCCCGGGGAAAGCAAGATCCAAAACACATATCTCTTATGGGATGACATGAGACAGATTGGAGGATGTTATGTTCCGACCGCAGGATGATTTTACGTACTTGATGCCGGTCCACTTCGGAGGCGGCAAATTCGACCCGGGAACCCTGATCACGCAGAAGGCAACCGGTCTCGCCGTCAGTTACGAGACCGAGAGAGATCTTCTTGAGAACTATATTCCCGAGGGATTCGAACTCCTGGCCCCCGAGGTGCAGGTTGCGTTCAACAAGTTCACCGAGATCAACTGGATGCACGGCGGCCAGTACAACCTGATCAACGTCTCGGCACCGGTCCGGTTCCACGGGAAGAAGGACGAGCTCGACGGTGCCTACACGCTGGTTGTCTGGGAGAACAAGACCGCCCCCATCCTCGGGGGGCGGGAGCAGACCGGCATCCCGAAGATATATGCAGATATCGAAGACCTGCATATCGTACGGCCTCACTATGCAACGACCGTCAGCTACGAGGGGAGCACCTTCCTCACCATGAACTTCGAGGCGGCAGGCCCGATAACCGGGCGGGACCTGGATACCCTGAAGTCGCAGTTCATCTCCATGAACACTATCGGATGGCGCTACATACCGAAGGTCGGGGCTCCGGGTGCGGAACTCTCCCAGTTCGTCCTCTACCCCCAGGGCATGGAGGTGGAGACGGCCGAGATCGGAAGAGGCAGCCTGAAATGGACCGAGCTGACCCCGATGCAGAGCCCGGTCCAGTATTACATCGTCAACAGCCTCGCATCCCTGCCCATGAAGCGGGTGACGCAGGCGGTACTGATCGAGGGGAGAGCCATCCTTCACGCGATGGGTGCAAGGGCCATCGAATGAACGAGGCGAGGATTATGGTCGATCCGGATTACTATAAAGGCAAGGTTTGCATCGTCACCGGCGCGAACTCCGGGATAGGGTATGCAATCAGCGAAGAGCTCCTGAAGCGGGGGGCAATCGTCTACATGGCCGGCCGCAGCCGGGAGAAGGTCGCCGCGGCCGCCGGCCAGCTCTCCGCATACGGGGCTGATCGGGTGCGCCCGCTCATCATGGACGTGACGAAGCAGGAGCAGGTACAGAAGGGCATCGAGAATACGGCGGCAGAGGCCGGCAGGCTGGACCTGCTCTTCAACAACGCGGGCGTCGGGGGAACCATCCCGTTCGAGAAGGCCACCCTCGACGACTGGAAGACGATCATCGATACCAACATCTGGAGCGTCATCTACGGCGTCCATGCCGCCGTGCCGATCATGCTCAAACAGGGGTTCGGGCACGTCGTGAACACCAGTTCGATAGCGGGCATCGTTCCGCCGCCGTTCCAGGCGCTCTACTCCCTGACGAAGTACGGCGTCACCGGCCTCACCGAGTGCCTGAGGTACGAGTACGCGGATAGAGGGCTCTATTTCTCCACGATCTGTCCGGCGAACATCGCGACACCGATCTTCAACAAGAGTATCGACGGGCAGGCCCATGGCGAGCTGAGGATCCCCGACGATGCATACCCCGTCGACAAAGCGGCGTCGCTCATACTGGATCGGGTCGCAGAGCATAAGGGGATCATCGTCGTGCCCGAGGAACCCTACACCGACCTCTGGAAAGGGTATGTCCTCGGCAATCCGGAGGTTGAGGAGCGGCTATTGCAGATGGCACGCGAGCGGCGGGAAGCGTTTGCGAAAGGCGGGGCATACTTCTGATAGGTCGGGGATCGCCGTGCGATGGTGCCGCTCCGTCCTGGCCGGCAGCGATCCGGTGTCGCTGTTGCGTCACCGGACGCCCGGCAACGACGGAAGGACAGGCTGAACCGCTCCCGGGCTACCGTGGATCTTCGACGCGGTCTACCGGAGCGCGCCGCCATGGAATATCGGCCGGTCCCGGAGGGCGTTTACCTGCCCCGCCGGGGCGCTCGCCGCTATCACTCCCGGCTTCCCCCTGTTTTCCGTTCTTCTCCCGGATACTCGACAATCCGACATCTAAATCTCTATACGGCGATGCACAGCCGCGATACATTTGCGAGCGTTTAAGTATGTACTTCTGCAATAAATCCTGAAAGAGTGTATCCCATATGACAGGCCAGAACGTTCTGATAATCGTTATCGTTGCGTTGATCGCCGTTGCTGCGGGGATCATGATAGCGTTCGCTCCCGGCGAGACCGTGCCGGGAGAGAAGGTGTCCCCGCTGGACGCGATGAGTGCCCTCGCGACGGAGGTTGCAGGGCAGATAGACGGCGATGCGATGGCGGCGTTCAAGCCCGGCGACGAGAGTACACCGGCATTCGCCGCCATCCACGACCGGCTCAACGCCTTCCGGTCTCAGCATCCTGATATCGTCTATATCTACACGCTGCGTAAGACCGGAAACGCCGTCGAGTACGTCGTCGACGCAGACTACGGCAACGCCGGTGCACGCGCTATCGGCGGAGGACACCAGGTCGTGGACCCAAAGACTCCACTCTTTGCCGGGTTTGAGAAACCCTCCGCAGAGGTGTACTCCGCCATTTACGGGTATGCTCCGGTGAAGAACGGCGGAATGGTCTGCCTCGAACCGGAGGGCCCGATCGCGCAGGAGAGGCTCGAGGCCCTTGCGGTGGAGGTTGCGGGGCAGATCGACGGCGATGCCATGGCAGCCCTCAAGCCCGGCGATGAGAAGACGCCGGCGTACGTTGCCATCTACGATCGGCTCAATGCGTTCCGGGCCGAACACCCCGAGATCGCTTACGCCTACACGATGCGTAAAGCCGGGAACACCGTCGAGTACGTCGTGGATGCGGATTACGGCAGCGACGATGGAGTCGCGATAGGCGACGGGTATACCCCGACGGCAATCGATGGTGTCCTCCTTCGTGGCTTTGAGAAACCTTCGGCCGAGATCTACAGCCTCATCTGCGGGTATGCTCCCGTGAAGAGCACGAGCGGCGCCGGCGTCGGTATGGTGGCCGTCGAAGTCGGGAACCCGATCACGGAGGAGAGGCTGAAAGCCCTTGCGGTGGAGGTTGCAGGCGATATCGACGGCACCGCGATGGCGGCGCTCAGGGCCGGCGACGAGAATACACCGGCGTTCACCGCCATCCGCGACGACCTCAACGCCTTCCGCGACGCAACCCCCGGGGTCGTCTACGTCTACACCATGCGTAAGACCGGGAACGCCACCGAGTACGTCGTCGATGCGGACTACGGCAACGGCGACGCGCCCGCGATAGGCTATACCTACGTGCCCACGGAGGAGGACGCCGCGTTCCTCGCCGGCTTTGAGGGACCTTCCGCAGAACCCGGGTTCTATGTCGACGACTGGGGCAACGAGACCGCCACCGTCCTCACCGGGTATGCCCCGATCAGGGATGCGGTCGGCACCATCGTCGGGCTCGTCGGCGTCGATATGGGTATCGTCCACGAATCGTAGTAGATGGAGATTACCGGGGGCGGGATGTGCGAATCCCCCGCCCATCTCAATTGCTTTTTTCCCGCCACCCTGGAATTGCTCCCCGCCGTTTCGGAAAGACTAACCCTCCCGGCAGCGATGACGTAACATGGACCGCACGACTTCCCGGCCGGCCCGGTGCGCCACAGGGTCGCCGAAGGGGGACCGGCTCGCCCTCCTTGAAGAGATTGCCGCGTTCGTCCGCGAACACGCGGATATACTCGCCCGGTACCACATCCATACGATGGCCGACCTCAACCGGATCGAGCAGGAGTGCTGGAGGCTGCACGACGAGGCGTGCAGCAGGGGCGCCTGCGGGACTGCCGGCGAACTTGCGGAGCTCGAGTACCTCATCGGCCGGGCAAAGGAGATGAAGGCGAAGAGGATGGAGGGGGAGAGGGGGCCGGGTTGACCCGGAAACCGCCGGGGAACGACGGATGAAGATATCCGTGATGTCGAGGAGGCAATTGCGGATATCGGGACCGGGAGAGTTTATACGACGGACGAGGCGAAGCAGGAACCGGGGCTCGATTGAGTACCCTGAACAACCTGCTCCGCCGTCTTGCTATCGATCGCGGTATCCGGCCCCGATCGTGGGCCGCGCCGCAGTCTCGTGCGCATCCATTCCAGCTGGGTTTATCCCGATCAGGCCAGAACTTTCCTGATGACATCCGGTTCGCCCATCGACGACAAATCGCCATGGTTACAGGTGATCGCCGGCTTTCTCGTGCTCACGATCATCGTTCTCATCCCCATCGGGCTCTCCTGGTATCTGCACCCGGCGCCCGTGCACGTCAGGATACTCGCGGTCAACGACTTCCACGGGCAGCTGACCGCCGGAAAGAGCCTCAGCGGCGAACCGGTCGGCAGCGCGCCGGTGCTCGCATCGTACCTCAACGCGGCAGCCGGCCGGCCGGCCACGTTCATAGCGTTGCCGGGCGACATCGTCGGCGCATCGCCGCCGGAGTCCGGCCTGCTGCTGGACGAGCCCACCATTCTCTTCTGGAACGGCCTTGCAGGCGATTGCCCGCAGATTGCAACGTTCGGCAACCACGAGTTCGACCGGGGCACGGACGAACTGATGCGGATGGTCGACGGCGGAAACGGCGCGACGACCATCACCCACCTGGTCGACCCCTACCCCGGCGCGGCTATGGAGTACGTCTCCTCAAACGTCGTCTGGAGAGTGAATGACACCCCCATCGCCGCCCCCTACACCATCCGCGATGCCGGCGGCGTAGGGATTGCGTTCATCGGCGCCACAACGATCGAGACGCCTTCCATACAGAAACCGGCGAACATCGAGGATATCGCCTTCAAAGACGAGGCCGAATCGATCAACCGGTATATCCCCGAGATCCAGGAGAAGGGCGTGCACGCGATCATCGTCCTCCTCCACGAGGGAGGTTCGCAGGATGCCTATGACGGTCCGACACGAGAAGGCGGCAACGTGACGGGCAGGATCACCGGGATCGTCGCCGGCCTCGACCCGGACGTGGATCTTGTCCTCTCGGCCCACACCCATGAGTTCACGAACGCCTGCCTGGAGAATGCCGGCGGTAGATCGGTGCTGGTGACCCAGGCATACAGTTACGGCAAAGCGTTTGCCGACATCGAGCTCGTCATCGATCCCGCTACCGGCGACGTCACCCACAGGACGGCCGAGATCGTCCCGGCATACGCGAACCGATTGTCCGGCACCGATCCCGGGGCAGCCGCACTCCTCGAGAGGGCGAGAGATGCAGTCAGGCCTCTGACGGAGCGGGTCGTCACGAGCGCATCGGCGAGCATCACGGGCCAGGCGACCGGTGCCGGCGAATCCCCCCTCGGCAACCTCGTCGCCGACGGCCAGCGGGCGGCGATGCAGGCCGACGTCGCCTTCATCACCACCGGTTCGCTCCGGGCGGACATACCGCAGGGCAACGTCACCTGGGGCGACCTCTACGCGGTGCAGCCGTTCGCCTCGACCGTCCTCTCGATGACCCTCACGGGGGAGCAGATCCGGGATGTGCTCGAACAGCAGTGGCAGACCCCGTTGCCGCCCCATAACCTCGCCGTCTCGGGGCTCTCCTACACGTTCGATGACGGGAAGCCCGCGGGCGAAAAGATCACCGAGATCCGGGTGGGCGGCGCCCCCCTGGAGCCGGGCGCGAACTATACGGCAGCGATGGTCGATTTCCTCGCAACCGGCGGCGACGGGTATACCGTCTTCACGAAAGGAGTGAACCCGGCCTATGGCCCGCTCGATATCGATGCGCTGGTCACCTACATGGGCGCACTCCCCGAACCGATCGGCGTGAAGGCGGAAGCGCGAATAGCAAAGGCTGCGTGAAGGCTCTCCGACGGGAAATCCCCGGAAAACTCTTTTTCCTTCCGGATAACCCGATGAAAAGGCATATTCGAGCCGTCGCCGAAGTACAACGATCAGCCGCCGGCCGGCGGCGTCCGGGCGTTATCATGACCTCACGACTGCTTTTTTATAGGACCAGGATTATTCCGGCTCTCGCTCTCTTCTGTATCGTCACGCTGGCGATCTCTTCTGCGGGGTGCACCGCCACCGCGGCCGACCCCATCCGTATCGGCGTCCTGCTGCCCGCAGATGGGCCTGTTGCCCTGCACTCTCTGGAAGGGCTTGCCTGGGCAGCGGATGCGATGAACCGGCGGGGCGGGCGCACGATCGAACTCGTCTGCCGGGATACGAGCACCGGCAACATATCTGCATACGCAGAGGAGCTCGCCGGGCGCAACGACATCGCTATCGTCATCGGCCCCGCGATGAGCGCGGAGCTCATCGATATCGCTCCCCTCGTCACGGGTCGGGGCAAACTCCTCATATCCCCGAGCGTCACGATGGAGCTCGCCACGGAAGAGCTCAACGATAACAGTCTTCTCTGGAGGACCTCCCTTGCCGACGGCCGGCAGGTGGAGACCATCTTCTTGCGCCTCCGCGGGGATGGTGTCAGGAACGTCTCGCTCGTCACGGGAGCTACGCCCTACGGGGAGACGTTTGCACGGCTTGCCCCGGAGGCGGCCGCGAAGAACGGCATCCGGATAACCGGAGCGGCATCGCTCAGCGCATCCGACGACCTCTCGGAGATCGCAAGGCAGATCGTGAAGGAGGAGCCCGACATCGTCGTTGCCGCCGTCTACCCCGAAGAGGCGATCGGGCTTGTAAACGTTCTTTCTCCCGACCGCCTCTTCTTCTCTGACGCCTGCCGCTCGTCTTACCTTATCGAGCACCTCGGCGAGCGGGCGGAGGGTATCCGGGGCACGTCGCTTGCCCCCGACCCTTCGACCGGCTACGCGATCGCCTACGAGGAGATCTTCGGCGAAGCACCGCCGGCCTTTGCCGCACAGACCTACGACGCCTTCCTCCTCGCCCTCTACACCGCGGCCCGGCAGGAGGCGGCCCCGGGCGAGTCGCTCGCGGCATCGATCCGCTGGGTCGTCACCGGCGACGGCACCGTCAAGGGCTGGGATCCGGAGGAGGCCGGCGAGGCCATGGCGCTGCTCCGGGCAGGCGCTCATCCGGCGGTCACCGGCGCATCGGGACCCCTCCGGTTCGGCGAGCACTCTTCCAGAGGGCCGCTCGCCGGCTACTACTCTATCTGGGCGATCGAGGGCGGGGCGTTCTCGGAGGGGAGCCCGGTCCCGTCCGCGGCGATCGACCCGTACATTCCCGACCTCTCCTTTGCCGGCAGCGCCGGCGACCGCCCGGTCGTCTGGATGATCTACCCGCTTGAAAAGGGCGACCGGTCGTTTGCCGACTCGGCGTACCGCGGCCTCTTCCGCGCCCAGGAATCGTTCTCGTTCACGAAGAGAGAGTTCACCTACGCCGACCTTGCGCTCCTCGACGCCGTCTTCTCTCTACAAAACTTCACCGAGAAGCCCGACCTCGTCATCACCGAGGGGTTTGAGTTCACCGGAGCCGCCCGGGCGTGGGCCGCGGCGAACCCCGATATCCGGTTCGTCACCCTTGAGCAGGAGGACTACGGCCTCCCGAACGCCTGCGACGTCGTGATGGTCCCCTACGGGGCATCCTACCTCGCGGGCGTGCTGGCGGCGAATATCACCCGGACCGGGCATATCGGCGCGATCGCCGGGGCGCCGGTCGCCGTCATCGAGCCCTTCGTCAGGGGGTTCGCCGGGGGGGCGGCGGCATACGATCCGACCGTGAACGTCACGGTCCTCTACGTCGGCGAGAGTTTCGAGGGGTTCGGCATGCCGGAACGCGCGGGTGACCTCGCCCGGGACCTCCGCGCCGATGGCGTCGACGTCATCCTGATGGCTGCCGGTGCTTCGGGCACCGGGGTCGTGGATGCCGCCCGGGAGACCGGGGATATCTTTCTCATCGGCGTGGATACCGACCAGTCTTACGTCGCCCCGAACCTCGTCGTCGCGTCGGTGGTGAAGGGGATCGACACGATCGTCTACCACGCGGTGGCAAACGAGATCGCGGGCCGGTTCGCACCGGGGCAGGAGGTCTGGACGCTCGAGAACGGCGGCACCGGGCTTGTCCTATCCTCGCGGTTTGCGGAGCACACGTGGGTCGATACCGGCTGGCGGGACCGGGCGATCGCCGCGGAGAAGGAGTACCTGAAGGCGGTGGCGTGAGCCCCGGCTTACGGCACTCCGCTCATATTTGCGGTCGCCGTTCTGGCCCGACCGGACCCGGTGGGCGAAAACCCGATCCGGATCTGCCGATCTGATATGTCCGGACGTCGATATCTGCAGGCAGCACGGATGTGATCGATACGGCCTGGCAGGACCTTGCGATAACCGGAATCACGATACTCTTTGCAGTCATGCTCCTGCCGCAGCTCCGCGACGTGGTGTCGCGCGGCGTCGTGCTGAACTGCTTCTCGGCCTTCTTCACGAGCGTGCTCAGCTATACCCTGGCCATGGTATTCGCCACCCTCGGGCTCTGGATATCGGTCTTCGGCCAGGCGCTCGTCGCGTCCGTATGGCTGCTGCTCGCGTACTTCTCGCTCCGGAACGTGCAGGCCAGCATGTACCCGGATGAGGCGCTTACATCCGTCGCCCGGGACTTCTTTACGGTATGGCTGCAGGGCGTGGCCTTCGTCGTCTCGGGCGGCGTTACGGG
>ENA-UOUL01002958-UOUL01002958.1-bioreactor-metagenome-genome-assembly--contig:-NODE-2958-length-18526-cov-3.732343_pt1 | contig 18526 bp, 12 predicted proteins | sample MGYA00249838_ERZ747220 | MGnify/ENA primary metagenome ERZ747220 (study PRJEB28778, sample SAMN05720191) | bioreactor metagenome | isolation source: Anaerobic biogas reactor | place: USA:Washington...
AAGGCGTCCGCCTGCTCGGCGCTGACCCCATCGATGGAGGTCCGGACGCCCTCGGGCAGGTCCAGCCCGTCCAGCCCCTCCTGCACCTGGGAGGTCAGGGCGCCGAGGTCGTCGCCCGTCGCCGTGGCGGTGATGGCGGCGCTGCGCAGCCCGTCCACGCGGGTGATCCGCACCTGCTGGTCGACCCGCTCCAGGGTCGCCACGTCGGAGAGCACGACCTGCCCGGCCGGGCCGGCCGCCACCGGCAGGGCCTCCAGCGCCGCGAGGTCGGCCGGCGGCTCACCCTGGTGGACCACGACCGACGTGGGCGCGGTCCCGAGCGTCACCCGCCCCACGGTGCTGCCACCCATCGCCGCGGCGACGACCTGCCCGACCTGGGTCTCGGTGACCCCGACCCGCGCCGCGGCGTCGCGGTCCACGGTGACGTCGAGTCCCGGGACCGTGTCGGTGAGGTTGTTCGTGACGTCCTCGGCGCCGACGTCGGCCAGCACGCCCTCGACCTGCGCCGCGGCGGCGGCCAGGTCGTCCGGGTCCTGGCTGGTGACGACGACCTCGAGCTGCGTGGCACCGGGCGCGGCGTTGGCGGAGGCCGCGGTGAGGTTCGCGTCAGCGGGCACCGGCGCCTCGTCCTTGAGGGTCTGCCCGAACGCGTCCCCGTCGGTGCCCTCGGTCAGGGTGACCGCGATGGATGAGGTGTTGGCGGCGCTCCCGAGGAAGGCCGCCTCGATGCCGCCGGCCGAACCGACGGTCGCCTGGTAGGACTCGACCTCCTCCCGCCCGGACAGCCACGACTCCAGCTCCCGGCTGGCGGCGTCGGTCTCATCCAGGGTGCTGCCCGACGGCAGCGCGAGGGTGACGGTGAGGCTGTTGGCGCCGGAGTCGCCGATGAAGTCGGTCTTGAGCTGCGTGGCCGCAGCGCCGGTCCCGACCAGGATGACCACGGCGAGCAGCAGCGCCCAGACCGGGTGGGCCAGGGCCGGGCGCAGCACGGTGAGGTAGCCCCGCTGCAGCCGGTCCGGTGCGTCGTCCCCCAGCAGCGGCGCGGGGTGAGCGACGGACTGCTGGGCGGGCTCGCTCTCGCGAGCACTCGGCATACTGCCCTGGTCCTCGGCCACGACGGGCACGTCCCCACGCCGGCCCAGCAACCAGTAGCCCAGCACCGGGATGATCGTCAGCGCGACCAGCAGCGAGGCGAACATCGCGATCGCGATGGTGAGCGCGAACGGCCGGAACAGCTCGCCGACCTGTCCGCCGACGAAGGCCATCGGCAGGAAGACCGCCACCGTCGACACCGTCGCGGAGGTGATCGCGCCCGCGACCTCGCGCACCGCCCGCAGCACGGCCGTCATCCGGTCCTCGCCGAGGGCGCTGTGCCGCTTGATGTTCTCGATGACCACGATCGAGTCGTCGACGACGCGCCCGATGGAGATGGTGAGGGCGCCGAGGGTGAGGATGTTGAGGGAGTACCCCGCGGCCTGCAGACCCACCATCGCCACCAGCAGCGACAGCGGGATGCTGATCGCGGTCACCAGCGTCAGCCGGATCGACAGCAGGAACAGCAGCACGATGAGGATGGCGAACCCCAGCCCCAGCAGCCCCTCGGTGGTCAGCCCCTCGATCGACTGCTCGATGAACGGCGCCTGGTCGAAGATGATCCGCAGCTCTCCGCCGGCCAGCTGCTCCTCGAGCTCGGGGGTGATCTGCGCCAGGGCGTGCGAGATGTTGACGGCGTTGCCGTCCGGGGTCTTGGTGATCGACAGGCCGACGCTCGGCTCCCCGTTGGTCCGGGTGTATGCCGTCACCTCCTGCTCCGCCAGCCGCACCTCCGCGACGTCCCCGAGCGTGAGGGGCGGGGCGGGCTCGGTGGGCGAGGCCCCGGGGTCGGCCGGGGCCGCCGTCGGGGGTGCCACGAGCGGCAGCGCCGCGAGCTCCTCGACGTCGCTCAGCCGGTTCCCCACCGTGACGAGCAGCTCCTCGCCGTCGTCGGTGATCGACCCGGCGGGCACGAGCACGCCGTTAGCCTGCAGCAGCTGGGCGACGGTCCCGGCGGTGACCCCGGCCTGGGCCGCGGCGGCCGGGTCCAGGTCCACCCGGACGATCTGGTCGGCGATGCCGGTCAGCTGCACGTCGCGGACGCCGTCGAGGTCCTCCAGCTCGGGGATGACGACGTTGCGGAGCCGCTGCAGCAGGTCGTCCTGACTGTCCCCGCCGGTGGCCGACAGCTGGATGATCGGGAAGTCGTCGATATTGCCCGCGATGATCTGGGGGTTGGCGTCCTCTGGCAGGCCCGGCAGGCCGAGCACCGAGCGCTGCAGGTCCGTCTGGGCCGCGCCGAGGTCGGTCCCGTAGTCCAGCTCGACGACGACGACCGAGAAGCTCTCCATCGACTGGGACTGCACCTCGACCACGTTGTCGAGGCCCAGCGCCGCGGTCTCGATGCGGTCGCTGACCTGCTCCTCGACGACCGCGGCGCTCGCGTCGGGCACCGACGTGACGACGGCCAGCACGGGGAACTGGAGCGAGGGGAACAGCTCCCGCGGCAGGGAGCTCATCGCGTTGAGCCCGAAGAAGATCGCGAAGAGGGTCGTCAGGGCGATCAGCGCGCGGTTGTGCACGCTGAACCGGGTGAGCTTGTTCACGGGGCGGGTCCCTCAATTTTGATAGTGGTTTTGCTGTCTGATCCCGCATTTTTGCAGGGGTTTCGTGTGTCCGGGCTGCGACGCCACCATGAGCTTGGTCCGGACGACCGGGGCCTGGTGCGTGGATGTGGACCGCCCATGGCCTTGCGTTACCCCGCGTCGGGGTTCAGGATGATCTCAGGCGGGCGGAGTGACCCCGTACAGTCGCACCTTGAGTGCTGACCTCAACACGCCGCTAGACGGCTTTGGCGGCGCTCCGCCCGCCGCCCACACCCACCCCACAACACCTGTCTGTCGGGATGAGGGCGCACCACGGCGCGTTCCGTGGGAATGACAGCGCAACTCGGCGTGCTCGGTCGCCCCTGCGGGCGCAACACGGTGCCCGGTCGGGTCTGGGGTAGCGCCCGGTCAGGGGGCGGAGGGTGCAGTGAAGGCCTGGAGGAACTGGGCCAGCAGGCCGGCTGTGGCATCGCGGGGGAGCTTCTCGATGAGGGCGAGCACCTGGGTCAGGTCGAGGTCGCCGGACTCGCGGGCGCTCGCGGCGAGCGCGGCGGGGTCAGGGACCGGCAGGTCAGCCGGGAGGTCGACCGTCCCGCCACGAACCTCGTCGGCGGCCTCGCGCAGCGTCGCCGTGAGCTCGGGGATGACGTCGTGCGTCGCGGGGGTGATCGTGAGGTGGGTTGACCGGGGGACCAGCGACCCGTCCGACTGACGCAGCGAGGGCTGTCCTTGCAGGACGAATCCGCGCCGCGCGGAAGCCGCGGCCCACAGGTGCGGGTGGACCCGCTGCTTGGCCGGGACCCCGTCGTCGGTCACGACGGCCAGCAGCGGGCCGGCCGGTTCCCCGAGGGCCCGCAGCCCGTCGATCCGCCCGACGCAGGCTGCCACCTCGTGCGTCGCGGCGACGGTCCGGCGCGTCAGGTCGGTGTACCCCTCGACGCCCAGGGCCGCGGTGACCGCCCACGCGGCGGCCAACGACGTGGCCGACCGGGACCCCAGGATCGTCGGGTTCACCACCGGATAGCCCGGCCAGTCGGTCAGCGCGAAGTAGCGCGCCAGGTCCAGCTCCCGGTCGGCGAAGAGCAGCAGCGACGCGCCCTTGGGGGCGTAGCCGAACTTGTGCAGGTCCGCCGAGATGCTCGTGACGCCGGGCACCCGGAAGTCCCACGGCGGCAGTTCCGCCCCGCCCGCTCCAGCCCAGAACGGCAGGACCAGGCCGCCGATGCAGGCGTCGACATGGCAGGGGATGCCCCGCCCGGCCGCCGCTTCGGCGACCTCGGCCACCGGGTCCAGCACCCCGTGTGGGTAGCTTGGCGCCGAGACCACGACCAGGGCGGTCCGGTCGTTGAGCCGCGCGACCAGCTCGACGACCGAAGGGACGCCGGTGGCCGGGTCGACCGGCACGACGTCCACGTCGAGCCCGAGGTAGTGCGCCGCCTTGTGGAAGGCCGCGTGCGCCGAGGAGGGCAGCACGATCCGCGGCCGGGCGTCCGCCCCGCCCGCCCGCGCTGGGCCCGCAACCGCCCGGACCCACCGGTCCCGCGCCGCCTTCACCGCCAGCAGGCAGCTCTCGGTCCCCCCGGACGTCACCGACCCCACCGCGTCCGGCCCGTGCAGCACGGTGCGTCCGAAGGCGACCAGCTCGGCCTCCATGAGCGCCACCGACGGGAAGGTCGTGGGGTCCAGCCCGTTGACCGGCAGCGTCATCGCCGCGGCCCGGGCCGCGAGGTCGTCCAGCGCCGCCAGCCCGCTGTCGTAGACGTAGGACAGCACCCGACCGCCGTGGGTCGGAGCGTCATGAGAGCGGTAGGCCGACAGCCGGGCCAGCACGGCCTCCGGGTCGATCTCGGGCTGGCGGGGGAAGTCGGTCACTCGGGCACCTCGGCTGTGGCGTGGTCGGGTCGGTCGGTCAGGATCGGGTCGCGGTAGGCGCGCAGCACCAGCAGGCTCACACCCACCAGCACCGCGGGCAGCAGGGAGAAGGCCAGCACGATCAGCAGGTGCGCGGCATCCGGCTGGGCCAGCACCTGATCGGCCGTGCTCGAGCGGAACCCGCCGACGGCCAGCAGGAGCAGCACCACCGCCGGGCCGAGCGCCAGACCGGTGGTCTCTCCGGCCGTCCATAGCCCGCTCATCGCACCTCCGCGCTCGCGACCGGCCGCGGTGATGACGTCGGGCAGCATCGCCAGCGGGAACAGCTGCATCCCCGCATAGCCCACGCCGGCCAGCGCCACCGGCAGATAGACCCACGCCCCCGGAGCCCAGACCAGCCCGACCATCGTCAGCGCGGCCACCGCGAACAGGACCGACGCGGCGGTGAACGCGGCCGGCTTGCCCACGCGCGCGGCATACTTCGTCCACAGCGGCATGACCAGCAGCGCCGGCCCGACCAGCGCCGCGAAGAGGAAGGTCAGCGCGGCCTGGTCGGCGAGGGTGTAGGTCGCGACGTACTGCGCGGCCGCGAGCATCACCCCGGTCGCCAGCGCCTGCAGCACGAAGGCGGTGAGCAGGACGCGGTATGCCGGGTGCTCCCGGAGCGCTGCCAGCCCGGCCCGGTACTCCCCGAACTTGGTAGGGGTTCCGTTCACCCTCCGCACATCTTCCGAGTGGTTACGTCCGCCGGCGGATCTGCGAAACCCCTGCGAAAATCCGGGTTCGGCCGGCAAAACCACTCGGAAAATGCGGGGGGTTCCGCCGACGCCGAGGACGGTGGCCAGCATTCCCGCCAGCAGCAGCGTCGCGATGACCACCCCCATGACGAGGTAGCCACCGGCGCCGCCGCCGGCCGCGTCCCGCACCGCAGGTCCGCCGGCGCCCACCAGCAGGATGGCCAGCGCGAGCACCGCGATCCGCCAGGCCATCAGGCGGGTGCGCTCGCCGTAGTCGCCGGTCAGGTCGGCCGGCAGGGCGATGTAGGGCACCTGGAACAGGCTGAACGAGGTGGTCGCCAGCACGAAGAAGACCAGCACCCACAGCCCCGCGAGCACCGGCGACAGGCCCGCCGGCGCCGCGAACATCCCGATGAACCCGACCGGCAGGGTGATGGCCCCGAGGGCCATCAGCCGGGTCCGGGTCTGCCGCCCCCCGGCCTCCCGGTCGCTCAACGCCCCCACCGCCGGATCGATCAGCACGTCCCACACCTTGGGCACGATGACGACCAGCGTGGCGAGCAGGGCGGGCACCGCGAGCGTGTCGGTCAGGTAGTAGGCCAGCACCAGGCCGGGCAGGGTCCCGAACCCGCCCGTTCCCACGCTGCCGGCGGCATAGCCGGCGACGGCACGACGGGGTATGCGGACGCTCACCGTCGGTGCCATGGCGGCACTGTAGCGGGGGCGGTGCGCAGAGCGCCCGTTCTCACGGGACTCTCATGAAGGCCGGGTCATACTAGCGAGTCTGGTCGTTATCCGAAGGAGACCTCATGAAGATCGCAGTCGTCGGCACCGGTTATGTGGGCCTGTCCAACGCGGTGGTCCTGGCCCAGCACCACGAGGTCGTGGCCCTGGACATCAACCCGGAGAAGGTGGAGCAGCTCAACAACCGGGTCAGCCCGATCGTCGACCCCGAGCTGCAGGAGTTCCTGACCCACCGGGAGCTGGACCTGCGGGCTACCACGGACCCGGCGCAGGCCTACGAGGGCGCGGAGTGGGTGGTGATCGCGACGCCGACCGACTACGACACCGAGACCAACTTCTTCGACACCTCCAGCGTCGAGTCGGTCCTGGACGGGGTGATCGCGCACGCCGCCGGCGCGACGGTGGTCATCAAGTCCACGATCCCGGTCGGCTACACCGAGCGGCTGCGCGAGAAGCACCCCGAGCTCACGATCCTGTTCTCCCCGGAGTTCCTCCGCGAGGGCCGGGCGCTCTACGACAACCTGCACCCCTCCCGGATCATCGTCGGCGACACCGGTGAGCGCGGCCGGCACTTCGCGGAGATGCTGCTGGAGGGCGCCCTGGACAAGGAGGTCCCGGTGCTGCTGACCGGGCCGACGGAGGCCGAGGCGATCAAGCTGTTCGCCAACACCTACCTGGCGATGCGGGTGGCCTACTTCAACGAGCTGGACACCTACGCCGCGACCCGCGGGCTGGACACCCGGCAGATCATCGAGGGCGTCGGCCTCGACCCCCGGATCGGCGCCCACTACAACAACCCGTCCTTCGGCTACGGCGGCTACTGCCTGCCCAAGGACACCCGTCAGCTGCTGGCCAACTACGGCGACGTGCCGCAGACCCTGATCACCGCGATCGTGGACGCCAACACCACGCGCAAGGACTTCATCGCCTCCGACATCCTGGCGCGCAACCCCAAGGTCGTCGGCATCTACCGCCTCATCATGAAGACCGGGTCCGACAACTTCCGCGCCTCCAGCATCCAGGGCGTGATGTCCCGGCTGCAGGCCCGCGGCATCGAGGTCATCATCTACGAGCCCTCGCTGGAGGAGGAGACCTTCCAGGGATGCCCCGTGGTGAACGACCTGGAGGAGTTCGACGCCGCGGCGGACGTGGTCATCGCCAACCGGCTCGACCCGTCCACCGCCGTCTTCGGCGACAAGCTCTACACCCGGGACCTCTACAGCCGGGACTGACCAGGCCGTATGCCGTGAGCTGGGGCCCCGGGCCCGTCCCACTCGGATCGGCCCACACCTACTCCTCGGGGCGAGGTCCGCGGGTCGCGCGCGCCTCTCGCGGGCGTCTTCGAGCGCCTTCGGCATCTTCGAGCTGACTGTAACCGTCCCTAGGAACGCCAAGGCGCTCTAAGAAGACGGTGCCTCAGACGCCGGCGGGCTCCGGGTGCTCCTCGAGGCGGGGCCGCTGCTCCGCGCTGGGCAGGCCGGCCGGCCGCTCGTCCAGCTTGACCAGCACGACGCCGGTGAGGATCAGCAGGCCGCCGAGGAGCTGGATCGCCGCGGGCATCTGCCCGAGCAGCACCCAGGCCCAGACGAAGGAGAACATGACCTCGGTGAGCCCCACGAACGAGCCGAGCTTGGAGCCGAGGCGTCGGGTGGCGGCGATGCCGGTGGCGTAGGCGAAGGCCGCCGCGACGACACCGAGCAGCAGGATCGCGCCCCACCAGGGCAGGGACAGGTCCGCCAGCCGGACGTCGGCCGTCGCGGTGGTCATGGGCACGATCCCGACCAGGCCGGCGGCGACGAGTGCCAGGGTGCCGATGGTCAGGCCGCCGGTGGCCAGCACCAGCGGCGGCAGCCCGGTGCTGTCGTCCGCCGAGACCACGAAGTAGACGGCCAGGCCCACCGCCGCGACCAGGCCCCACGCGACGCCGATCAGGTCGACCTGCACGGCGCCGAAGACGTCCAGCACGAAGATCAGGCCGGCCACCGCGACAGCGGCACCCGCGACCGTCAGCGGTCGGGGGCGCTGGCCGTGCCGCGCCCACAGCCAGCCGACGACCAGGATGATGCCGAGGTACTCCAGCAGCAGGGCAACCGCGACCGAGATGCGCTCGACCGCCAGGAAGTAGGCGAGCTGGCAGCCCGCCACGGCGAGCAGCCCGAACAGCGCCATGCTGACCCAGCCGCGACGCAACAGGTGCCAGCGGCCGCGCATCATCAGCGCGCCGGGCACCAGGAGCACCAGGGCGGCCACACCCACCCGCCAGGTCACCGCGGCGCCGGGGGACCAGCCGGTGTCGAGCAGGCCCTTGGCGAGGGCGCCGGACGTGCCGAAGGTCATGGCCGACAGAACGGCGAACGTCAGACCGACGAGGGTGCGCGAGCGCATGGGGGCCTCCTCACGAGGGGGATCGGGGTGCGGTGATCGGGGTGTGGTGATCGGGGTGTGGTGATCGGGGTGTGGCCCAGACGCCGTCGTCATGGGTCAACTGAAGTTACACTGATGACGGTACGCCTTCCCGACGTCAGGAGTCAAGATGATATTCGCTCATGACACCGAGGTCTCGCTCGCGTCCACCGTCGCCCTCATCAACACCGCTCACGAGCCGCAGGACCTGACCACCCGGGAGGAGCTCGAGGCCTTCGTGACGGCGTGGGAGTGGACCGGCAGCCGGACCCACGACGACGCCGAGTTCCGGCAGGTCCTGCGCCTCCGCGACCGGCTGCAGAAGATGTGGCTGGCGCCGGAGGAGGAGCTCGTGGAGGAGGTCAACGCGCTCCTCCAGGACTGCCGGGCACTGCCCCAGCTGGTCCGGCACGGGAAGTGGGACTGGCACCTGCACGCGACGCGTCCGGAGCAGCCGCTCGCCGAGCGGATGGCGGTCGAGGCGGCGATGGCCCTGGTCGACGTGATCAGGTCGGACGAGACCGAGCGGTTGTCCCAGTGCGCCGCGGACGACTGCGACAACGTGCTGATCGACCTGTCGCGCAACCGGTCCCGGCGCTACTGCGACGCGGGGTGCACCAACCGGATGGCGGCGCAGGCCTACCGCGCGCGGCGCACCAAAGTATAACGACTATAACGACAAGGCTGGGGTATAACAGGTATAACGCCCTGCGCTGAGGCGACGCCACGTCATACGTCCCCGTCCCGAACGGCGTGGTGGTGCGGTCCGACGAGAGGAGCACGCCGTGCCCGGTCCCAACCCGTTCCGTCCCGGCTTCGGTGTCTCGCCCCGGGTCCTCGCGGGCCGGGACGAACTGGTCGAGGAGTTCGACACCGCGCTGGACGAGGGTCCGGGCTCACCCCTGCGCTCGGTCCTGGTCAGCGGCGCCCGGGGGATGGGCAAGACGGTCATCCTCAACGAGCTGGAGGAGGTGGCGCGCGGTCGGGGGTGGCTGGTGGTCCGGCTGCCGGAGACCGGGGACCTGCTCGAGGAACTGGCCGCCACGCTGCTTCCGCGGCTGCTGGCCGAGCATGACAGCGAGCGGGCGGTCCACCGCCGGGTGACTGGTGGCGGGGTCGCCGGGCTCGGCTCGGTGACGACCACCGCCAAGGAGCGCTATCCGGTCCGGGAGTCGGCGGGGACCCTGCTCGAACGCCTCCTTGACGTCCTCGCCGCACACGGCACCGGGGTGCTGTTCACGCTGGATGAGCTGCAGGCCGTCGACCGTGAGTCGGTCGCCGGCTTCGCCTCCCTCTACCAGCACCTGGTCCGCGACGAACGCGACGTGGCGCTGGCCGCCGCCGGGCTGGTTGCCGCTCCGTCTGCCCATCACGGTGCCGCCAGGCCCGACGACGCTGACGCTCTCATACCCGCAACTGGTGTTGCCGGCGCACCGGCACTCCTACTGGCTCCCGATCGCGATGCGGCCCTGATGTGCGGTGGGACTGGGCAGGCAGCAGGAGCAGGAATACGAACAGCCCCAGCGCCCTTGCTGGGGCTGGGGCGCCGGGTGGGGCGTCAGCCAGCCGTTACGCGTGAGCTTCGGGAGCGCGTGACGTACACCACCGCGCCCACGATCGAGGCGACGGAGACGAGCGACCCGACCGCGGCGCTGATCCAGATCACGCGGCGGCGGCGGGCATGCGCGCGCGGCGGGCGCCACGCTGCGCCTGCGCCTCTATTACCACGCGCGGACGCACACCATCCAGCCGGGCGAGACGTTCTCCAGCATCGGCTACGACTACGGCATCCCCTACCCGTGGATTCAGCAGGCCAACCCGGACGTCGGCGACGCGTTGCGCGTGGGCCAGCAGATCACCATCCCATCGCCCGACCTGCTGCTGCCGCTGCCCGTCGTAGAGAACAAGCGCATCGTCGTCAGCCTGAGCCAGCAGCGGATGTGGGCCTATGAGAACGGCCAACTGAAGTGGGATTGGCCGGTGAGCACGGGCATCGACTCCAGCCCGACGGCGCCCGGCGTCTTCCAGATTCAGAGCCACGAGGAAAACGCCTACGCCGCCAACTGGGATCTGTGGATGCCGCAGTTCATGGGCATCTACCGGCCGGTGCCGACGAGCGACTTTATGAACGGCTTCCACGGCTTCCCGACGCGCAACGGCGTGAACCTGTTGTGGACCAACAGCATCGGCCGGCGCGTGACCTACGGCTGCATCCTGGTGAGCAACGACAACATCGCCCTGCTCTATCCCTGGGCCGAGGAAGGCGTCGTCGTGGACGTGCAGCGGTGATTCTCCCGCCATATTCGCGGGCGTCGGCCTGGGGCGGGGCAGGCCGGGACAACCATGATTCGTTTGATGCGCAGTGGTATCCGGCCTGCCCCACACAACATGTTCTCGTAGGGGTCGGCCATGCCGGGAGAAGCCCACGGAGAGCACCAGGGCCGTCGTTCCGGCATGGCCAACCCCCTGCGCGATTGCCGGGAAATCGCTCTCTGGCTAGAATGCGGGGATTCAGCGGCGGGTCGCCGCTGCCAGCCAGATGAGGGAAAGACTGCATGGCCGAAACGAGCGCCATTAGCGGCGTGAAAGAGGGAATGGACCGGGCAGCGGAAAAGCTGCGCATCGACGGCGAGCTGGTCGCCTCGCTGCTGAGCCGTTTCTTGCACAACGAGATTACCAAGGCCGGCTTCAGTCGCGCCGTGCTCGGCCTGTCGGGCGGGCTGGATTCGGTCCTCGCTGCTTATCTGGCGGCCCGCGCCCTCGGCCCGGAGAACGTGCTCGTCCTGCGCATGCCCTATGAGACTTCGTCGCCGTCCAGCCTGGAAGATGCCCAGCGCGTCATCGACGACCTCGGCGTGCCCAGCGAGACCATCGACATCACGCCCATCGTGCAGCCTGCTTTTGCCGCGTCGCCGGGCATCACGCCCACGCGCATGGGCAACGTCATGGCCCGCACGCGCATGATCCTGCTCTACGACCGCTCGGCGGCCTGGGATGCGCTCGTCGTGGGCACGAGCAACAAGACGGAGCTGCTGCTGGGCTATGGCACCCTCTATGGCGACATGGCCTCGGCGCTCAACCCGCTGGGCGACCTCTACAAGACCCAGGTGCGGCAGCTCGCCCGCACGCTCGGCGTGCCCCAATCCATCCTGGACAAGCCGCCGAGCGCCGACCTCATCCCCGAGCAGACGGACGAAGGCGACTTTGGCTTCAGCTATGAGCGCGTGGACCGGCTGCTTTACCTGCTTATAGACGAGCGCTACTCGCGGCGCGAGGCCATCGCTGCCGGTTTCGCCGAGACATTTGTCGATACGGTGCTGCGCATGGTCCGGCGTTCGCACTTCAAGCGGACGATGCCCATTATCCCCAAGCTCAGCGCGCGCACAGTCGGCCACGACTTCCGCTACCTGCGCGACTGGGGCATCTGACACCCGGAGGCGACCATGCGACGACTCGCGCTCACGCTGCTGCCTGCCTGCCTAGTCCTGGCGATACTCGCCCTATCCGGCTGGATTCTACCGGCCTTCTCAGCGCCCGCGTGGCAGGCCGACGTAGACCCCTGGGTGCTGGAGACGGTGGAAGCGGTGGGCGAGGCCGAGTTCCTCGTCTACCTGAGCGAGCAGGCCGATCTCGCGGGGGCCGATGCGATTGCCGACAGGGCTGCGCGTGGCGCTTACGTCGTCGAGCAGCTCAGGGCGACGGCGGCGCGCACCCAGCCGGCCCTGATTGCCGAGCTGGAGCAAATGGGCGTGGCCTATCGCCCCTACTGGATTGCCAACATGATCTGGGTGCGCGGCGGCGCTTACGTCGTCGAGCGGCTGGCGCAGCGGGCCGGCGTCGCCCACCTGTACGCCAATCCCCGCGTGCGCCTGGAGCTGCCGGCGACAGGCCCGGCGTCGCAGGCGGCGACTGCCGTCGAGCCAGGCATCGAGCGCATAGGCGCCCCCGACGTCTGGGCGCTGGGCATCACCGGCGAAGGGGTCGTCGTCGGCGGGCAGGACACGGGCTACGCCTGGGAACACCCGGCGCTGAAGAACCAGTACCGGGGCTGGAACGGCTCGACTGCCGATCACAACTTCAACTGGCACGACGCTATCCACAGCGAGCTCACCCCATTTCCAGATAACCCGTGCGGCCTCGATTCTCCCGTGCCGTGTGACGACAACAGCCACGGCACGCACACGATGGGCACGATACTCGGCGACGTTGGCGGCGCGAACCAGATCGGCGTGGCGCCGGGCGCGCGCTGGATTGGCTGCCGCAACATGGAACAGGGCGTCGGCACCCCGGCGACCTACAGCGAATGCTTCCAGTGGTTTGTCGCGCCGACCGACCTGGACGGCGACAACGCCAACCCGGCGCTGGCCCCCGACGTGATCAGCAACTCGTGGACCTGCACGCCCGGCGAAGGCTGCACCGACCGGAATCTCCTGCTGGGCGTCGTGGAGAACGTGCGCGCCGCCGGAATCGTCGTCGTCAGCGCGGCGGGCAACGCCGGGCCAGAGTGCAGCACCATCACCGAGCCGCCCGGCATCTATGACGCTGCCTTTACCGTCGGCGCGACCGATCTGAGCGACACGATTGCCTCCTTCAGCAGCCGCGGTCCCGTGACGGTAGACGGCAGCGGCCGGCTCAAGCCGGACGTGACCGCGCCCGGTGTGGGCGTGCGCTCGGCCGTTCCGCCGAGCGGTTACGGCTACAAGAGCGGCACGAGCATGGCCACACCGCACGTCGCCGGGCTGGTCGCCCTGCTGCTCCAGGCGCGGCCCGACCTGCGCGGCAACGTCGAGGCCATCGAAACGGTGATCCGCCAGTCAGCGGTGCCGCTGACCAGCGACCAGGGCTGCGGCGGCGACGGGCCGGCCGATGTGCCAAACAACGTCTATGGCTACGGGCGCATCGACGCGCTGGCGGCCATCAACGCGGCGCAGGGCCTGCAGCTGACGAAACAGGCCGCGCCCGAGAGCCTCTTTCCGGGCGAAACGCTCACCTTTACGCTGCGCGTGGAGAATCTGCACCAGGCGCTGCCGCAGACCGACCTGGTGCTCACAGAGACGCTGCCGGCCGGGCTGACCCTGCTCGACGCCACCGCGCCCTATGACCAGATAGGGGGGGTCGTCCGCTGGACGCGCCCCCAGCTTGAGGACGGCGCCAGTTGGGTCGTGACCGCGACGGCGACGGTACCGGCCGGGGCGTCCGGGCTGATCGTCAACGATGCCTACTGGGTGAGCAGCGCAGGGGCTGGCGTGACGCCGGGCGTGCCGGTCGCCGTTCGCGTCGGTCATCTGCGCTACTTCCCCGTGCTGGAGCAGGCGCCGTGAAAGAGGCAGTCAGCGTCAGCCTGGGCAGTTCGGCCCGGGATAAACGCGTCGAAATCGAGCTGGACGGCGTGCCCGTGGCGCTGGAACGGCGCGGCACCGACGGCGACGCGGCGAAAGCGGCGTCGCTCTTCACCGCGCTCGACGGGCAGGTGGATGCGCTGGGCGTGGGCGGCATCGACCTCTGGCTGACGGTGGACGGGCGGCGCTACCCGCTGCACGCCGGACACCGGCTGGTCGAAGGCGTGCGGCGGACGCCGGTCGTGGACGGCAGCGGGCTGAAGGAGAGCCTCGAATATGGCTGCGCCGACGCGCTGGCGCCTCTGCTGCAGAACAGGCGGGTGCGGGTGCTGGTCACGGCGGCTGTGGACCGGTACGGCATGGCGCGTAGCTTCGTGAATGCGGGTCACGAGGTCATCTTTGGCGACCTCATGTTTGGCTTTGGCCTGCCGCTGCCCATGCGCCGGCTGCGCACGCTGCACATCATAGCCCGGCCGTTGTTGCCCGTCGTAGGCCACCTGCCCTTCTCGCTCCTCTACCCGACAGGCGAGCGCCAGGAAGAAATCCGGCCCCGTTTCGAGCGCTGGTACCGCTGGGCCGACGTGATTGCCGGCGACTGCCACTACGTCCGCCGCCACATGCCGGACGATCTGCAGGGCAAGATCGTCGTCACCAACACGACGACGGCCGCCGATCTCGAGCTGTTCGGGCAGCGCGGGGTGCAGGCCGTGCTGACGACGACGCCCTCCTATGGCGGGCGCTCCTTTGGCACCAACCTGCTCGAAGCGGGCATCACGGCGGTCGCGGGCAAGGGCCGGCCTCTAACCGTTGAGGAGCTGCGCCACTGGCTGAAACGCCTGGCGTTGCGGCCCACGTTGCATGCCCTAGCGCCGGTAGCCAGCGCAGGACAACGATAGCATGGACTGTATCATCGCCGCCGGGGGCCGGACCAGCCCGGAAGATTCGCTCTACCCCTATACGCAGGGCGGGCCCAAGGCGCTGATCCGCATGAACGGCAAGACCATGCTGGAGATGGTCGCGGCGGCCTGCGCCGGCAGCTGCTACGTGGACGGGCTGATCGTCGCCGGTCTGGACGAAGCGGAGGTCGCCGGCCTGGAGCTGCCGTCGCTGCTGACCGTGCTGCCTGATCAGGGCCGGCTGGTCGCCAATGTGAAGGCCGGGCTGCAATGGTGGCTCGATCAGGGCCGGCCGGGGAGCGAGCTGCTGGTCACCACCGGCGACATTCCGCTCGTCACGCCGGCCATCGTCGATGCCTTCGTCGAGCAGTGCCGCCCCTTTGACCGGCTCGTCTACTACAATCTCGTCACAAAAGAGACGCTCGACGCCAAATTCCCCGGCTCCCGCCGTACATTCGTGCGGCTGCGCGACGCCGAGGTTGCCGGGGGCGACATGCTGCTGGTCCAGCGAGCAGTGACGGAGAGTGACGAGAGCCTGTGGGAAGCGCTGACGGACGCGCGCAAACACGCCTGGCGGCTGTCCCTGCTCGCCGGACCGCTGACTCTGCTGCGCCTGCTCACGCACCGGCTGACAGTGGCCCAGATCGAGAAGGTCGCCAGCCGGGTCGCACGCGCCCCGGTGCGCGTGCTGCTCAGCCCCTACGCCGAGCTGGCGATGGACGCCGATAAGGCGAATCAGGTAGAGCTACTGCGCCGTTATCTGACAGTATCCAGGTCCGGTTGAATCGCGACCTGCCAGCGACTACAATAGGACCATGCCCGATATCAACCAGAAGCCGGCGCTCGACCTCCCCGATCGCACCCGCGAGCGGCTCCAGACCCTATTCACCATCAACGATATGCTGCGCCAGGCCGTGGCCGACGGTCTGGAAATGGAAGAGATCCTTCCGACCATTCTGCGCGTCGCGCTGGAGGAAATCCGGGCCGCCACCGGAAGTATCGTGGTGGTCGATGAACGGCTGGAGATCGAAGACGCCTGGTTGATTCACGAACGGGGCACAGAGCCGGGCGACCGCACCTTTCTGCAGGAGCTGATCGATCATGGGCTGCTCTCCTGGGCGCTCCGCCAGCGCGAGACGCTGGTCGTGGAAGACACGCGGCACGACGAGCGCTGGGTGTCGCTGCCGGGCAGCCGGACGGCGGTTGAGCCCTGGTCGGCCATCTGCACGCCGCTGGTCGTCCGCTCGCACGCGGTTGGGGCCATCACCATGACCCGGCCCGGCGCTGCCCAGTTCGGGGCGGACGAGGTGGCGCTGCTGGAGGCGATAGCCGGACAGGCGACGACGACGATTGAGAGCGCCCGGCTCTACCGCGAGAGCCGGCAGCGCGCCGACGACCTGGCCGCGCTCGTACGGGCGACGGCGGCCGTCTCCACCAGCCTGGACCGCGAGCAGGTGCTCCAGCGGGTAGCCGAGCAGATGGCGGCGCTCTTGCGGGTTGATACTTGCCTGATATTCGATTGGGATGGCGTGACAGCCACGCTGACGCCGCGCCTCACCTACTCACGTGGCGGCGAAGATCCCTTACCGCTGAGTGACGAGATTCTTCGCCTGCCGCCGCCCCAGATTGAGGCGATTCTGCGCGATTTGCTGAACGATCCCGGCCCCATCCGCCTGGAGTGCGACGACCCCCGCCTGACGCCGCAGCAGCAGGCCCGCTTGCGGGCGGATGGCATCCAGGCAGTTGTCCTGCTGCCGTTGATTGCCCAGGAAGAGCCGATCGGCGTGGTCATGCTGTTTGACCAGGGCGTGATACGCCATCTCTCGGTGCAGAGCGAGGATTTTGCGCGGACCCTGGCGAACCACGCCGCCATTGCCGTCCAGAATGCGCGGCTTTACGAAGAGAGCCAGCGCCAATTGCGCGTCTCGGCGCTGCTGAACGAGGCCAGCCGGGTGATTAACTCGTCGCTGGACACAGACGAGATTCTGCAGTCGCTGCTGGCGCAGATGAACGAGCTGCTCAACGCCGAGGCCATTTCCATTGCCCTGGTCGATCCGCAGCAGGATGAGCTGGTCTACACGGTGGCCGAAGGGGCGGGCGCCGAGGCCATCGTCGGCCTGCGCGTGCCCAGCAACCAGGGCGTCTCCGGCTGGGTGATGAAGGTCGGCGAGCCTACGCTGGTGCCCGACATGGAAAAGGACAGCCGCTTCTACCCCGAGGGCGACCGGCGCACGGGTCAGGTGACGCGGGCGATGATCTGCGCGCCGCTGCGGGTTAAGGACGAGGTGCTTGGCACCATCCAGGCGATCAACCCGCGCAAAGGGCCGTTTACCGAAAACGACCTGCAGCTTCTGGTCAACCTGGCGAACCTGGCGAGCAGCGCCCTGAACAACGCGCAGCAGTTCGCCGCTACCCAGGCGGCCGAAGAACGCTACCTCCGCCTCTTTGAAGACAGCCTCAGCCCGATTCTGCTCACCGACCCGGCGGGCCGCATCATCGAGGCCAACCGCCAGGCGAGCGCCTTCACCAGCTACAGCCACGCGGAGCTGCTGCAGATGCACATCAGGGCGCTGCACGTCTTTGGCGAGGACGCGCAGGGGTTGCCACGGCTGGACACGATCCCGTCCGACAGAGCCCTGACCTTCACGGGGCGCCTTGTCTGTAAGGAACACCAGACCATCCCGGTCGAAGGGTACGTGAAGCGCATCGTCTCGGAGGGCGTCGAGCTGCTGCAGTGGATTTACCGCGACATCAGCGAGCAGCTCGAGCTGGAGGAGATGCGCGGCGACCTGATGGCGATGATCGTGCACGACCTGCAAAGCCCGCTGGGCAACGTCATCTCCAGCCTGGAGCTGATGCGCTACGAGCTGCCCGCGGACGGCGACGAAGTCCTTAGCTCGATTGTGGACATTGCCGTGCGCAGCAGCACGCGGCTGCAGACGCTGATCCGCTCTCTGCTCGACATCACCCATCTGGAGGCGGGGCTGCCCATTACCGACCTGCGCTTCGCCGAGCTGCCGGCGCTGATTGACGAGAGCTTTGAAATCGTCAAGCCCCTGTATGAGCGGCGCCGCAACGAGCTGAACCTGCGCGTCCCCGACGCCCTGCCGCCCGTTTACGTGGACCCGGACATGATCCGCAGGGTCTTCGTCAATCTGCTGGACAACGCCAACAAGTACACGCCGGAAAGCGCGCCGGTCACCATTACGGTGTCCGCGCCCGACGACCGGAGCCGGCTGCTGGTCTCGATCAGCGACCGCGGGCCGGGCATCCCGCTGGCCTACCGGGACGCCGTTTTCCAGAAGTTCCGCCGGCTGGAAGGGCCGGGCGCGCCGAAGGGTATGGGGCTGGGGCTGGCCTTTTGCCGGCTTGCCGTCGAGGCCCACGGCGGCACGATCTGGATAGACGACGCCCCTGAAGGCGGCGCGCGCTTCAACTTCACGCTGCCGACTAGCTCCTTCTATCCCCTGCAGTCGAAGCAGAACAGCCCGGATGAGTGATCGCCTCTATTATCAGGACGCCTACCAGACGCGCTTCCGGGCGCGCATCGTCGAGCGCGTCGAAGAAGACGGGCTCATCGCCGTCGTCCTCGACAGCACCTGCTTCTACCCCACGTCCGGCGGGCAGCCGGCCGACCGTGGCACGCTGAATGGCCGGCCGGTCGCCGACGTCTTCGTGCGCGACGATGGGGCGATCGTTCATCTCGTGGAGGGGGAGCTGTGGAGCGACGAAGTGACGGGCGAAATCGACTGGCAGCGCCGCTTCGACCATATGCAGCAGCATACGGGCCAGCACATTCTCTCGCAGGCCTTTATTCGCGTGGCGGGAGCCGGCACGGTGTCTTTCCATCTAGGCGATAGCAGCGCCACGATTGACCTGGACAACGACCGGCTGCA
>ENA-UOUL01002961-UOUL01002961.1-bioreactor-metagenome-genome-assembly--contig:-NODE-2961-length-18492-cov-5.014608_pt1 | contig 18492 bp, 17 predicted proteins | sample MGYA00249838_ERZ747220 | MGnify/ENA primary metagenome ERZ747220 (study PRJEB28778, sample SAMN05720191) | bioreactor metagenome | isolation source: Anaerobic biogas reactor | place: USA:Washington...
CTGGCTTTATGTAGTATTCAACTGTGCCACTGAACCCCAGGTTTATCCCATACAGAATCCAGCCCGTTTAGGATGGAAGCCAATAGTAAAGATTGAACACTATCATGTAGGAGCAAATGAAATATTGGGGGCAAATAATGACTGAAGAAATGAGGTATTGTAAACGATTAATTGAGGTGGATTTACCGATCAAGAGGATTTCAGCTCATGCCCGGAGAGAGAAAAGTATTCGTCACGGACATATTTCTACGCTACATATATGGTGGGCGAGGCGACCATTGGCAGCTTGTCGGGCGGTTTTATGTGCTTCACTGTGGCCCGATCCTGCTGATCCTCTTTGCCCAGAAGAATTCAAGATAACTGCCCGAGAAGAAATGTTGAATTGGGCCAATAAGCATATAACAATTTTAAGTGTGGAGAGCTTTCGTCTTTTTATAAAAATCCAAAAAGAACCCAGTTTGCTTAATGATGAACTGGTATTGCGTAAAGCGTTATTGGATTTTATAGCCGATTTTTCTAATTGGGATAACACAACTGTAGATCAATATTTAGAAAGCAGCCGTAGGCTGACCCAAGTAGCCCATGAGAGCTTGGGAGGTATAGCGGGAACTCGACCAATGGTAGTTGATCCTTTTGCAGGGGGGGGGTCTATTCCCTTAGAAGCCCTGCGAGTTGGGGCTGATACGTTTGCTTCCGATCTTAATCCGGTGGCGGTTTTGCTTAATAAAGTAGTGCTCGAATATATTCCACGTTATGGTCAGGAGTTGGCCGAAGTGGTTAGAGAATGGGGAAATTGGATAAAAAAAGAGGCGGAAAAGGAACTTGAGGAGTTTTACCCCAAAGATCCCGACGGAGCTATACCAATTGCATATTTATGGGCACGAACTATTCATTGTGAAGGTCCCGGATGTGGGGCTGAAATTCCATTAATGCGTTCTTTATGGCTGGTAAAAAAACAAAATCGTTCAATTGCTATAAAATTGATTCCCGATCGTAGAGAGAAAAAGGTTAATTTTGAGATAGTAGACAATATCAAAGCCCGAGAGGTAGGCCAAGGAACTGTAAAACGTGGTTCTGCTACTTGCCCAGTGTGTGGGTATACTACGCCAGTAGCTTCAGTTAGGAGGCAACTTAAAAAAAGGCATGGTGGAGCAAATGATGCCCTACTATACTGTGTGGTTACCAATCGTCCTGGACAACAGGGCAGATTTTATCGCTTACCGAACAAGCAAGATATAGATGCGGTGAAAAAAGCTAATCAAGAACTGGAGCGGCGTAAGGTAAACCATAAAGGGGAATTAAGTTTGGTTCCGGATGAACCCACCCCACTTGGTGGTGGAAGTGGTGCTGGTCGTGCTTTTTCTCAAAGAAATTATGGTATGGATAAATTTGAGGATCTATTTACAGCCAGGCAGGCCTTAACACTTACAACGTTGGTGCACCTTGTTAGAGAAATTAGGCAAAACATGAATCAGGGAGAAGATAAGGAATTTTCAATAGCAATAGGGACATGTTTTGCCATGATCGTAGACAGGTGTTCTAATCAGTTGTCTTCTTTATCTAAGTGGAATATCAATCGTCAAATGGTCGATGGTGTTTTTGCACGCCAAGCTTTACCTATGTTATGGGATTTTGGAGAAATAAATATATTAAGTGGATATATTGAAGGAGCTATTAACTGGATTTCATTAATTATTAACCATGAGTGTTGTAATTCTAGTGGAAATGCGGAACTTTCATCAGCAACCTCTAGCCCACTGCCAGATGACGCTGCACATTGTTTTTTTACTGATCCACCTTATTACGATGCAGTTCCTTATGCTGATTTATCAGATTTCTTTATAGTATGGTTAAAACGAACTGTAGGTGATATCTATCCTGCTTTATTCTCGAGTCAATTAGCGCCAAAAGAAGACGAGTGTATTGTTGATGAAATAAAAGGGAAAGACAAGATATATTTTGAACGAAATATGGATCAGGTTATGACTGAAGGGCGTCGGGTTCTAGCTCCCGAAGGCATTGGTGTAGTAGTCTTTGCTCATAAATCAACTGAAGGATGGGAAGCCCAACTCCGTGCGATGGTTGATGCTGGATGGATCATCACTGCGTCTTGGCCTATTGATACAGAACGATCTGTACGTATGCGGGCTAATGACTCAGCTGCTCTCGCCTCCTCGATTCATTTAGTCTGTCGTCCTAGAGAAAATTCGGACGGTTCCTTGATTACATTAATCGGTGATTGGCGCGATGTATTGCAGGAGCTACCTGTACGTATTCATGAATGGATGCCGCGTTTGGCTGAAAATGGGGTAGTGGGTGCTGATGCCATTTTCGCATGCCTTGGACCTGCTTTGGAGGTTTTTTCTCGTTATTCAAGTGTTGAAAAACCGAATGGCGAACAAGTTTTGTTAAAAGAGTATATGGAACATGTATGGGCTGCGATTTCTCGCGAGGCTCTGAGCGTGGTTTTTAGTGATGCGGATGCTTCTGGCTTTGAAGAAGATAGCAGGTTGACTGCTATATGGTTATGGACTCTTACCACAACTAAGACAACCGATAAAAACGATACCCAAAGTGATGATTCGGATTCTGAGGCTGATGAAAAACCAACCAGTAAAACAAAGTCGAGTGGATACTTATTGGAATACGATACAGCTAGAAAATTAGCTCAAGGATTGGGTGCCCACTTGGACAAACTTAATTCAATTGTGGAAATCAAAGGCGACACAGCCCGCTTGCTGCCAGTAGAAGATCGAGCCCGCTACCTTTTTGGAAAGGTTGAGGAACCGGTGGCAGTTAAAAAGAAGGCCAAAGTTAAACAAGAACAGCTTAGTCTGTTCGATCTAACCGAAGATTTAGAGAAGGCTACTCCTGGTGAAACAGGTCCATGTTCAGTTGGAGCCCCGCTGGCCGGAGCAACGATTTTGGATAGAGTTCACCAGACTATGCTGCTTTTTGCTACCGGTCGTGCCGATGCCATGAAACGTTTTCTGGTAGAGGACGGTATCGGCCATGATCAACGTTTCTGGAAACTGGCTCAGGCTTTATCAGCACTCTATCCCCCCTCAAGTGAGGAAAAACGATGGGTAGATGGGGTGTTGGCACGTAAGAAGGGATTAGGTTTGTAATTATTAATATAAAAAATGACCATACATTTGTGGCTGGTTTTGGGGATTTACTATGGGATTGTTTAGTGCTCGGAGGTGACGATTTATACTACAGTACATTATTTATACCGATGAATCAGTGCAAAAGGGCCAATATCATAGTAATTTCTACGGAGGGGCTCTGGTATGTTCTACAGATATTGAAATAGTAAGAAAACTATTAGAGGCGGAGAAAAAACATTTGGGGTTGCGGGAAATTAAGTGGACAAAAGTATCGGCAGCTTATCTGGATAAATATATGGCGATGATTAAGCTGTTTTTTGATTTAATAGAAGAGGGAAAAATCAAGGTAAGGATTATGTTTACCCAGAACGCTCGCCAGCCCGTGGGACTTACTCGCGAACAGATAGAGGAATCATATTTCTTACTGTACTATCAATTTCTTAAACATGGCTTTGGCTTAATTTATTCAAATGATACTAAAAACCCCATTTATTTAAGGTTATATCTTGACCAGTTACCCGATACTAAAGCAAAATCTGATAAATTCAAAAACTTTATCTATGATTTGCAGTTTCAAAAGGAATTTGAACACGCTAATATCCATATCCGCAAAGAAGATATTGCAGAAGTCGATTCGCATGACCATATAATACTGCAGTGTACTGATGTGGTGCTGGGAGCTATGCAATTTCGTTTAAATGATCTGCATAAAGCTATTCCAGAAGGGCAAAGGAGACGAGCGGCTAAGACCATAGCAAAGGAAAAATTATATAAATACATAAATTCCCGGATAAGAGGAATATATCCTGGATTTAATATAGGAGAGTCAACTGGTCATAAAGGAGATATAAGTAATAGATGGCATCATCCTTACCGTCATTGGAAGTTCGTACCGGGTCAGTGGGAGTATGATGAAACTAAAACGAAACATAAATAAGAAAGACCCCATCGCTCCTACATCAATATCCCAAACATAAACTTGGGACTTCGGAGCCGACAGGGTCACCCTTAATAAATTATTATTTTTTTACAACTTTATTATACATCATAAATGATGTATTTTGGCAAGGAAAATATATTAATTTTTACATAGAAATGGAGGACAAAGATGGGGCTAAAACCATGGTATAAAGTTGTTACACCTCGTGAGGATCTGCGCGAGGGCAGGCCACTGGATGCTTCCGAGTTTGCCGTTCATCTGGATCAGATTCGGGATGGACGAGCACCGATTGATTATCAGGAGCCGAGACATTTTTTTGAGCGTACCTATTTAACTCAAAATTTAACTATTCTGGCAGCAGAAACGGTACGACGATTGTCAGGTATTACTACTGAGACATCAGCTGTTTTTAACATGGCAACCCAGTTCGGTGGTGGGAAGACGCATGCTTTATCAGTTCTCTACCATCTGGCTAACAGCGGGCCCGAAGCTGATGGCTTACCAGGCGTGCGTCGTATATTGGAAAGAGCAGCTATTAATACTATCCCCCGGGCCAGTGTAGCTGTTTTCGTTGGAACCGAGTTTGATTCCCTAAGTGGACGTGGAGGCGATGATGGGACCCCTAACCGTAAAACACCCTGGGGCGAACTTGCTTTTCAATTAGGGGGGGATGATACATTTGCTATCGTAGCCGAACATGACCGGCAATTGATAGCACCGGCCGGCGATGTTATACATAAAATGATCCCGGATAATATACCTTGTCTAATTTTAATGGATGAGTTGATGAATTATGTGAGTCGTAATCGTAAGAGTGGTCTTGCCAGTCAATTCTATGATTTTCTGCAAAATCTATCTGAAACGGCACGAGGCATGAAAAATGTAGTTTTAGCTGTATCCATTCCAGCATCAGAATTAGAGATGACAGCTGAGGATCAGTCTGATTATGATCGCTTTAAAAAGCTATTGGATCGAGTAGGTAAGCCGATCTTTATGTCGGCGGAATCGGAAACCGCAGAAATTATTCGGCGCAGGCTTTTTGAATGGGGGGGATTACCTGACGATGGCATTAAAGTGTGTTCGGAATATGCGGATTGGATTATTGATAACCGCACACAATTACCGGATTGGTTTGCAACTGATCCCCGCGAGGCGTTTCTGGCCAGTTATCCCTTCCACCCATCTGTACTATCTGTTTTTGAGCGCAAGTGGCAGGTATTGCCTCGTTTCCAACAAACCAGGGGCATTCTTAGGCTTTTAGCTCTTTGGGTATCAAACGCATATGCAGAAGGTTTCAAAGGTGCGCATAGAGATCATTTGATTGGTTTAGGAACTGCTCCATTGGATGATTCTCTTTTTCAGGCAGCAGTATTTGAACAACTGGGGGAAAACAGATTAATCGGTGCGGTTACTACTGACATTTGTGGAAAAAAGGATGCCCATGCTCTACATTTAGATAAAGAGTCAGTCGATGCCATAAAGAAGGCCCGGCTTCATCGCAAGGTAGCGACCAGTATTTTCTTTGAATCTAATGGGGGCATGGCCAATGCCGAGGCCACTGTGCCAGAACTTCGCCTGGCTGTAGGTGATCCAGAGCAGGACATTGCAAATGTGGAAACGGTATTGGATAACTTGACCAGTAATTGTTATTACCTCTCCACTGAACGTAATCGTTACCGCTTTGGCATAAAACCTAATCTTATTAAGCTTCTTGCGGATCGTCGGGCCAATATACAAGGCCCCGCGATTGATGAACGGGTCAGGGAGCAGGTACAAAAAGTATTTTCTGAAGGATTGGGAGTAGAAAGAGTTTATTTCCCGGCCAAAAGCAGTACGGTCGCAGATCGAGCAGTATTAACTTTAGCAGTTATGGATTCTGAATACTCCCTGCAGAACAAAAGGACCCTTACTATTATAGATGAAATGACTCGTTCCTACGGCACTTCAGCGCGAACATTTAAGAGTGCTGTTATTTGGGCCATACCTGAATCTGATACGGCCTTAAAGGAGGAAGCCCGCAAGCTATTAGCCTGGGAAGAGATTAATAAAGATAAGGCTTCCTTGCGATTGGATGAAAGCCAGATTAAGCAATTAGAAATAGATTTGAAGAAAGCTAAAAGTGATTTAAAAGAGAGTGTTTGGCGCACATATAAGAATCTGGCTTTACTGGGCAAAGACAATAAACTACGTTTAATAGATATGGGCCTGATCCATTCTAGTGCAGCGAGTTCTATGCTGCAATTAATCCTAAACCGGTTGATGCAGGACGGTGACATTACGGATGGCATCAGCGCTGCCTTTCTGATACGTAACTGGCCTCCGGCATTTACTGAATGGAGTATCAAATCAGTGCGGGATATGTTTTTTGCTTCACCCCAGTTTCCCCGTATACTGAATCAAAAAATCGTAAAGGATGGAATAGCTAAAGGGGTTGCCAATAAGGTAATTGCTTATGTAGGCAAAACCTCAGTCGGTGAATACAAACCTTTTTACTACGGTGATGTGTTAAGTGAAAACGATATTGAAATATCTGAAGACATGTACATTATTAAAGCTGAAGAAGCGGAAAAGCACAAAGAACCGCCGACGTTGACTACCCTAAAAATAAACCCTGGGCAGGTTAGGATGAAACCAGGTGATAAGCAGACTTTTATGGTTGATGGCTATGATCAACTGGGTCGTTCTATTGAAGTGCCAGATTTAATTTGGACGATTACTGGCGGAGTTATAGATAGCCAAGGGGTCTATACAGCGGGTAACGACCAGGGGTCTTTTATAGTTAAAGCCAGTGCTGCTAAAGTGAATAGCACTGCCAATGTAGCTATAAGCATACCTATGTCAAAAGGGCCGGGAGGAGATAACCCTGATCCTGGGCCGGAACCCCCCAAAGGTAAATCTGGGAAGCTATCGAAACTGGCTTGGAACGGAGATTTACCGCCCCAAAAGTGGATGAATTTCTATTCCAAGGTTCTTGCCCGGTTTGCTTCTACTCAAGGGTTGAAGATTAATGTGAGTATCGAAGTAGAATCCGATGGTGGTGTATCAGAACAGAAGATTGAAGAGACTAGAAGTGCCCTGCGGGAATTGGGGTTGGATGATGAGATAGAGTTGGAGTAGGGATAGAATACCAGCATTCGAAAATAAATTGTCCCCGCCTTATAATAGAATTGAAATTTCGCAAATTAACCGTCAGTTAATTGCTGACTTCTTGCTACAAGAGGTGTAAAGATGAATTCCGAAATAGAATATGTTTTACCTCCAGGTACTTTTGAAGATCATCCTGTTAATACTTATAACCACGAAATCCTTGGGGTTTCGTTAATGTATGAACATCGTTTTGCTTTTTACTATTGGATGAAATGGACCAATATACTAAGAGATAGTATTCCACCAGTATTGATATCGCTCGATTGGCATCAAGACTTAGTATATCCGGCTGGTGATGAATATGATGAATTAAGAGCTATAAATCAAAATGATTATAGAGAAGTGGGTATATTTACAGCTTATAAGCTCAGTCCACTTAACCATTGTCAAATACTATCTGCGGCATATTTAAATTTAATATCTGATGTTTATGTATTATGCAAGCAAGACGGTGATGATGATGAATTCGATTTTGAAGATTACCTTGCTAATAATCATAAAGTGAAAGTTTTCTACAAAATTGAAGATTTGTTAACGTGTATTCAGCAAGAAACCATTGATTCAGTATACTTAGATGTTGACTTGGATTATTTTACGGAGAGTGAAGATAGTTGTGGCGGGGATGCAAATGTTAAGCTTGTGAGTGACGAAGAGGTAGGTAGCATGGTAGCATTACGTTCGCCCCTCATGGAATGGATCTTACCCAAACTTAAAGGAATGACCATTGCGTTGGAACCACAATATTATGGAGGTATGCGTAAATCGCACTATTTATTTAATCTACTTGATGAATACTTATTTGATCCGCCTTTACTTAATCCAAACAGCAGATGGAAAGATAAATAACCATTACTATATCTTAAATCCTGGATAGGGTAGACATTTAAGAATTTGACAATAACTCTTAGGTCAATAATGGGTTATTAAGTGTTTCATAGGATGGTTTTATTTTCCCAGCATTTCGGCAATGTAAGCTTATTTATGAGTTCTGGAGATTCCGGATCACCGGTACCCAATAATATTTTTGCAGGTTCCCAATCACTTAGGATCTTATTTATAATTGAAGTGGCTTGTGCTCTAATACTCGGTTTACTTTTAATGGAAATGCGTTCTTCATAACTGTCGCAAGAAAAATGCAATTTATTATTTGTACACAAATGCAGGTTAGAATGAAAAATAATTTCTTTATTTAAAAAAATGAAAAGTGCAAGTGATGGATTTTCTGGGTTTATATAGACCGTACATACAGAATCTTTATTCCATGTGTCACTGGTTAGCTTCTTAGAAATACCGGCATTAACTGTATTGCTTAAGCTTTTGGAACAACATGGGCAATAAGATATCTCCAATGGTTCGTCAATGAGTACTAACTTAATTTCCTTCCCTAGCCAGTTGATTTCCTCTAAAGCGTTGTCAATCCAGGTTTCCATTTTACCAGTTAGTAAATGGTATATACGTTCATACTCAATTTTATTGATGTCCGTTCTCTGAAATATTAATCGCATAGAATGAATATTTGACAAGTCACCATAGGTATTTATAACAGCAAGAATATTGGGATTAGGTTTTGAGGCTTCTTTGACAAAACTCTCCCATGATTGTTTATACTCAAGAATTTGCTGTGCTCCAAGTTCAACATGGTTTAATTCACTGTATCCAATAGGACGGTGGTGAGCATCATGGTCTTTAACACAAAGAACTGCAATGTTTTCCTCAGCACTGTTCGAATTATTCCCATCGATATGATGAAAATTAACCCCTATACCCCGTTCCTTACAAACGCAGCATACGCCAGCATTTTTCTGAAGAAGTATTCTTTTTTGCTTGGGATTCAAATTTACTCTCATTTACTATACCCATACTGTTAATATTGAATGTTAATAAGGAAGTATTTGTCTATATAAGTATATAGAATCTAATTCCAATATTACAATAGGCGATCATACGTTACTAGCCCTTTTTCAAGTACAATTCCTTGACAGCCTTTGCTACAGCTTCATCGTTCATCATGACTTCCAGGTAATCTCGGAGGTGGGTTAATAGTAACTCCCAATATTCCGGATTATCGATATGCTTTTTCATGTGGTTTTCCCGGAGAAAGATTATAAGTGTTTTACCGCATATTTTTGTAGAGGCACCTTGCAATGCTTCAAACTAAGATTGAATATAAACGGGGAATGGAATATTATCTGGCGAACCTCTCGTAAATTGATATTAACATTTGTTTGTCAGAAGCTGGTACGCGATCATCTAAGAAACTATTCAAAACCATTTTGAATGTCCCAATTTCGTCTGGAAATTTATCAACTATCCGTTCAATAATGCCAAGCAATTCTTCATCCTTCTCAAAAATATGTTTTGCCCTGCGAATAATATCAAAAAGGACACGGTTATCCCCTTCGAATTCACCATAATCAATAACATGCTCAAAATAACCAGCCTGCACCATTAAATCTTCGTAAGAAATGCCAAGAAAAGGCGCAATAGCCTTGATGACCTTTGGAGTTGGATTTTTTCTTTTCCCTGATTCAAGACGAGAAATTTCTGCATGGCTTACGCCAGATTTTTCCGATAGATCACGTTGTGTTAGGTTCATTTCGCATCTCAGTTTTTTAATGTATTCCCCAAATGTCATAGCATGACCCCTTCTATTCTTGTAAACACCAGCATTTGAGACTGCACGGTTCCAATCAACTCAAGTGAACTAATTAAGGTTTAGTATAACAGTTAGTGTTACCTCCGGGCAATATGTTTATACCTTCCATTGACTGTCAGCAATAATGTTGTTACGCTAAAAACACCTTGTTACATATTTAACAAGTGTTGTGTTTCAAATAAGGGCCTTAACCTATAATGCCTTATCAGATTGGGATTGTTAATTATTCTGATTTGAGAGGGGAGGGATGCAAGCTAATGATTGAAATAAAAGAAATGGATCTTAAAGGTGTTGTGGCATGTCCAGCATGTGGAAAGGAATTTGTATTTGCATATTCAGATTCAAAAGGCCACGCATCAATGCCTTGTATAAGATGTGGCCGGATAATATTGGTTGATTATGAAACACTTGAAGGCATATTAATACCCCCAAAGAGGAGAAAAAATTTAAGGCATGACGAAAAATTAAAATAATGCCGAGCACTGAGGAGCATGGCAATTGCCATAGTTATAACCGCCGGATTAAGTTACTTAAGAAAGTAAATTGATTCGGCGGTTTTAGTTTAATAGGACATACACATACTGACTGAGCCATTATTGGGGCCACGAGCCACCTCAAGGCCGGAGTATAGCTGGAAAACGCGATACTCTGGCCTTTTTTATTTAGGGATTTCAGGGTCTTATCTAGTGCTGCCTTTTTTCCGGCTATCTCAACCGGAAGAAAGGAGCACTAATGAAAATCACCTATAAATTTGTGACTGGTGAAGTTGTAGAAATTGATGTACCAGAAGCTTTTGCAAAGATATCGGCAACTATTGATAGGGATATCTACAACAACAACCGTAGAGAAACCCGCAGGCATTACTCCATAGATGCTATGCAGGAAGAAGGCTTACAAACTATAGACCTAAGTATAGATATAGAGGCTGCTGTTGAGGAGCAAGAGATGAGCCAGGATTTACATAAAGCTTTGATGGAGTTATTACCCCAGCAGCGGGAACTGATTCACAAGATATTTTATGAAGGTATGAGTATTGCTCAAATTGCCCGAGACGATGGCGTTAGCGAATCAGCCATCAGAGACCGGATAAACCGGATTTATAAAAAACTTAAAAAATATTTAACTTAGACCCTGCGGATTTGCATTTCCCGTGGCTTATATATAGAGGCACTAATTAATGCCTCTACAAAAAGCTACGGGAGGTGAGATTAATGCCAACCATTAGAATAACCATTACCAGTCCTAACCCACCTAATATTGTCGTTGAAGAAAAACTGCCACAAAAAGCTGACGTGGTAGAAAAGCTAAGCGATCTATTAAAGCAATTCCAGATCAGCCAGAAGGTTAATAAAGCGAAACCAGGGTCAAATCTTTGAAAATGAAACAAAAGTGAGCATAGCTGAAGAAAGAAGGTGGAGGATGAAACTAATCTATGTCTGCAGCCCATATTGCGGAGATGTAGAACTCAACACTAAAAAAGCCCGAGAATATTGCCACTTTGTATATACTCAGGGAGCGGTACCCATTGCTGTTCACCTGCATAACACGCAGTTTCTAAATGATGATATTCCCGAAGAACGTCAAGCGGGCCTGTTATTGGGCATTGATTTACTCAAGCGCTGTGAAGAAATGTGGGTGTTTGGCGACAGAGTATCGGAGGGAATGGAGACTGAAATTAAAGTAGCACATGACCTTGGTATTCCTATCTTCTACTTTAACAACCAATATGAGAGGGGACTTAGTCTGAAATGAACAAGGTAGAAATTATCATTAAGGCCGATGAACTAACAACTGCTATGACCAGATTAGCACTAGCTTTAGAAGCCAGCCAAAACACTATAATAAATGATTCAATAGAAACCCCAACTAATGAACAAAAAGAAGAACCTATAACTTTAGAAAAGGTCCGTGCAATCCTGGCAGAGAAGTCACAGTCAGGCAAGCAGCCGGAGGTTAAGGCGTTAATTGAAAAGTTTGGAGCTAAAAAGCTAACCGCCCTTGATCCGGCCTGTTATAAAGAACTGCTCAAAGAAGCCGAGGTACTCTAATGACAGAACACGCATTATTAGCAGCATCAAGTTCTGACAGATGGCTTCATTGTACACCATCAGCAAGGCTGGAGGAGCAATTCGAAAATCAGACTAGTGTTTTTGCAGCTGAAGGCAGTGCTGCCCATGAACTAGCTGAACATAAACTGAGACTCTATCTGGATCAAAAGACAGAGCGCCCCATAAGCGACTTTGATAATGATGAATTGGATTATTACACAGATATTTACGTATACTTTGCGACGGAACTCATAACTGAGGCTAAAGCAAGGTGCAGTGACCCAATTATCCTCATTGAGCAAAAGCTTGATTATTCCTGCTATGTACCAGAGGGTTTTGGAACCGGTGATCTGGTGATTATTGCGGATGGCACATTAAATGTTTTGGATCTTAAGTACGGAAAAGGTGTAGCGGTATCAGCTAAGGACAATCCCCAAATGAAGCTGTATGCACTAGGCGCTTTAGATCTTTTTGACTGCTTGTATGATATCCAAACTGTAAACATGACTATTTGCCAGCCGCGTCTGGAAAACATCTCTACTTATGAAATATCAGCTGATGAACTTACCTCCTGGGCTGAAACAGAACTTAGGCCCAAGGCACAACTTGCTATTAACGGTGAAGGTGAATTCCTCCCTGGAGAGCATTGCAGGTTTTGCAGAGCGAGATTTACCTGCCGAGCCAGGGCTGATGAACATCTGCAGATGGCCAAGCATGACTTTAAACCTCCTTCACTGCTTACCGAAGAAGAAATCTCCGAAGTTCTAACCATTGCTGCTCGGCTTGCTACATGGGCCTCTGATGTGTATACCTATGCCACTGACCTTGCTATTCGTGAAGGTAAGGAGTGGCCTGGCTATAAGTTGGTCGAAGGACGCAGCAACCGGAAATACATTAATGAGAGTGCAGTGATCGAGGTTTTAACTACGGCAGGCTACACCGACATATTCAAGCAATCGTTAATCGGTATTAGTGATATGGAAAAGCTGCTGGGCAAAAAGAAGTTTACTGAGATTCTTGGCAACCTGGTAGAAAAGCCGCCAGGAAAACCTACCCTTGTACAACTTTCGGATAAAAGAAAAGCAATCACACTAAAGACCACACCAGAAGATGATTTTAGAAAGGAGATATAACCATGGAACATTCAATTAAAGTTATAACGGGAAAGGTTAGATTCAGCTACGCCAATGTATGGGAAGCAAAGTCAATTAACGGTGGCGATGAGAAATATTCAGTATCACTTATCATTCCCAAATCAGATAAAAAGACTATTGCTGATATAAAGGCAGCTATTGAGCAGGCCAAGAAAGAGGGCGCTTCCAAGTTTGGTGGCAAGGTACCAGCTAATCTAAAAATTCCCCTGCGTGACGGAGATATTGACCGAGCTGATGATGAGGCATATAAAGACAGCTATTTTGTTAACGCCAATAGTAAGGACAAACCCGGTATTGTAGACAGAAACGTTAAACCTATTATTGATCAAGACGAACTATATAGCGGCTGCTATGGCAGAGCCAGCATTACCTTTTATGCCTTTAACCAAAACGGTAACAAAGGAATAGCATGCGGCCTGCAAAACCTTCAGAAGCTTGTTGATGGCGAACCTTTAAGCAATCGCAGCAGAGCCGAGGATGATTTCTCAACCGTTGACGATGACGACTTTCTATCATAATGAAAACGCTGGGAATTGATATTGAAACCTATAGCGAGGTAGACCTCACCAAGTGTGGGGTTTATGCCTACACTGCCCATACAAGCTTTGAAATCTTGTTATTTGCCTATGCCTACGATGATAACGAGATCCAGCTTGTAGATCTCGCAAATGGAGAACAAATACCTGAGCAAGTTATAAAGGACATAATGGATGACAACATCATCAAGGCAGCCTACAACGCTCAGTTTGAACGAGTCTGTTTGTCAAAGCATTTGAACCTACACTTATCACCAGAATCATGGCAGTGTACAGCGGTACAATCAGCCATGTCGGGTTTACCTTTATCCCTGGAGGGGGTAGGCCAGGTGCTGGGACTAAAACAGCAAAAGATTAGGGAGGGTAAGAACCTTATCAGGTATTTTTCCGTTCCTTGCAAACCGACTAAAACCAATGGCAATCGCACCAGAAACCTGCCTTATCATGCACCTGATAAATGGCAGATGTTTAAGGATTACTGTATGCGAGACGTCGAGGTTGAAAGAGCCATTAGGTTAAAACTTGAGGAATATCCTATCAGCGAAAAAGAACAGACACTGTATATTCTTGACCAGCAGATTAATGACCGGGGGATACGGGTTGATACAGAGTTAGTTTCCCAGGCTATTTTCTGCGATGAGCTTTATAAAAGTGACATCTTTATTGAGGCGCAGGAACTAACCGGACTGGATAACCCGAATTCAGTGGCACAAATCAAGGGATGGCTGCTTGATAAAGGCGTTGAGGTGGAAAGCCTATCCAAGAAGGTTGTTGCGGATCTTGCCAAGGAGTCCAATGGCGAGGTTGAGCAATTATTAAACATAAGGCTTCAGCTTGCCAAAACCTCGATTAAAAAATATCAAGCTATTGAGCGTTCACTATGCCCGGATGGCAGAGTACGAGGGCTGCTGAAGTTTTATGGAGCAAACCGGACTGGCCGATGGAGCGGGAAAATCGTTCAGGTGCAAAATCTTCCCCAGAATCACATACCGGATTTAACATTGGCCAGAGGTCTAATCAAAGCGGGCTGTTTTGATGAATTAGAAATGTTGTATGAGCTTGTACCAAACCTGCTCTCAGAACTAATTAGGACAACCTTCATTCCAAAAGAAAACCACCGCTTCATTGTAGCAGACTTCAGTGCCATTGAAGCACGAGTCATTGCTTGGCTAGCCGATGAAAAGTGGCGTATGGAAGTCTTTTCTACCCACGGCAAGATCTACGAAGCATCAGCCAGCCAGATGTTTAAGGTACCAATTGAGGAGATTACGAAGGGTTCTCCTTTAAGGCAAAAAGGCAAGATCGCAGAACTGGCTCTTGGTTATGGCGGGAGTGTAGGGGCTTTAACTGCAATGGGGGCTTTAGAAATGGGTGTAGCTGAAGAGGAACTTCAGCCCTTGGTTAATACCTGGCGTGCGGCCAACCCTAACATCACCAAGCTATGGTGGGAGATTGATCAGGCCGCACTCACGGCAGTAAGGGATAAAACTATTCAGAGAGTTGGCAAAATTACAATCCAGGTAAAAAGCGGCATCCTCTTTATAACCCTGCCTTCGGGAAGAAGCCTATCCTATGTTAAACCCAGGATTGAAACTAATAAATTTGGCCGGGAAGGGATTACCTATGAAGGAATTGGTGAGAACAAGCGCTGGTGCCGGATTGATACTTATGGACCCAAGCTGGTGGAAAACGTTGTACAGGCTATTGCCCGTGATCTGCTGGCTGAGGCTATGCTAGCTGTTGATAAAACAGGTTATAAGATAGTGATGCATGTGCATGATGAAATTGTCGTTGAAGCACCTAATGGTACCGGAAGCTTTGAAGAAGTCTGCCAGATAATGAGCGAGACTCCTTCATGGGCAGAAGGACTTCCCCTTCGTGCAGACGGTTATGAGTGTGAATATTATCGAAAGGATTGAGACGCGGTAATGAATCAGATAAATCATCCGGATCACTACACAACAGGAAACATTGAATGTATTGATGCAATAAAGGCCAGTATGACTGCAACAGAATTTGAAGGATATCTTAAAGGGAACTGCATCAAATATCTGTGGAGATACAGAAAAAAAGGTGGTATAGAGAGCCTGCATAAATGCAATTGGTATTTGCTCAGGTTAATTAATGAATTGCAGGGGTGATGTGAATGAAACTAACCATTGCTACTGCCAACAGTCGCCGAGATAAGCTTTGGAAAAACAAAGAGATGACCTGGGAAGAGTTCCTGGCCAGAGCCGGTTCCACTATTCGGACCTCAGAGAGTGTAGCAGAGTATAAAAAGCTTTTAAAAGCCAAGCAGGATGACATAAAGGATGTGGGAGGTTTTGTAGGAGGGAAGCTGCGAGAAGGCAGGCGCAGAACTGGCTATGTTGAGTTTAGATCCATGTTGACTTTAGATATGGATCATGCAGACCCTGGTGTTTGGGAGCATATTACTATGTTTTTTGGTTTTGCCTGCTGCATCTACTCAACCCATAAACATACCCCTGAAAAACCAAGGCTAAGACTTATTATTCCCTTAGCCAGGAATGTTACAGCAGATGAATACATAGCGGTTGCCAGAAAAATAGCCTTTGAGATTGGCATCGAGCAGTTTGATGATACAACCTATGAACCAACCAGGCTTATGTACTGGGGTTCAACTTCCAGTGACGGTGAGTTTATCTTTGAAAAACAAGAAGGCAGCTTTCTTGATCCCGATCAGGTCTTGGCAGGTTACAAGGACTGGCGCGATACCTCCGAGTGGCCGGTATCATCAAGGCAGACCGCAGTTATCAAGCGTTCTGTAGCCAGGCAGGCCGATCCTTTAGGGAAGGCTGGAATAGTTGGTGCTTTTTGCAGAGCCTATACGGTTCAGGATGCTATTGAGAAGTTTCTTACCGAGGTTTATAAACCAAGCACTATATCAGGCAGATATGATTATATTCCAGCCGATAGTACTGCCGGTGTCCTTATATACGATGATAAATTTGCCTACTCGCACCATGCAACCGATCTCGCTTGCGGTAAGCTCTGCAATGCCTTTGACCTGGTGCGGATACATCAGTTTAGGGATCTTGATATAAAAGAAGATGAGGATACCGCATCATCAAAACTCCCGTCTTACAAAGCAATGCAGGAACTAGCAGCCGCAGACGAGGGTGTAAAAAAGCAACTGGCTAAAGAACGAATCGCCAGAGCGAATGCCGATTTCATGAAGGAATGCGATGAAGACTGGCAGACCGGCCTTGAGCTTTTAAAAAGCGGAGAGATTAAGGATTCTCTATCTAATATTATTTTAATCCTCAGGCATGATCCTAACCTTCAGGGAATTGCCTACAATCTGCACAGCAACTCCATTGATGTAAAAGGAGAGCTTCCCTGGCGGCAGGTCAAGAGGGGCTGGAGCGATTCGGACATTGCTGGTGCAAAGGCTTACCTGGACAGTGTCTACCATGTATGGTCACCCGGCAAATTCAAGGATGCTTTGCTGGCAGTGGCGGCAGAGCGAGCTTATCATCCAATTCGAGAATACTTCGAAGCTTTACCCGAGTGGGATGGGGTAGAAAGGATTGATACTTTGCTGATTGATTATCTGGGGGCAGAGGACAACTCTTACACCCGAGCAGTAATGAGAAAAACACTATGTGCAACGATAGCACGCGTCTTTCAGCCAGGTATCAAGTTCGATTATATTTTAGTGCTGAATGGCCCTCAAGGTATTGGTAAAAGCACCTTTTTCTCGAAGCTCGGTGGCCGGTGGTTTTCTGATAGTCTTACTATCTCAGATATGCGGGATAAGACCGCACCCGAAAAACTGCAAGGTTATCTCATCTTAGAGCTTGGCGAACTGGCCGGTATTAAGAAGATGGATGTTGAAACGGTAAAGTCCTTTGTATCACGCAATGATGATAAATACCGTCCAAGCTATGGTGCAACCGTCGAAAGCCATCCCCGCCAGTGCGTTATCGTCGGAAGTACCAACAGTGATGGCGGTTTTTTAAGGGATATTACAGGCAACCGCCGCTTCTGGCCGGTTCGGGTCAGCGGAAAAGGTATTAAAAAAGCCTGGGAGCTAACCGAGATTGATCAAATATGGGCAGAAGCAATAGTAAAATACCGGGCCGGAGAAGAACTGTTTCTTAAAGGCGCTAATGCCAAAAGGGCATATACCGAGCAAGCGGAGGCCATGGAAGCTGATGAAAGGGAAGGATTGGTTCGGGAATATCTTGATATACTTCTACCCGAGAATTGGAATGACATGGACTTGTATGAGCGCCGGAGCTTTCTCGGGACCGGGGAATTCGGGACGTCTGTGGTCGGCAGCGTTAAGCGTGAGCGTGTCTGCACCATGGAAATATGGTGCGAGTGCTTTGGTAAGGAAGCGGTTAATCTCAAAAAGGCGGATGCTTATGAGCTAAATGCAATTATGGCGAGGATTGAGGGATGGAAAAAACATGATGGTAATAAGTTGGGGAACTCCAGGTTTCCTCTCTATGGAATTCAGAGAGCATACGTTCGCGAGGTAAACATGGACGGTAAACAAGAGTGATTCGCTTAAATCTTGTTTACCGTAAATGTGTAAACAACGGTAATCAAGATAAAACATTGTTTACTAAGCTTGTTTATCTTGTAAAACCCGAAGTAACTGAGGTAACAAGCTTTAAGTAAACAAGAAAACAAGATTTGATATATGAGTATATAGAAATAAAGGAAAGCTCGTATATGTGCACATATAACACGTATATACACATATATAGGATTTTATTGTTTACTTGTTTAACTCGCAGAAAGGATCATCAGATGCAAGAAAAGCTTATTGAAAAACATTTAGTCTTGGCTGTAAAAAAGCGTGAGGGGCTAGCGCTTAAATTCGTATCCCCAGGAATGTCGGGCGTACCGGATAGATTAATTCTATTTCC
>ENA-UOUL01002964-UOUL01002964.1-bioreactor-metagenome-genome-assembly--contig:-NODE-2964-length-18486-cov-3.230920_pt1 | contig 18486 bp, 16 predicted proteins | sample MGYA00249838_ERZ747220 | MGnify/ENA primary metagenome ERZ747220 (study PRJEB28778, sample SAMN05720191) | bioreactor metagenome | isolation source: Anaerobic biogas reactor | place: USA:Washington...
GACATGTGGCTCGGGCCGCGACCATCCCGGCCGTTCCAGGCGACGATCACGCCGTTCAAGTTCCGCTGGTGGGACCCGTACGCCACGCGGTTCGCTGACAACGGAGTCCATTTCATTGACATCATGCGCTGGCTCACCGGCGACGAACTCGGTCCGACACTCATCTCCGCACTCGGCGGCCGGTTCGTAATCGACGACGACCGCACGATACCGGATGTGATGGAGGGGATGTTCCAGTTCGCCTCGGGCCGCATGATTGTCTTTGCCCAGTACGAAACCAGCGGCAACCGGGCGCTGCCACGACAGGCGTTCGCCGAGTTCCGCGGCACTGAGGGTGCGCTGTACGTCAGCGACGAAAGCTACGAAGTACTGCCCGAACGCGGCGGCCGATACCAGGACGATCGGGAGGCACGTATGGAGCCGATCAAGAAGGAGTTCGCGGAGGGATACTCGCAGCATGTGCGCGACCATACCCGCAACTTCCTGGACTGCCTGAAGTCGCGGGAGAAGCCGCACGCCGATGTCGAAATCGGACACCGCTCCACCTCCATGGCACTGCTGGCCAACATCTCACTGGCCACACAGTCGACTGTCCACTGGGATCCCGAGAAAGAACAGATCACGAATATCCCAGAGGCAAACGATCTGATGCACTACGAGTACCGCAAGCCCTGGACGCTGGACTGACGGCCCGCGCGGGCCAGATCGTCCCGGGGGGCGGGAATACCCAGGTCCGCCCCCCGCGCCACGTGGCATCGTGCGTGGCACGTGCCGCAACGGAACCCAGGGTGCGCTGCTGCGCAGCAACCTATGGGCTGCGGAGTGTAACCGCTTCGCGGTAAAGAACAGCGGACAAGCAGACAACCGAGAATAGAGTAGGAGAGAGGATAAAGTCGAGCAAAGAAGACAAAGGCTACCACGCTCTACTCGCTCCCATGTCACGCCGAGCCTCCGAGTACGCCGAAGGCGTTACACTCCACAGCCCGGGGTAAGCCGCGCCTCGCGGCGCTACCCGTGGGTACGCGTGCCCGTGAACATGTCGGTCGAGCCGCGGACGCCGCGCTGAACCGGCGGTCTCCGAGACCGAGATCAAAAGCAGCTGACAGTTTCCGGGCGCCAGCCCATCGGTCTCGCAACACATCGCTTCAGAAACGGTAGGTTGCGGCCAGGCCAGAGGTGGACGGCATCCGCGCGTCGGGCACGACGACGACCTCCCCTTTGTTGCGCAATACGATCTCAGCCAGGTCGTCCAGCATGTCGTCCGCTTCGGGGTCGTCCGGGTCCGCCGCCTGAATGGCGCCCGTCGCCGCATCGATGTGGCCGGGAATCACCTGTTCGGCAGCAATGAGCAGTGTCGCCACACGGCCAGCGACCGCCGCGCGCACCACATCGCTCAGATCGTCCGAGCCGGCATGCCGGGCGCGCGCCGACTGGAACGCACTGACCAGACCGGCCAGCCGTTCCAGATAGAGCGGTTCGACCACCTGCCAGGCTTCGCGCCGCAGCTCGTCGATGCTGAGTGATTCCGGATTCTTCTGGATGCCACCCGGCATCAGGAACGGATTCTCGCTGATGTTGCGAAACGGCGTGTGGTACTCCGGCAGCGCGGCGAGCAGGAGCGGCAGCTGCGCGGGGCGCGAGTGGTGTTTGAGGATCGCTCGATCCACAACGCGGAAGAACCGCTCCCGGTCCTTGTTGACTTCGTCCGATTTGGCCCCGTGCCCGTGACGTGCCGCGTGATCCGTGCCCGCGTTATAAGACGCGACCGTCGGATGCGACTCGGTCGGTTCGTCCCCTAGCGCCTCCTGGATCGTAGCCGGCACGTCGTTCAGTTCGACCGGATCGAGCGCATCGCGGTTGCCTTCGTAGAGCTTGGCCTCGTGGCGATTGAGGCACAGCAGATGAAAGCGATCTGCCGACTGGAGGATGCGGAGCAACGGCTTGATGTGGAAGCTGTTGGCGACGACGATCCGTTCCGGCAGATCCCGCTGCACTTCGAAGATCTCGAACAGATCAGCAGCCGCAAGAACGGCCAGACCATCGACACGACGGCTCCAGAACAGGTCATTGTGGAGCAATTCCTGGAAGTCCTCGAGCCGCGTCCGCACGTCGCGCGTGGCGTATTTCTCGCGCAGCGACCGCTCCAGTTTCTTGAGCAGGTTACCGTAGCGGATCCGGTCCTGCTGGTTCTCGGGATGGCGGCGATGGGTCGGTTGGTAAAGAGAAATGCAAGGTGGTTCGTGATCAGCCAGTACTCGCAGCAACTGGTCAACAGAAACCTGTTTCATGTTTCCTCCTTACCGGGCCGCTCGCGGCGGTCAGAACTCGGGACAGTATTGGTGCGTAGGAACCCAGTGGCATTATACCGCCAGACCCTCCGGCGGGCGAGCGCAGCTCGCGGGCCGCTGGCGGCACGGCGATAATCGCACGCATGCGTGACGCGTGAGCTGGCGGAAGCGGCGTGGCGCCGTCACGCCTCGGCGATGGTGGCGTACTCCCGCCGCTGAATCACCTGCGCGGCGACCCCGAGCACTGCCACGACAATGCCGCACAGGATCAGGACATGCACCCACGCCCGTTCGCTGCCCAGAAACAGGGTGCTGGCCTCGATCGGCACCAGGTCCCACCAGTCCATCCAGGTGAAGAGCAGGTTGCGCAGCCGGTACTGCACCGTGAACTTGTTGATCACGGCGGGGATGAAGGAGACGAGGAACTCGAAGATCAGCGTGTAGAGACGGCGATCGCCATGGCGCGACGGTGCAGCCACACGCCGATCAGGCTGTAGATGGCGCCATAGGCGAGGCAGGCCAGCGTCACCAGGGCCACCATGGTCCCCCACAGCCGCAGCGCGCAGCCAGGTTGTGCGATGAGGACGCACGCGGTCGTGCTGGCCCAGCCCGCCAGCGCTGTCCAGGTGATGGCGGTGAGGTACTTGCCGAGCAGTACGCTGACGCGGCCGCGCGGGCGGACGGCCAGGTAGATCCAGGTGCGTCCCTCCAGTTCCGCGTGGACCAGCGGGGGCACCCACAGCAGCAGCCCGAACAGCGTGATCACTTCGGGGATCAGGCCGAAGAAGACGAATCCCCAGATCGGATCCATCGGGTTCGGCTCGGCCTCCGCCGCCGATCCGCGAGGATGCGGCGCCGGGCCGGACTCGTCCCCGTCACCGTCGTGCTCCTCTTCCCCCCAGGCCAACCCTCGCTGCACGCGGACCTGCCGCGAGTTGAACGCGTCGCGCGGGATTTCGCCCTCGATCTCCGGTTCGTAGTACTTCATCACGCTGACAATGAAGACGGGGAACAGGACCAGCAACAGCCAGATGGCGACCCGGTTGAGGGTCATGGTCCGCCGCAGTTCAAACCGGAATACCACCAGGGCGCCGTGCCACATGATCTAGGCTTCTCCTCGATGGATCCGCATCAGCGACGAGAACAGCCGTTGCAGCGAATCGTCGGCCGACCGCATTTCAAAGACCTCGAGGTCGAACTTGGCGAGCCAGTGGGGCAGCTGTTCGAAGACGGCGACCGGGCTGCGGGTCGAGACCAGGATCGTCTCCCCCTGGTCGAGGAAGCGGATGGACTCGCTGAGCCCCGATTCCACGAACTCGCAGGCCAGCAACCTGGGCCGGTTGCACCGGATGCGGATCTCGTTGGGCACGTCAGCCAGCAGGGCACGGATCTCGTCGGGTGGTCCGGAGGCCAGCACCCGCCCGCCGCGGATCAGCAGGAAGCTCGGGCTGACCGCCTCGACTTCGTGCAGGATGTGGCTGGCCAGGATCAGGCTGCGGCCGGAGCGTACCCATCGGCGGAGGACTTCGGTCATCTCGTGACGCCCGATCGGGTCGAGCCCGTTGAACGGTTCGTCCAGGATCAGCAGGCTGGGGTCGTGGGCGAAGGCCTGCGCGAGCTTGGTGCGCTGGCGCATGCCGAGCGAGTAGGTGCCCATGGAGCGGCGCATCGTGGATTCCATGCCCACTTCCCGCAACGCCGTTTCCGCGCGCCGCCGCGCCTCGGCGCTGCTCAGGCCGTGCAGCTCCACCAGGTAACTCACCCACTCCAGCGCCGAGACGTTGGGATAGAGCACATCGACCGCCGGGCAGAGCCCGATCGCACGCAGCAACTGGTCCTGTTTCCAGGGTGACTGGCCCAGCACACGGACGCGCCCGATGGTCGGGCGCAGCTGGCCCGTGATGAGGTTCAAGAGCGTCGTCTTGCCCGACCCGTTGGGGCCGACCAGCCCGTAGGCACCGGGAGCTAGTGACAACGTAATGTCATTAACTCCGATCACGGTGCCGTACAGCTTGGTGACATTCTGGAGTTCGATCATACACCACTCATACCCGTATCGGTGCGGCCACGCGGGCCAGCAGCACAATCAGCGGCTGGATTGTGACCACCAGCAACAGCGTGGCGGACGAAGTCACGGCATTCAGATCGGTCGACAGCCCGAACACCCATGCCTGCACGTGCCCCAGCACGTGATACAACGAGACAATGCTCCACCGCCGCCCCAGGTCCAGCGCCTCCAGATTGGCGTAGGCCGCCCATCCCAGCCCCCAGACCGCAAACCACGCGAATCCCGCGTAGCGGCTTTCTGTCGTCAGCGACGAGAAGAACAGGGCCAGGGAGGTGGTGGGGATCAGCAGTACACCGGAGGCGGCCAGCACGCGCAGCGGGATATCCCAGGTATCGAGCACCACGCTGATCGAGGGGGAGAGCAGGACGCCGGTCACGTACATCACCAGTGCCGGCAGGGTGGTCACCGCTGCCAGGTACCCCCAGATAACGATCGCCTTGCCCCAGACGTATTCCAGCGGTGTGATGGGGCGGGAGAAGTACAGCAGGAACGCGCGGGAGCGGAAGTCCTGCGAGATCAGTGGCGGGGCGATCATGCCGACCAGCAGGACCATCAGCACCGCCTGCGGATAGCGGAAGAACGTCAGCAGCAGCAGTGACCAGACGTGGTGCCGCGCGACCCCTTGCGCCGCCTGCGAGCCCGGCTCGATCTTCTGGTCCTGGAGAATCTCGATCAGCGTCTGCTTGATCTCGGCCTGCTCGCGGTCCTGATTCCGGCTGGCCTGCATCAGCGACACATCCTCGACCACCCGCCAGAGCACCTCGTCCGACCCGGTCGTCGCAAGGGCCCAGGTGGCGATCGCCCTGTCCGATTCGGACAGCAGGCTCAGCAGGAACGGCATCTCCTGCTGCAGTTCGCGGTGCTCGAAGCTCTGCTCATACACGAACACGGCCAGCCCCAGCGCGGCGGCGGGCAACCAGGCCAGGATCAACATGCGGCGCAGCCAGTGGTTCTTCCAGACCAGCCGCATCCCCGCTGCGGTGATGACCGCCCAGCGCGCCATGCTGCTGTGTCTCGCCTGCTCCCAGGGACGATACCCCACGTCATGAATCGGCACGACCGTCTCCTCGAACTGCGTCCAGGAAGATCTGGTCCAGCGAATTGCGGGACGGCACGAGCGAGCGCAGCCCCACGCCGGTTTCGGCTGCCAGCCGCCAGATCTGCCGCGCCGCGTCGGCGCCGCCCAGCATGATCTGGAGCGATCCGTCGTCGTTGACAGTGACCTGCCCTCCGGCCGCCTCCAGTCGCCGGATCAGCGGCGCCGCGTCGTGCGACGTCCGGACATGCAGCGCCGGCGACGCCGGTTGACTGAGCCGCTCGAGCGAGTCGACCACGCGCACCTCCCCTTGCGCCAGGATCGCGACCGTGTCGCAGATCGCGCGCACGTCGGGCAGGATGTGCGTCGAGACCAGGATCGTTTTGCCTGTCCGGTGCGCCAGCGTGCTGATGCGGTGCAGCAGCGCGAGGCGCTCGTCCGGATCCAGCCCCGCCGTGGGCTCATCCAGGATCAGCAGCGGCGGATCGTGCACCAGGGCCTGCGCGAACTTGACCTTCTGCCGCATGCCCGTCGAATACGTGTCGACCTCGCGGTACCGCTCCTGCTCCACGCCGCAGAAATCGAGAATCTCGTGGGCCCGCCGCAGCGATTCGGTGCGGGGATAGCCCGAAAGGCGGGCCGCGAACTGCACCATCTCGACCCCCGTCAGACCGGCAATATAACAGTCGTCCTCCGGCATGTAGCCGACGTTCTGGCGGATCGACTGCGCGCTGCTCGTCAGGTCGTACCCGAGCACGACGCCGCGCCCCGCAGAGATGCGCACCAGGCCCAGCAGGACCTTGATCAGCGTGGTCTTGCCCGCCCCGTTCGGACCGAGCAGACCGGTGACGCCATGGCCAATCGTCATGCTGACGTTGCGCAGCGCACAGACCCGGCCGTAGTCCTTGACGATGCCGTGCAGTTCCACCACGCGGTCGGCCTGGCCATCTGTCCGGTCCCCGGCGCGCGATCGGTCAGTGCTGGCCGCATCGATTGCCGACAACTGCTCGGAGCTGGCGTGCTTCATACGTCTACCGTTTGAGCATCCGGAACGCGCAGTCGCCGCCCCACCCCTGGAACACGGCCAGGTACACATACAGTGCCCCCAGGGGCTCCAGCTGCCGCGCGAGTTTCAGCGGTCCACATTCAACCGGATCGAAACCGAGGACCCGCGCCAACTCCTTGACCGTCCCCTTCGCCGCCTCGTCGTCACCGCAGATGAACACGTGGGCGTTCTGCGCGCCATACCGCGGGTTCTCCATCGTGGCGGCGCTGAGCGTGTTGAAGGCTTTGACCACACGCGCCTCAGGAAACCACTCGGCAATCTGCTCGGCCGCCGATGTGGTGTGCCCGAGCGTCACCCCCATCAGATCGGGCGTCAGCGGGTTGATGCAGTCCATCAGGATCTTGCCGCGCAGACTGCCGGCCGCCTGCAGCACGGACTGCGTCTGGTCCCAGGGGATCGCCAGCAACACGGCCTCCGCCGCGGCGATCGCGTCGGCACAGGCGCCCACCCGCGCGCTGGCACCCGCACGCTCCAGCGCAGCCTGCGCCTCATCACTGTTCGGATCGAGCGCACCAAAAAAGACCTCATGCCCAGCCTGTGCCCAGCGACATCCTAACGCCCCGCCTACACTGCCTGTCCCCAACACCGCAATCTTCACGCCTGGTACTCCTGGTAGATCGTCATCGGCCCCCTGCACCACACTTCGGGCCGGACCGTATCAGTATGCCGCATAACCGTCCCCACCGCAAAGTCCACGTCCGACAATTCCCGCTCCCGCACTGCGTCTGCGGCGCCCCCGCACCGGGCCCGCAGCGTGCTCCCAGCAGCCGCTTGACGCCGGCCGCGCCCCCGGCGGTGACCGAAAAAAAACGCCCTTGACCGTTTTCGACGAATGCCATATTCTCCCGCCTCGTTGACACGAAACGGTTGCCGCAGAAAACCAGGTGAGGAACATCAGCCTCCCACGAGTTCTCGTCAACAGCTTGGTGTTGACACCCAACGAATACGCAGGCGAGTCCGCATAGGAGACGTGTCCATAACGTGTCTGCAGACCGCGTCGCGGCGACCGGCACGGAGGTCGACAGTCGTGGCGTCAACTGTGTGATCGCTGGTAATCGAATCTGGGCCGTACGCGCAGCAAGGATGCTGCGCGACGTACCCGTCCAATCGCTCCCGGAACAAGTGCGAAGTCCTCTGCCCCCCTGGGACACCATGTACTTCCGGGAGCCTTTTTATTTCTTGACTCGCGCCCCGTGCTCCCCTCCTTGCCGCGGCTTCGCTCCCGCTCACACCGTCGCCGGCCGCCGAGACAGGAAAACGCTACGCTCGCTACAAAGCATCCGACCGGGAGAGGCCTGCGGCGTGTCACCGGCGGGCCAAAACAGCCAGCGAATCGCTGGCTTCTTCGTTGACGCGTCCCCCGGTGCGACCTAGATGGTTATGGGGTGCGCACAGGTCCGCCGGTCAAAGCAGGGGTGAAGCAGGGGTATTGTCTGCACCATGTGGGATGTCGTGGTCGTCTGCACCGCCGTGTTGGTGGGCTTGCTCGGTGGCTGGTGGTTGCGCGGCAACGATCCGCGCATCCAGCGTCTGAGTCATCCGTTCGACAACGCGGATCGGGCGCGTGAAATCCTGGAGCGGCTGCGGGAACTGACCCGCAACGTGGCGGCCGATGTCGACAAGCACCAGGCGCTGATGGGGCGCATCACGGACGAGCTGCATGCGTCCGAGGACCAGGGGCCGGCGACCGTCCTGAAGGCGGTGGACAAGCTGATCCAATCGAACGAACGGATGCAGCGGCAGTTGACTTCCGCCGAGGCCCGCCTGGAGACGCAGGCCAAGCAGCTGGTGAACCATGCGGTGGAGGCGCTCACCGACGCGTTGACGCTGGTGGCCAACCGGCGGGCGTTCGACAAGGCGCTGGGCGACGCCTGCCGGGCCATGGCGGAACAGGGGACGCCGGCGACGATCATGATGATCGACATCGACCACTTCAAGAGCCTCAACGACAGCTATGGTCACCAGGCGGGGGACGCGGTCTTGCGGGGGGTGGCCCAGATCCTGCGGCAGCGCATTCCGGCCGAGAACCTGGTCGCCCGGTACGGTGGGGAGGAGTTTGCCGTCGTCTTTCCCACGGCCCACGTGGAGCAGGTGATGCGCATTGCGGAGCGTGCGCGGCGCGCGGTGGGCGAAGGGACATTCGACTTCGAGGGTCTGAGCCTGCACGTGACCGTCAGCGGCGGGCTGGCCGAACTGCTGCCGAGCGAGACCGTCGCGTCGGTCATCGGCCGCTCGGATGACGCCCTCTACGTGTCGAAGGGGCAGGGCCGCAACTGCATGCACGTGCACAACGGCCGGCGCGTGGTGCCGGTGGACGACCAGGCGCAGGAGGCGGATCCGCATGCGGACGAGTCGTCGACGTCGGCGCCGCACGATCCGGGGATATCCTCGCCTGCCGTCTTCTCGTCGGATGTGCGCCGCCGGCTGTCCGAGTGGAAATCGGGGGGCGCACCGCTGTGCATGCTGTTTGTGCAGGTCGACGATCTGGACCAGATCCGCGCAAAGTACGGCGACGACAACGGCCAAGCGGTGCTCCGCGCGCTCACGTTGACCCTCAAGGCAGCGATGCGTGAGATGGACCATGCGGCGCGGTTTGAAGAGGACGCCCTCTCGCTCCTGTTGCCGGGGTGCACGATGCGCGGGGCGATTACCGTGGCGGAACGCCTGCGCGCCGCGGCGGCGCGCTGTGAGCTGCACGCGCGCTACCCGTGCCGCCACTTCACGGTCAGCATTGGCGTAGCCGAAGCAATGGAAGACGAGCATGAAGACGCGCTCATCCAGCGGGTGCGCGCGTCGCTCCACGTCGCCCGGCAGCAGGGACAGGACTGCACCTATCTGCACGACGGGGTCCAGCTGCACCTGGTCGGCGCGGGCCGGCTCAGCATGGCCAGGTAGGCGCGGGAGTGTGAAGTGCGGGCCGGAACCTGTTATGATGGCCGGATGATCTGATGCACCTGCAGACGCGCGGTGTGGCCTGAGGCGACGCGGCGCGCCTCGGACCTGTCCCCTGTTCACGGCCGACCCTGGAGGATCGAATCGTGTCTCTCTCTGCTGCAGACCAACTGCCCGGCCCGACCGACGTGGAGGCACTGGAGGAACAGCTCAGCCGTCCGCCCGAGCAGGTCGTCGAGACGCTGCATGCCCTGGACGGCGACCTGGTGTTCCTGGGCGTCGCCGGCAAGATGGGGCCCACGATGGCCCGCATGGCGCGGCGGGCGTTCGACCTGGCGGGGGTCAGGCACCAGGTGTACGGCGTCTCGCGTTTCCGAGATCCGGCCGTGCGCGCTCGCCTGGAGGCCTGGGGAGTGCGTACCCATGTCGCCGATCTGCTGGACGACCGCGCAGTGGAGGCACTGCCCGACGCGGCATACGTGGTGTCCATGTCCGGCTTCAAGTTCGGCACGCATACGGCCCCGGAGCTGGCATGGGCCACCAACTGCTGCATCCCCGTGGCGGTCTGCCGACGCTATCGCGACAGCCGGATCGTGACCTTCTCGACCGGCAACGTGTATGGCCTCGTCCCGTGCGATTCCGGGGGGAGCCGGGAGAGCGATGCGCCGCGCCCGGACGGTGAGTACGCGATGTCGGCGCTGGGCCGCGAGCGGATCTACGAGTATTACAGCAACGTCCAGCAGACGCCGGTCGTCATCCTGCGGTTGAACTACGCCACGGAACTGCGCTACGGGGTGCTGGTCGATCTCGCGCAGCAGATCCAGGCCGGGGCGCCGGTGGATGTGACCATGGGCGCCGTCAACGTGATCTGGCTGGGCGACGCCAACGCGATGACGCTGCGGGCGCTGCCGCACGCGGCGAGCCCGGCCCGGGTGCTGAATCTGGCCGGGCCCGATCTGCTGTCCACCCGTGACGTCGCCAACGAGCTGGCGCAGCGGATGGGGCGGCCGGTGACGTTCGCGGGCCGCGAGAGAGACGAGGCGCTGCTGAGCAATGGGCAGGCCGCCTACGCGCTGCTGGGCCACCCCCAGATCACCTCGGCACAGATGATCCAATGGACCGCCGACTGGATCGCCCGCGGCGGCCCGACGCTCGGCAAGCCGACACATTTCCAGACCCGGACCGGGCAATTCTGACAGAGTGGGCCTCGCGATCATGAAGCTGCACTTCCTCGGCGCCAATCGTCAAGTCACTGGCTCGCGCTACTGCCTGGAAACCGCGGCGGGCAAGATCCTCGTCGACTGCGGCATGTTTCAGGAGCGGCCCTACCAGGATCGCAACTGGCTGCCATCGCCGATCCCGCCGCAGGACATCCAGGCGCTGGTGCTGACGCACGTGCATGTCGACCACTGCGGACTGATTCCGCGGCTGGTCGGCGAGGGATTCCGCGGCCCCATCTACTGCACCCGCCCCTCCGTCGAACTGGCCGAGATCATCCTGCGGGACGCGGCGCGGATTCAAACGGAAGACGCGCGGTTCAAGAAGAAGCGGCACAAGAAGGAAGGACGCCGCGGCAAGCATCCTGAAATCGCGCTGTTCACCGAGACGGAGGTGGACCGGGCGCTGCCGCTGTTTAAGGGGGTGCCGTACGGGCTGCCGGTGGCGGTCAACAACGCGACAACGGTGACGTTTCACGACGCCGGCCACATCCTCGGTTCCGCCATGTTGGAGTTTCGCGTGCGGGACGCGGGGCGCGAATCGCTGATCATCTTCTCCGGCGACATCGGCCAGACCAACAAGCCGCTGATCCGCGATCCGACGCTGTTCGAGCAGGCGGACTACGTGGTGATGGAAGCCACGTATGGGAATCGCGACCATGGCCACAATGGCGATGTGGCGGCGGACCTGGAGGCGATCATCCGGGAGACGCGGGCGCGGGGGGGCAATCTGGTGATTCCGGTGTTTGCGGTGGAGCGGGCACAGGAACTGATCTATCACCTGGGTCATCTCGTGCGGGGCGGACGCATTCCGCGGACCGACATCTTCCTCGACAGCCCCATGGCTGTCGATGTGACGACGATCTTCCGCAAGTATCCCGAGTGCTTTGACGAGGAGACGTGGCGGCTGATCACGGCGCACAAACCGCCGCTGGGATTCCCCGGGCTGCAGATGGCGCACAGCGTGCAGGAGTCGAAGGCCATCAACGAGTGGAAGGAGCCCTGCATCATCATGGCGCCGTCCGGGATGTGCTCGGCCGGGCGCATCAAGCACCATCTGCGGCTCAATATCAGCCGCGCCGATGCGACTATTCTGTTCGTCGGTTATCAGGCGCACGGCACGCTCGGACGCCAGATTCTCGATGGCAATCGGTTCGTCCGCATCCACGGGCGGGACTGGAAAGTGAAGGCCCGGATCTGCCAGTTGGACGGGTTTTCCGGACACGCCGACCGCCAAGCGCTGCTGCAGTGGATCGGGCATCTCCAACGCCCGCCCCGACATGTGTTCCTGACCCACGGGGAGGCCGAGGCCGCCGCACATCTGGCGGGACGCATTGGCCAGCAGTTCGGCTGGCCGACGTCCTTGCCGGAGTACCAACAAGTGGTCGACCTGGCGGACGGAGCGGCCCAGTGACCGACGGCCAGCCGGCGCCGGGACGGGCCCGCCCGGGGCTCCCGCCGTGGCGGTGCACCGCCAGTACTCCGGGCGGCACCTGTGACAGGGTCTGGACATGCCGGGACGGCGGAACGGCCGACATTTTGCCCCACCAAACCGGCAACGCCGCGGGTAGTCCAAGCTAGTATATAGGATGGGGAACAGGACGCGGGGCGCCCGGAGACGCGTCCGGTACAGACGTGCGGCAGGGCTCCGGGTGAACCAGCAGGGCCGCTCGTCGTATAAATAAAGTAAAAGGTGGAACGACGGTGGAACGACGCGGCACAGGGTTTCTCTCAATATGCTTGCCAGACAATCCGACAGAAGCAAGAATAACCGGTCGTTCTACGGTTGCTTCGACGTCTGTGTTTCTGGCCACTTTGTATCATGATACCCGCTGTTGAGAGAACGCCCGGGACGAATGAGAAGATGGCGACCGAATGGTACTATCAGATCATGAATGATGTTGTCGGGCCGTTGAGTGGACGACAACTGCTGGACAAAGTCCGCGCGGGGCAAGTCAAGGAAGACACGTTGGTCCGCAAGGACGATTCCCAGTGGGTGCCGGCTCGTCAGGTCAACGGCCTGATGGATGCGGTGGAGCAGTCGCGGACGCAGCGCGTCTGCCCGTACTGCGGCCAGCCCGTCGACCCGCCACCTTCCACCTGTCGCGGCTGCAGCCGCAAGCTGGCGCTGTCGTTCAACTCGCGTCTGACCGCCATGAGCAAGGACCGGACAAAGGTGCGGAAGATCGCGCGCGATCGCGCGGCGGAAGCGGAGGTGATTCGCGAGCGGTCCGACCGGGCCGACATCGTGCGCTATGTATCGCTGCTCGCGCTGTGGGTGGGCTTGCTCGTTCTGGCACCCTATCTGATCTACCTCGCCACGACCAGCAAGCTGATCTTTGCCGGCGATCTGGCCATCATCTCGGGCCTCGTCGTGACCGCGCTGGTGGGCGGCGTCTACTACGTGATCTCGCGCCTCGAGTGACTAGCGGGCCGCGGCCACCAGATCGTCCACGCGGATGCCGTACTTCTCCACCAGCCGGTAGAGTTTGCGGCGGTTGATGCCGAGCGTGCGTGCGGCGCGGGTCTTGTTCCCCCCTTCCCGCCGCAAGACCTCCACCACCTTGGCGCGCTCAATGGCCGCCAGATCGTCCTGGCCGCGGAGCGCGTCCCACGCGCCGGCCGCGTCACTCTCCATCGCCTCTCGCGGGAAATCCCGCACGCGCAGCAAACGATCGTCGGCCATGATGCGGGCCCGTTCCACGGCGTTGATCAGCTGCCGGACGTTGCCCGGCCAGGCGTATCGCTCGAGCGCCTGCATCGCGCGCTCCTCGATCGCCCAGCCCGGGCCGAGGAAGTGTCGCACCAGCAGCGGGATGTCCCCGACACGTTCACGCAGCGGAGGCAGCTCCAGCGACAGCACGTTGATGCGATAGTACAAGTCTTCGCGGAAACTACCCGCCGCGACCCGCTGCGCCAGATTGCGATTCGTGGCCGCCAGCAGCCGGACGTTCACGCGGCGTTCCTTGATCGAACCGATCCGCCGCAGCGATCCGTCCTCCAGCACGCGGAGCAGCTTCGCCTGCAGCGCGCCGGGCATCTCCCCGATCTCGTCAATGAACAGCGTGCCGCCATCGGCCACCTCGAATAATCCCTGCTTGGCGGCGACCGCCCCCGTGAACGCCCCCTTCTCGTGCCCGAACAACTCGCTCTCCAGCAGCGATTCCGTCAATGCCGCGCAGTTGATCACCACGATCGGCCGCTCGGCCCGGGCACTGTGACGATGCAACGCCCGCGCCACCAGTTCCTTGCCCGTCCCGCTCTCCCCCTGAATCAGAATCGCCTTGTCGCTCGGTCCCGCACGCTCAATCAACCGGAAAATCTCCTGCATCGCCGGCGAGTGACCTACCATCACCTCGTCCGGCACGCTCTGACGCAGCAACGTCTTGAGCTGCTGGTTCTCCTTCTTCAGCCGCCGCCGCTCGGCCGCCTTCCGCACCACCTCCTCCAGCTCCTTCACCGGAAACGGCTTGGTCAGGTAGTCGTACGCCCCCAGCTTCATCGCCTGCACGGCCGTTTCAATCGTGCCCTGGCCGGTCAGAATGATGACCTCACAGTCCTCGTGATGCCGCTTGAAACGCGCCAGCAACTCCAGCCCCGAACTGCCGGGAATCACCAGATCCACCACCGCGACGTCAAACGCCCGCCACTGCGCGTGACTCATCGCCTCGTCGGCATCCCCCGCCTCCTGCACCCGGAAATCGTGCCGCGCAAAGCGATGCACCAACGTCTGACGGTGATCCTCGTCATCGTCGACGATTAACAGATCGATCTGGGAAGGCTCGGTCATAGCTGTGGTCCGTACATCGGACTCGATTTCCACGTGTGCGGATGCTCACACTGCAGCCGTTGCAGCGCGCGATTACGCACATGTCCCACTCTATTCCACGCGTCGGGTGCTGTCACCATGTGCCGGCCGTTTTGCCGATAGATTTTCTGATGAAATGTCCACACGCGTGGGCCAGCAAAGCATGCAGATCCCCCGGCGGAGGAGGATTTCTCGCGCCTCGAAGCGTATCATACGGATGGTGGGATGCCGGTAGTTCGGAGGCCGAGCAACCAAGACGAGCAACCAAGACCAGTACCCGGAGTCCCAGAGTCATCAGCACTACAAGGAGCGAACGATGAAAGTCAAGAAGATCATCTTCCCGACGGATTTCTCGCGGTGTGGTGATGCAGCCCTGAAGATGGCCACGTCGCTGGCGCACGATGCGGGCGCGCGTCTGCTGATTGTGCATGTGGAAGAGCCGCCGGTGGCGTATGGCGGCGGCGAAATGTACTACGGGGTGCCGGAACCGGGAAGCGAGGACCTGAAACGGATGCTTGAAGCGGTCGTGCCCACCGATCCCACCGTGCCGTACGAACACCGGCTGATCACGGGCGATCCGGCCACCGCGATTGCCCGCCTGGCGGAGGACGAACAGGCGGATCTGATTGTGATGGGGACCCACGGCCGGACCGGTCTGACACGGTTGTTGATGGGCAGCGTGGCCGAGGCGGTGGTGCGGCGGGCCCCCTGCCCGGTGCTGACGTACAAGCAGACCGATTACTCGGCCGACAGTGCGGCAGACGACCCGGTGGCATGAGGTTCAGGGGGAAGCAGCTCCCAGCGCTGCGCGATGGGCGTCAATCTGGCGCTGCAGCGCGCCGCTGGCGCGTCGTGCGGCCATGCGGTAGCAGATGCGCGCCGTACTCACCTGGCCGCATGCGCGGCGCCGCCAGCCACCCGGCATGCGGCGCGTGCGTTGCCCACTGCGTGCGCACGTGATAGGCTGGCTCGAGTTCCAGGCTGTTCCGCAACTGTCTTCCTGTCTTCCTGTCTTCCGAGTAGAAGGGTTTGGCGATGTACGGAAAGAACGCTCTGCTGGGCGCCGCTGTGGTCTTCCTCGCCCTGTGCACATCGGGCGGTGTCCTGGCCGACACACGCGTGGGCGTGGCGGTGCTGGACATCACGCCGCCGCTGGGGATGCCGATGGCCGGTTACTATCACGAGCGTGGTGCCGACGGCGTGCTCGACCCGTTGTTCTGCCGGGCGCTGGTGTTCGAACAGGACGGGCAACTGGCGGCGCTGGTCGCGCTCGATATCATCAGCATCACGCGCCCGCTGACCGACGCGGCGCGGGCCGGCGTGGAACAGGCGACCGGCATACCCGGCGCACACGTGTTGATCAGCGCCACGCACGCCCACACTGGACCGGAACTGTCGCAGCGCAGCCAGCGCAGCGAAGACATGGGGGGCAAGCAGACGATCACGGTGGAGTACACCGAGAGTCTGCCGGGGCGTATTGTGGAGTGCGTGCGGCTGGCGCACGAGCAGCTCTCACCCGCGCGTGTGCGGTACAGTACCGGATGGTGTGACAAGCTGGCCTTCAACCGCCGCTATTACATGCGCGACGGCAGCGTCGGCTGGAATCCGGGCAAGCTCAATCCCAACATCGTCCTGCCTGCCGGGCCGACCGATCCCGAAGTGGGGATCGTGTACGTCGAGCAACCGGAGGCAGCGGGTCCCACCCAGTCTGTGGCGACCTACGTCAACTTTGCGATGCATCCCGACACGACGGGTGGCAGCAAGTTCAGCGCCGACTGGCCGGGCGCGCTGGGTCGCGTGCTGGCCAGCTATCACGGCCCGCACCATGTGACGCTCGTCGGCAACGGCACCTGCGGCAACCTCAACCACTGCGACTTCTTCTGGGGCTGGCCGGACAGTGGTCCTTTCGAGCAGCACCGGATCGGCACGATTCTGGGAGGGGCCGTGTTCCAGGCCTACAAGGATCTGCGGCCCGTGGCGGCCGGCCCGCTGCGTGTGCGGAGCGAGCTCGTGGAGCTCGCCCTGCCGGAGATCAGCGAGGACGAGATCGCGGCGGCCCGGCAGACCGTGGCCGAAGTGAACAGCGACCGGGGCGGCAACTTCATGCGGCTCGTCACGGCCTACCGGACTTTGAACGTCGCCGCGCGGAAGGGGCAACCGCATCAGGTGGAGGTGCAGGTCATCGCGCTGGGTCAGGACGTGGCCTGGGTGGGGCTGCCGGGGGAGGTGTTTGTCGAACTGGGCCTGGCGCTCAAGAAGCGGTCCCCGTTTGCGCTCACCTGCGTCGTTGAACTGGCCAATGAGAGCGTCGGGTACATTCCTGATCGCCGCAGTTATGCGGAGGGGAACTACGAACCGGTCAGCGCCCGCTGTGCCGCAGGTTCCGGCGAGAAGTTGGTCGATGTCGCGGCCAGGCTGCTGGCGGAACTGCACGCGGAGGGGTCGGGCACATAACGCGTTCCCGCTGACCCCGCCCGGGCCGGGGCGGACGGTGGCAGTACCGCGCGCGTCGGGTCGGGCCGCGGATCAGCAGAAGCCGGCAGCGGGAAGTGTCCTTTTCGGCGGGGCCGAGTCGTGCCAGAATGAGAGCAGATTATGTCCGGCCGCTGTGGCGGCCGCCCGTACCCCGCCCGTTCTGACCTTCCGGAGTTGCACGCCATGATTCGCTCACCGCGCCGTCTGTGGACCTGTTACCTGACCAGCCTCACATGTGTCGTCGCCGCGCTCGGGAGCGCGGGCTGGGCTGCGGACCCGCCGACGGACAGCATCTTCGCCAAGAGCAATCTGGCGGCCTGGTGCATCGTCCCCTTCGACGCCAGCCGGCGCGGGCCGGAGGAACGCGCTGCGATGCTCCAGAAACTGGGGCTCACCAAACTGGCCTACGATTGGCGCGACGAGCACGTGCCGACGTTCGAAGACGAGATCCTTGCGCTTCAGAAACACGGCATCGAGTTCTTCGCCTACTGGTGCCCGCTGGGGGACAGCCCGGCCAACCGCTCGATGTTCAAGCTGATCGCCCAGTACCAGCTGCATCCGCAGATCTGGACGATCGCCCCGGCGAACGCAGCAGATTCGCAGGAGCAGCAGGTGGAGCTCAACGCCCGGGCCGTGCTGCCGCTGGTGCAAGAGGCCCAGCGACTGGGTTGCTGCGTGGCGCTGTACAATCACGGTGGCTGGGCCGGCGAACCCGAGAACATGATCGCCATGGTGCAGTGGCTCCGCAAACACGCCAACACCGACGAGGTCGGGATCGTCTACAACTTCCACCACGGCCACGAACACCTGGCACGGTTCCCCGCGGCGTTCCAGAAGATGCTCCCCTACCTGACGTGCGTGAACCTGAACGGCATGACGGCCGGCGGCGAGAAGATCCTGCCTCTGGGCCAGGGCCAGGAAGACCAGCGTCTGTTGCAGATGATCCGCGACTCGGGCTATCGCGGACCCGTGGGCATTCTCGATCATCGACCCGAAATCGATTCCGAGCAGGCGCTCGAGCAGAACCTCAGCGGTTTGAAGCTGCTGCTGCCCGCCATCGGTGAGGCGGAGGCTGCCCGGACCTACTGACCGCCTCCACGCGTCGCAACTCGACCGCGGCGCGGCGCCCGGTGCGCCCACCGGCGCGCCGCAATTTTGTGCTGTGCGCCCACCGGCGCGCCGGGTGCGCTCCACGTGCATCATGGCGGGACACCGTCCACGCTCACTCGGCCGGTGCCGGTTTCATCCGTTCCTGCAGCGAACTGAGGGCCTCGGCATTGGCCGGGCCATGGAATGGATTGGGATAGGGTGGCTGGAATCCCCCGCCTCCTGCACCCGGCCAGCGCACGCCCACCGCGCTGAGCGCATCCTTGTTGGGCTCGCCCAGGATCTCGAACAGCGCATCGAGCCGCTTCTGGGCGTCTGCTTCGGGCAGGTAGTCCAATTCTTCCAGCCCGACCAGCTGTTCGGCAACTGCCGCCTTCTGGTCGTCAACGAGCGTCACCGTCAGGGGCGCGTTGGTCAACAGATCGAGCTTGGTCACCAGCATCAGGTCCGAGGTATGTATCGCGCCGGGGTACTTGAGCGGCTTGTCGTCGCCTTCGGGAGTGCTGACCAGCACCATCCGGTTATGCTC
>ENA-UOUL01002966-UOUL01002966.1-bioreactor-metagenome-genome-assembly--contig:-NODE-2966-length-18483-cov-4.957025_pt1 | contig 18483 bp, 11 predicted proteins | sample MGYA00249838_ERZ747220 | MGnify/ENA primary metagenome ERZ747220 (study PRJEB28778, sample SAMN05720191) | bioreactor metagenome | isolation source: Anaerobic biogas reactor | place: USA:Washington...
CGCTGGTTGTCGTCGAAGGTGTCCTTCAGGGCAATCTGATTGAGCGAGTCGGTCGAGCCATCGCTGACGATGATGGTCGTGCCGTTCGCGTACGCGTTCGTACAACACACCAAGGCAGCACAAGCGACCCCCAGAGTGAACACACAGAGGCGTGCATTTCGTGTCATCGTTTTCATCCCCCTTCTCCTTTAGTTAGGGTGCTTGCCATTCCTGACCACGCAGACCATCCGCGCAAGGCGGCCTTCTGCACACGAGACTCATGGGAATCCGTTCCGAAAGGTTGCGTCCGAACCGGCGCGATCACCCGCCGATTCCACCTCGATCAGATGGCCCCGGCGTCCCTATCGCAACGCGCAAAAAGACCCGCCGATCCCGGATCAACACCCTTGTTTGGACAATTGCCGCTTCCTTGGCAGATATAGCAGTCCTTGACCGCTCACTATCCACTATAGCAGCCGCCTGCCCGATGTCAAGCATTCAGGGAAAAACTTGGAGTCTTTTTCGCCGCCCCCCCACCGTGCCGTCAAACAGCGGCCTCCGCCCGGTTTCAGGGGGATTTGCTCGCCTGGCCGGTTCCGCCGTAGGCCCCCATATTGACGCGTCTTCCATTCGGATCGGGCTCGTCGCCGGCTGCATCGGCCGGGTTGCCGGCGTCGATGCAGGGGCTCGTGGTCCCGTCGATCACCCAGACGCCGGCTTGGGCATTCCAGCGTCCGGCCGCCGACTTGAGGTGGTAATCGCCCGTGTTCGAATCCGCGAAGAGCGGATCGGCCTCGAAGTTGCCTTCTCCCTGCCAGCCCCCCCGAATGTTGTTGAATCGGATGTCATATGCCCCCGCCGAAACGCCCGGCTCGACATACACCTCGTTCTCCCAGACAATGTTGTTCCGAACCGACGCCTGCCTGCCCGGCCCCCCCGTCGAATCCAGGTGCAATCCGTTGGGCCGGTTGCGGGCGATCGTGTTGTTGACGATCAGCGGAATGGAGTTCAGGCAGTAAAGGCCGCCGCCCCAGTAGGCGGAATTCCGGGCGATGACGTTGTTGGAAACGGTCGGCTCGGCGGCATAGATGTGCAGGCCACCACCGTCCCAGTCGGCGGTGTTGTCGACGATGGTGTTGTTCGTAATCACAGCCTGAGAACCGTCGTGACAAGCGATCGCACCGCCACTGACGGCATGGTTGTCGGAGAAGATGCAATGATCGATCGTCGGGCTCGAGGCAGGACCGGCCGCCACAGTCCCGGTGATCGGATCATGCGTCTTGCAGCAGAGCACCGCTCCGCCGACCAGATCGACAAAGTCGGCCGCCCCCGCGTAGGGTTTGCCGGCATACTGAAAGCGGCAGTATTGCAGCACATCGTCGTCGCCGGAGTGGACGAACCGAATACCAAGCCAGCCTTCGCCGGTATCGATCGCACTGAACTTGATGGGGTCGCTCTCGACACCGACGGCGCGCAGCGTCGCATCCCGACCGACGGTCAGCCCGAAGTGGCCTGCGAATCGGACGGCCACCCCCCGCTGAATCGTCAACGCCTGCCCAAGGGGAACCTGGATGTCACCCGCAACGATGTAGGGACCGTTGGCCTTGGTCCAGACACCGCTGACCGGCCCGGCGGGAATGAGGGTGCCCGCCCCCCCCACCGCATGCAGTCCGATCCTTCGGTAGGGAGCGTTGCTGCTGGTCGAGGTGACGTGGAGCAGGCCGGTGTAAACGCGCTCCCGGTCCGGAGCGAAACGGACTCGTACCTCAACCGACTGTCCCGGCAACAGCGTATGCTGGCTCATCGGATCAAGGAGGGAAAATACCCCTCTGGCATCGGAGAGACTCAGCGAACTGATGTCGAAGCTGACCTTGCCGGTATTGGCCATCGTGACCGTGAGGACCTCTTCGTCGCCCACGGCGACGCAGCCGAATTCCAGCATCCCGGCCGGCCGAATGGCAATCAGGGGCAGGTCCAGATGATTTTCATAGGCCCCGATGTCGATCACCCCGCTGTACACCCGTGCGTTGCCCGCCAGATCGGCGGTCCCGGCGGCGTCCTCGTTTCCGGCGTTGATACAGGACGAGCAAAGCTGCAGCGTCCAGTTGGCGGCCAGGCCGTCGTAGTCCGCTCCTGCGGCGGTGCTGGGATCGACAAAGCACGGGTGGCTGTCGATGTTCTCTCGGCCGGCGTATCCCCCCTGGACATTGGAGAACGACACGGCCACCTCCGACTCGTAGGTCTGGATCTGATACTCGGCGTTGCCCCAGACGATCGTGTTCGTCACCTCGGTCCCGTACTCGGACTCGCTGAAGACTCCGCCCAGTGCGTTGTGAACGATCGTGCAGTTGTCGATGGTCACTGTGCTGCCGCGGTCACAGCAGATTCCGCCGCTCTGCGGGACGCCGCCGATCGACGTGTTGTTCGCGACAAGGGTATTGCTGATAACGGCCGAACTGCGATAGCAGTAGATTCCGCCGGCCCGGTCGCAGATGTTGTTGACAATCTTGCAGTGCGTGATGGTCGGGCTCGACTCGTGACAGCAGACGGCGCCGCCGAGGAGATTGTTGCCCTCGTCCGCTGTGGCAATCACGCCCGCGGCCGCCTTCTTCGCGTACGTGATCGAGCAATAGCTCAACACATCGTCCTGGCCGGAAGCCACGAAACGCAGGCCTTCCCAGCCCCTCTGGCGGTTGCCGGCAGTGAACTCCACCGGCCGGGCCGCCGTGCCGCGGGCGCGCAGACGCGCGTCTCGACCCACGGTCAGGCTGTACGGCCCCATGAACATGATGCGTACACCCGGCTCGGCGACCAGTTCGCGCCCCTGAGTGACGTGGATGTCGCCGAGCACATAATAAGGCGACCCGGCTTCGGACCACGTGCCGGACACCCCGCCGGGCTCGACCGGCGTGCCGCCGGAGGTCGCCACACCGTCGAGAGGCACGAACTTGACCTGGCCGCCGTGATAACGGACGGCGAGCATGCCATAGTAGGCCCCCGCCGAAGCCGGGCTGAATTTGATGCGGATAACCGCTTCCTGCCCCGACTGCGGCACCTGGAATGCTCCGATGCGATCCGAGTACTGGCTGTCCGTCCGCGAGATCACAAACCCGTCGGGGCTCTCAATCGAGTCAATCGACAGAACGCCGGTCCCGCTGTTCTTCAGCGTCAGGGTCAACGCCTCCGACGTCTGCCCGGGAATCCCACGAAAGCTCAGGGCCGTCGGTCTGGCCTCGATGTCGGGTGCCTTCGGCCGGACATCGACCAATACGGCAGAAATCGCATTCAAAGAAGCGGGAATCCCCACCGGCAGGCGATACCATGCGTCGGCGATGCGGTCCGGATAGAACCCGCCCCACCCGAAATTCAGGTGATACTCGCCGTCGGTGTTGTAGCCGTCGCACACGACGGCGTGCCCGGACATGCCGTCGGGCGAGTAAATTCCCAGGATCACCGGCAGCCGATTGCTGAGATTCTCGTGGAGCGTCGATACGGTCTGCTCCGAGAGGTCGCCGATCAGAACGGCGGAGTGAAAACCGAACGTCTCGATCATTCCCTTGTACATGTCGTAGGCCGCGGCCCCCGACCCCTCGCTCGAGTAGTCCATGCGCGAGGCGACCCCACAGGCGAAGTTCAAAGCCGCAAGGTCTGTATGATTCAAATCGGCCTGCGCCCCATACTTGAGCCGAACCGTTGCCAGCAACGCATTGAGTTCGCCGAACGAAGGAAAGTCATAGCGGACGTAATCGTCGTCGATGTCGATCCCGCTGACCATCGTATAGGAATCGCTCTCGCGGAAGACCGCGTTGCACAGACGATGATAGTGAATGACCTGGGCCATCGCCGTCGCGACGCAGCCCACGTAGGACCGCAGACCGTCCACCGGGTCCAGCGGACAGAAGGCATTGTACGGCGCATCCTGATGCCAGACCGTTTCCAGCCATCCGCCGGTGGACGTGCTGCCTTCGGGAGGCCATTGCTCAAACGTCTGCCCCTGGGCCGTCGCCGCTCGCGGTTGGGAATACAGACTCCACTGCGTATGATTCTGACCGGCGTCGAACGAATCGAGATCGTCTTGCGCCGCGAGGCGTCGCCGCATGTCCTGCGTCAGCAGGTGGTACAGCGGATGACGAACGTCCGACCAATCGGCCGATGCGCTGCGAAGAGAATAGGCGACGATCGGTGCGATGGCCGTATCGGCCGAGGTCACCACGAACCCCCGAGGCTCCAGGTCGATCGCGTAGGCAAGGACCGTTCCATCCGAATCGCAGATGGCCTGAGGGCCCGATGCGCTGACCTCCGCGGCCGCGCTGTCCTTTGGCAAGACGGACATCCAGGGCGACGCCTGTGTCGAGCGGAATTGCCTGGCCCGGAGAAAGGCGCTCGCTGCGGTGCGCGCCTGTTCGGGCGAGATCGAATCGGCCCGGAGTGCCGGACAGCACAGCAAGACGAACAGCGTCCCCATGACGATGGCAACCGGACGATGGACAGCGCAAGTCATCGATCATTCTCCCATCTGATTATCCGTCATTTGCAGCCGAGGCAGCCGGCCCCGCCGTTCCGGGACGCAGAGCCGTGTGAAACGACCAGACGGGCCCCTCGACCCAACCACAGGCACTACGCGCCACCACCTGCCAGTAGTATGTGGTGTCCTTGCGGAGACCCTGCGGTCGGTACCGGGGGACCACCACATCCGTCGCCACACAATCCAGACGCGTCGGATCGACGCCCAGATACACGTCATAAACAGGCACCATCATACCAAATGCCGTGGCCCGCGTTGCATCTTCCCATTCGGCCCCGTCGTCGGACGGACAGCCGCCGTCCGGACAGACCCGCGATCGGTCGCAGCCCATGGCTACATCTTCGACAAAGTCGTCCATGCCTCGGCAGACAATTCCCTCGACCTGCATCGAATCCGCATTGATGACAGGCGACCCGGAATTGCCCTGGTACGTATCCAGATTCGCCTGAAAGAACGTCGGCTCGGTGTTCTGCTGAACGGTCGCCCCGGCGTCATACTTTCGCGGCAGCCCCCAGGGATGCCCGATAACCACAAGCCTCTGGCCGTCGGCCACCCGCCCGTCACGGCGTAGCGGCAGCGGCGTGCGGCCGACGACGTGGCGGTTCAGCCGCATCAGTCCCCAGTCGGGATAGCCCACGTGATAGCCGATGACCTCTGCCACGTCGTAAATCTGGTCGCCATGGAATCTCGTCACCGGCGTCAGCGCGTCTTCCATGACAAAATCGAACAGGACAACCCAATCCACTGCCCGGTCGCACGCCACGCAGTGCCCCGCTGTGCCGACCAGATCGGACGCCACGAGGAACACCGCACACGTGCCGACCGACGGCTGATCGCGGAAGGGCTCGTCGAGACACAGCGCATGGCCCGTGCCCAGCGGATCGAGTTGCTGATACCACCATGCAAAGGACTGCGCCGCCAGTTCAAACATGCCGCCCCCGAGATCGACCAGGTCGGCCCGACGAACGAGCAGACCGACCGCACTGCCTGCGGCGCGCAGGTTCGGGTCCGTCACCTCATATTCTTCTACACGGTCGTCCGTGCCGTAAACGGTAGCGAGCCGTCGAGTTCGATTCCCGCTGAGTTGGATCGCCTCACGGTTTGCCTCAACCGCCGGAGAAGCGCCGTCCCATGCAAGAACGATCTCAATGCGATCGACTTCGGCGCCGTTGGCAGGGTCGGGCTCATTCGGTCGAGTGGGAAGCACGGCGGAATGCGAACGGACGGTCAGCGTGTAGTCGCCCGTTTCTTCATCGTAACCCGCCACCCGGATCAGGTACTCCGTTCCCGCGAGCATCGGCATCATGATCATCGAGTCGGTGCCTTCACAGTCATCGTCTCCACAGGCCACCTCAACGCCCGATGGATCGTAAACGGCCAGGGTCGTGTCGAAGTCGTCGCTGCGCACGCGGAGCGTCGTCAGCGCCGTCTGCACCGGCGTGTAGGCATGCCAGACGTCCAATGCATCGCGGACGCCACAACGACTCTCGCCCTGGCCGGTCGCACCGCGCGTCGTGCCCGAATACGGAACGCCATCGGTCACGACAACGGGGTAGTTCGGATCATCGGGCAGGCCCACATCCCACGGTCCTTCATAGTAGACCTTGATCCACCACGAATCGATGTATCCGACATTCCCCGCCCGCGCGTCAGTCGCCCGCAGGCTCCAGAACTGGTTCGCCCGCTCGCCGGCAAATTCGGTGATGCCGGTCATGGTCTTTGAAAGACCCTGTCCGTCGTGCGTTTCCATGAACCACACATTGCAGCGGCGCGTTCGACTCTCGTTGCACAGATCGATCCACAGTTCTTCGACGGCCGGATGCACGACTTCGATATGCACGTCCACACTGGTCACCACCGCCTTCGACGGCGCCTGGCTCAGAAGGATGTCGCTGTAGACCCATTCCCACTCGGAGATGGCCAGATCCATTTCGTTGCTGTCGCCGACGGCGCCCTGCGAGTGAAGCGACGCACGGGCCGCGCCCGTCTCCTCGCGCGCTTCCATCTGTACATCGAGCTTCTCCGACAGCATGATATCGCGCAATACGGTCACATCATGTCCCTGCTCGATCAGATCACCGACGATCTCCGCCGCCAACTGCGCCGTGGCGCGCCGGCCCCCATCGAGCACGCGCACTCGACTGCCCGGCGCCTGGGGCAACCGCGCCAGCGCGACGGCCGTCAACGACTCGTTCAGCGACACCTCGATCTCTGCGAAGTGGGCATACGGCATACCGACGCCGTCCCGCCATCCGTTTGAAGATCGCAGAGCCGTTTCACTCGCTCGATCGCGAACGGCGGTGTGTTGGAAGTGCTTGCCCCCGACCTCGGCCCCCGACAGAAGCATCATCGACACGACGGCGATCGACAGACGACGCCCTCGTCCTCCGATTTGACTCGGCCACGCCACCCTCACGGCACGCTCCTTCCATCCATCCCTTGTCCTGCGTGCATAATGCGGAACGATCGCTCCGTCCGGGCCCGTCCGGACCCCCGGGTTCGATACCATCCATTATAGCGATAGGCTCTCCGCATGACAATTGCCCAGTTCGCCTATCTCTCTCACGGCCTGCAATCTGCCTATTTCCGGACCGAGCGGGCGTATCGCCAGGACCTCGTCCCGCCGGAAACCCCGAGTCACGTGGTTTGTCGTATCTCTTGCAGAATGCCCACTTTGTGACCCCAGTCCCATAAAAGGTAAAGCTTTTCAATTGGCCTTGCCGATGAAGAAGAAGGGGTGATGGGCCCTTTCTCAGTACTGGAAACGTCGTCCCCGAAACGCCATACGGCGTGATCCGATCTTCGACAAAACGCCTTCGGGAACGCCGGAAGAAAGCCCGTTGCACGGTCACAAGAAAGGAGTCACAATGAGCGTAAGGAAGGAACTCGACACGAGACGATCCGCCATCATGGCGATCCTATTCAGTGTCCTGCTGGCCGTCGCGCTCGGCGCCGCCGGTTGCGGCGATCAGATGGCGCGCATGCAGGACAATCAAATCAAGCTCCAGGCCATGGTGGCCGCCAACGCCCGCCAGCTGGCCACCCTCTCGTCTCAGGTCCACGCCCATCAGGGCGAGACGGCCGAGAGTCTGGCGGAACTCCAGGAGGACGTCAACAGCACGGATGCGAAAGTCGCGGCAGTCCGGAACGAGCAGACGGAGCTTCGTCGCACGGTGGCGGCAAACGACCGCGATCTCAATGCGAAGGTCGCGCAGCTTGTGGACAACCAGGCGTCACTGCGAGAAGGCATCTCGCACATGGCTGACATCGCGCAGCGAACCAACGCCACCGTCAACACGGTCGCGCGCGATCAGGCAACGCTACACCAGCTCGTGCAGAACCACAATCGGGAACTGGCCGACAGCATCACGGCCGTTGCGTCCGACGTGACCACGCTCGGCAACGAACAAACGGCGCTGCACACCACCGTCAGGAGCAACACCGCTACGCTGGCCGAGAAGATCGCCGTGCTCCAGCAGAACCAATCGGATCTGCAATCGGTCATCGACCGCGTCGCCGACACCGCCGACGCCACGGCCGACAACATCACCGCCGTGGCGACGACACAGGCGACGATGCAGCAGACTCAGACCTCACAACACGAATCGCTCATGGGCCGACTCACCTCGGTCGCCCAGACCCAGCAGGAACTTCACGCTGGCATCAGCGGACTGCACAATAAAGTGACCGCCGGTAACGAACGGCTTGCCGGGCTGGCCGCCGGTCAGGATGCGATCGCAAGCACACTGAAGACGAACAACGACGTCGTGACCGCCGGGCTGACCAATCTCGACAAGAACCATCAGGATCTCCGGAATCATGTAAACGCCCTCCGCGATAGTTCGGACCAAGTGCTCGCGGATCTTGCAACGGTGGCAAGCGAACAGACCTCGCTGCGACAGGCGGTCTCCCGTGGCAACGAGAATCTCGCCTCGATCGCGGAGGGCCAGAGCACCCTGCAGCACAGTCTTCGCGATCTCGATGGCAAGGCAACGTCTTTATCGATGGACGTCTCGACCGTTTCTGAGAGACTCCGCACGCTGGATGACAGCGTCCGCGCCGGCCAGGAGGCCGCCGCCAATCAAGCCACCGCCCTGGCCGACAACCAGCGGATGATCCAGGCCGGGCTGAACACGATGACCTCGACAACCAACCAGGGCGCGCTGACCATCCTGACAATGGCCAACCGACAGGCCGAGATGGAGCAGACGATCCAGACCGGGATCGCCGGCTTGACCGCCGAGACACGGCAGCTCGCCTCCGGGCAACAGAACATCAACCAGGCGATTCGCGACCGCACCGAATCGCTCAACACACAACTGGCCCATCTCTCACAGGAGCAACAGCAACTGCGAGGCGGCTTGGACACCCTGACCGCGACGACAAGCCAGGTCGCAACGGACGTGCTGGCCATCCATGACACCCAGGCCGACCAGGACCAGGTGATTGCCGCCAACCAGCAGCAGCTCGTCGCCCGGCTCGATGCGACCACGCAGGGTCAGCAGCAGATCAGGGACGATCTCGACACGATCACCGCCACCACCACACAGGTCGCCCTCGACGTCCTGAGCGTCCATGAGAACCAGGCCGGACAGACGCAGGCGATGCAGAACAACCAGCAGCAGCTCGTCGCCCGACTTGATGCGACAACACAGGGCCAGCGGCAGATCGGCGAGAGCCTCGAGACGATCGCTGCGACCACCACGCAGACCGCTCTCGACGTCCTGACCGTCAACGACAGCCAACGCCAACAGATTGAAACCGCCCAGGCGAATCAGCAACAGCTTGTCGCCCGACTCGATGCGACAACACAAGGCCAGCAACGAATCGGCGAGAGCCTCGACACGGTCGCCGCCACCACCACCCAGGTCGCACGTGACGTCCTGGCAGGCAACGACAGTCAGAGCCAGCAGGCCCAGGCGATTCAGGCCGGCCAGCAGACACTGGCCTCGGAACTGGCGACCGTCGCTCAGGGCCAGCAGCGGATGCAGGGCCACCTCGACACCATCGCCGCCGATACGACACAGGTTGCTCGCGAGGTCGCCACGGTCGGCGACAACCAGACCCGGCTCGAACAGGCCTTCGACGCCAACCGCCATGAACTGGTCTTGCGACTGACGCAGATCGCCCAGGGCCAGCAGGAATGGCTGGCCCGGTTCGACGCCGCCCAGGCAAACATCGAGACCATGGCCACGGGCATCGCCTCTTTGGAGAAACGCGTCGCGAGTCTCCAGGGAACCTTGCAGGACAGCCTGAACGATCTCAACACGCTTCTCGATGCAAGCCAGCAGCGGCGAGCCCAGTTCGAGGAGACACTTCGCTCGGACGTGCAGTTCATGGGCGATTCGCTCGTGCAGTTGCGGCAGGCCCAGAGCACTCTGGAGAACCAGTTGCAGCAAATGCACAACAGCAGCGAGAACCAGACGGAGGACCTCCTGACGGCCATCGAGCAGTTGCGTCGAAGGACCGAGACCGACGCCGCGACCGCGCCGGGCCAGATCCGCAGTTCCAAGGCCCAACCCGAGGAGATCCTCCTGCCCTGACCGGCCAACGCAGTACCGCGTCTGGAAACGACCAAGGGGATGGCCCGAACGCCATCCCCTTTTCTATTGCATTCCTTCGGTGCCCGATGCGGGCTACAGCAGCGCGATTCCCGCCGCTCGACACTTCGCGATCATCTCTTCAGGCCAGACGCTGGCGTGGACCTCGCCGACGTGCAGCTTCCGCAGGAAGAACATGCACAGTCGCGATTGACCGATCCCGCCGCCGATGCTCAGCGGCAGATCCCCTGCCAGCAGGCGTTTGTGCCACTCGTATTCACGACGCTCCAACGCCCCGCGAATCTCCAGTTGTTGCAGCAGGCTGGTCTTGTCGACCCGAATCCCCATCGAGCTGATCTCAAACGCCCGACCCAGTAGCGGGTACCACAGCAGGATGTCGCCGTTGAGCCCTCGCGTGCCGTCGCTCGTCGGCGTCACCCAGTCGTCGTAGTCCGGTGCACGGCCGTCGTGTAAGGTTCCGTCGGCCAGTTCCCCCCCGATACCGATGACAAAGACGGCCCCCCGCTCCTGCACGATCTGATCCTCCCGCTGACGCGCGGTCAGATCGGGCCAGCGTTCGAGCAGCTCCTCGCTGTGCACGAAGGCAATCTCTTCCGGCAGCATCGGCTCGATGTGCAGGTACCGCTCGCACACAGCCGTCTCGGTCTCGCGCAGGACACCATAGATCGTCCGCACAATGTGTTTGAGGAAATCCAGGTTTCGCTCGCTCTCGCGGATGACCCGCTCCCAGTCCCACTGATCGACGTAGATCGAATGCAGGTTGTCCAGGCACTCCTCGTCAGGCCGGATCGCGTTCATATCGGTGTACAAGCCCTCGCCGGGACCGAATCCGTAGTCGGCCAGAACCATCCGTTTCCACTTGGCCAGCGAGAACAGGCACTCGGCCTCGCTGTAGCCGTCGTCCTTGATCCGAAACGTGGCCTTGGCCTCCACGCCATTCAGGTCGTCGTTGACGCCACAGCCCTTCCGCACGAACAGCGGCGCCGAGACGCGCTGGAGGTTCAATGCCTCCGCCAGGTGGTCCTGGAAGAAGTCCTTCACAAATTTGATCGCCTGCTCCGTCTGGCGAAGGTTCAGAATCGGTTTGTAGTCGCCGTTCACGATCAGATCAGGCATCGAAACCTCCAACTTCTTCCCAGGTTGACTTCCCCGCCACAATGGTTCCAGACCATACCCCGGAGCCCCGGACGGGTCAAAAGAAAATGTCGCCTCCGCTTGAAAAGCACACGATGGGAGGCAATAATCGGTCCCCGGCGGCGACAGTAAGATCATACCGGCTTTACAGAAATATCCAGTGGGAGAAGATCGCATGGCCAGGATCAGTCTTGTCGGCACACTCGTGCTCGTAATGCTCTTCGTCGGCTGCTGCATCAACGTAGGCGACGACTACCGGGCCAAGGCCCAGCGAAGCGAGGATATGACCGTCTCGGCCGCGGATCTGGCCGCACTGGACGTCCGCACGAACGTGGGGACCATCACCCTGGACAGCACCGACGCTGGCGAGGTGCAAATCATCGCGGAGATCACCGTCAAGGCCAAGACCCAGGAAGAAGCCGAGGCCCTCGTCGAACAGGTGCGAATCGTGGCCAAGCCATCCGGCCGGACCCTCATCGTCAAGGCCGAGAAGCCCTCGAACTTCGGGCGGAATCAGCTTGCGGTGGACTTCCATATCACGGCCCCTGCCCGTCTGGCCCTCGACTGCGCCACCAACGTCGGCGATATCCGGATCGCGGGCTTCGCCGACCGCATCGCCGCCAAGACGGACGTCGGCACCATTCGCTGCGCCGACCTGCTCGGCGATGCCGACCTTCGCACCAATGTGGGCGACATCGAGGCCACCTATACGGCGGACGCTCCGGCGGCACTTGCCGTCAGCGCCACCACCAACGTGGGCAATATCGACTTTGCCGGACCGGATCGCATGTCGGCGTGCCTTGGGGCCAGCGTCAACGTCGGCTCCATCGACACGGAACGCCCCCTGACCGTCACCGGGCCCATCAAGAAGTCCATCAAGGCCACCATCGGCGACGCGGAAGGCAACATCACACTCCGCACCAATGTCGGCTCCATCCGCATCCGGTAGGGGGCAGCCGTGAGCGGCTTGCCACCACCGAACTGAATCCATATCACTGCTGCACGGCCGGTTGCCTCTGCTCGCGAAGGCGCTGGATCAGTTCCTGGATTCTCTCCGTAGTCAATCCGCCGCGAGGAGGCAGACGGACGGCCTTCTCAGCGATCTCCAACGCCTCGGCCCCCGCCTGCGGACGATGCTTGCGTAGGAAATCTGCCAGCCAGTAGTGGACCACCGGGTTCTCAGGCTCAATCTCCAATAGCTTGCGGAAGTGCCTCTCGGCCTCGTCGAACGCCCCCGTCTTCTCGAGCAATTGGGCCAGGCCACCCCGCAACGGTCCTCGCTCAGGACAGAGTTTCACCGCCCGAGCGATCGGTTCGATCGCGGCCTGCGCGCCCTGCAACTGCATGCGAGTGGCCGCCATCTGCTGCCAGAGGTAGGCGTTCCTGGAATCGTCCCTGACGGTCTCCCCAAGGATCTGAAGACAGCGGCCAAAGTCCTTCCGCGCCGAGAAGAGATTCACCAGTGCGACCACTGCCAGAGTCCGGGATTCGCCCAAGAGCCAGAGAGGCTCCAGAATGCGCTGCGCTTCGTTCGGTTCGCCGATCTCCGTCAGGAACTGGGCATAGAGTATTTGTGTGTTGAGGTTGTTCGGGTCCAGTTCCAGCGTCCGCTTGAAGGATTGGCGTGCGGCATCCATGCGGCCGAGGTCCTTATTCACCATCGCCAGCATCCCGTGTCCGTAGGCACTGTCGGGCCGGAGTCTGAGAAAAGTGCGAATCATCTCCTCGGAAGATTCATGCCGGCCCGGGCGCACCGAACGCCTGATGCGCAGGGCCAGCGAGCAAGCCTCGTGAGCGTCCGAGGGGCTCAGCAACGGCGTGTCGACCTGGAGCAGGCGGTTCTGATCGAAGTCGTTCCCCAGAAGCCAAGGCACACGGGTGGCCGCCGCACCTTTCGCCTCGTGGCGCAACACTCCTGATTCCTCTCCGGTTCTGGTGATGCTGGCAAAACAGCCGATCGCGCTGTCGGTCCCTGGGACCAGAATCGGCGATCCGCTCCACCCAGGCCCAAGCCGCCCGATCGCGTCGAGCGTGACGAACTGCGGCTCCTGCCCGCGCACTGCGATGAACGCCACCGGCAACTGCTCCTCATCCACCGCGAAGGTCTCCACATCGGTTCCCACCCGATCCTCCATATGCTGAATGACCGAGTGGAAACTTGTCACACAGGCCGATCGGGCTGAGGCAATTGCCCTGAAATCGGCAAGTGAGAGGGCCGGATGGCCCTTCCATGGGACCTCCAGTACCGCCAGGTCCAGCTCCTCGTCACTCGCCAGCACCCGCGCGCTGCATGCTTCGCCCAGGTACGGGCTGAACACGGAAACCAACACCGCTGCTCGATGGCGACCGCCCTTGGACGTCTCGAAGACCGCGTGATCACAGGTAACCACAAGGGTTCCATCTCCGATCACGAAGCCGTTGTTTACAAGCGTCCCGACATAGCTGCTGCCGGTGACGATCACCAGTGAGGACTCGGGCAAGCCATCCGCCGCCATGGATCCCGACGAACCGACGGCACCACCAATGAGGACCACAATCATGACGACTGCATACACCCAAACACTCTTCATGAGACCGTCCCTCGACTTCGGCTTCTGCTCTACAGAAGTCAGTATACTCGCTGCCCCCTCGGGCGAACAAGCACCTCGTTCTGAAAAACGATGCTGGACAGCGCCGGCGGAAGAACCCTTCACTCAAATCAGCACAGCAGCCGCAAGACCGGCGGCGGCGATGCAGAGGGCGGCCGGGAGCACCTTCAGGATGATCCGTAGTAGAGACGTCTGGAAGTAGCTGGCGGACAGGGCCAGGCACAGGTGGATCGGGCTGATCGCCAGGCCGAATTGCAGACCCGCGAAGGCCAGGGTTTCCATGCCGAGGTCCATTTGGCCATCCCGCACGATGTAGGCCATCAGAAACGGATAGGTGATCGCGACCGTCCCCGTCGTCACGCCGGTGCTGGCGGCCACCAGGAACGGCAGCAGGAAGACGATCGACGCCACCGGCATATGGAGCTGGGCGAAGAAGTCCACGACGCTGCCGACCGCCCCGCCGGCCTCGAGGTTGAGCTTGAACCACAGCGCCCCGAACAGCAGCAGGACCATGTCGGGCTCTTTGGCCGCCTTGAAGATGCCGGGCCAGCGTCGGACGTCGACCCGATGCAACAACAGCAGGCCGAGGATCGCCAGAAGGATCGCGACCGCAGGCGGCACGTGTAGGCCAATGTACAGAACAGCCGTGAATGCAATCGGCCAGAACGCGTGCACGAAATCCTTCGTGTGCGAGCCCAGGCCGGCCTTCGAGTCGCCCTGTTCGTGTCGTCGGGGCGGGATGCCCACCAGCAGCAGGAACACCACGCCGGCGACGATCCCGGTAACGGTAAGGACCAGGTGGTAGCCGACCAGCCGCCCGGCCGAGACGCCCAGCATGCTCTGGATCAGTGGAATCGCCGGAAACAGTGGCCAGATGGGCTCCCACTGATGGCGAAAGAAAAAATTGATCGCCGCCAGCCGGCTGCGCTCGACGCCGATCTTATCGCCTGCCTCGCGCACCATCGGCGCCGACAGCATGATGCCTCCCGGCGTCGGCAGCATCCCCATCATCAGCGGGACGACGGCCAGCGCCACCCGCCGGCTGCGGAACAACCCCTGCATGGCCGGCGCCAGACGCGACGAGAGCCCGATCTGCCCCATCGCCTCGCCCACGACGTTGACCAGCAACAGCAGCGATGCCAGCGACACGAACAGATACGGCGTCGTCTGCGTCAGTGCGCGGTTCCGCCATTCGGCCACCAGTTGCGCCCACATGGCCTGCGGCGTTACCCCGAGCAGGACGGCCAGCACACCGGCCGCCATGACCAGCGACAGGCCGATCTTGATCTTCAGCCGCAACAAGGCGACCAGGACCAGCAACGCGACGACAATCGCCCCCAATGCGTACATATCAGTTCGATCGCACTCCGGAATAGCTCTGAGGCAACAAACGGGTCATCTCCGAGAGACCGGGCGATTCTAACCGGTCTCTACGCCTTCGCAAAGACCGTCGCATATCGGGCGCCGCCGTGGTCATTGTCCGAGAGGGCCGCGCAGGCCTTGTCGAGGAGGTCTCTTTGAAGCGGGCAGGACAAGTCCGCCGCACTGACGATCGACAGAAGACGCTGCTCCCTTTCGGCAAAGTCACCCCCCGCTCGGAGGACTTCGTAGACCTCATACAACGCCGTGATGTAGACGGCGGAAAGATGAACCGCCTGCTCGTAATGGCTCATATAGTCCGACTCGAGAATATACTCACGGTACATCTTCGAGTCGGCCCCGTGCCTGTCGTAGTCCTGGGCCGCTTTCTTATACGGTCCGAACAACTTGCACGTCCGCAGGACCAGCAGCAGATTGTCTGCAGAGCTTTCAATCAGTTCCTCGGCGGGAAACGTCCCATGCGTCTCGACGAACCCACGCTGGAGGAAGTAGCGGAACCACTCCTCGGTATTCCGCGTCGTGGTGCGCCTGGGGATGCAATCGACCCACTTGTTGAAGTCCTGAGCGAAGAAATCGTATTTGTCCCGGGCCCGACCTCTGCGCTTCTGACGCTCGGCGCGATAGACCTCCTCGTAGAGGAAGTAGTCCTGAAAGACCTCGCACTCGCGATGCTTCTTGCGGTTCTTGCCGTCGCGGTAATAGGGCTTGGCGATCCGATTGACGAGCGGGTGGATAATCTGATCGGCGGCGATATGGGTCAGATGTCCCGCGATATATGCCAGCTTGCGCATGTCATCGTCATCGAGCACGATGTCGTCGCCGTCCCATACCATGTCACTGAACAACACGGCGCACAGATTCAGTGGGAACTCATTGGGTCTACAGGAGTGCAGGTGGTAAGACCACGGCGTGACGCCCGTGGCCTGCACGAATCCGTCCAACAACATGTCTTTGGCCGATTGGGCCATGTTGGCATAATAGTAGAGGTCCGGCCCGATGCTGCCGAGGTTCATATACGCCTGATAGAGCCCGTCCTTGTCGTCGAGCATTTTGGCGAATGCCGCCAGCCCCTCCGTGTCACTGTGTTCGAGCCATTGCAGCGCCTTGTGGGCGATCACCATGTGGGCTATGCTTGCCGGCATCCTGTTTTCCTTTGATAGAAACGCCCCCCCTGTCACCTATGATCGGATGTTCGGCCATCGCCTCTGCACTCGAACCGCGCGCAGAAACCCGACGCGGAAACCCGAGGAGTGGATGCCGTGGAAATGAAAAAGGCCCCGCCGTCAGAGCAGGGCCTTCCAGACTCTGGAGTCTTGCGGAAGATCAGCCGGGGATCACGTTGGTCGCGCACGGGCCCTTCTTGCCCTGGCCGACCGTGAACTCAACCTTCTGGCCTTCGTCAAGGGTCGCATAACCCTCGGTCCTGATTTCGGAGTGGTGGACGAACAGATCGTCGCCGCCATCGTCCGGAGTAATGAATCCGTATCCCTTATCCGCGTTGAACCATTTTACCGTGCCTGTACCCACTTGCTCTTCTCCTTAGGTCCACCAGACCTGTAATGCACTTTCCCTCTGATTCTACGCAAGGAGTAAACTTCGAGGGAAGAAAGCATACACCTTCACATGCCTGCCATGCTATCGCCTGGGCCGTCATGCGGCCAGCAAAAATGACGGCAAAAAACAAAAAAAAGCTCGCCGGCATTGCGCGCCCGCCCTCCCTTGGGGCCGGACCACACCTTCGGGCCCAAGAACCCGAGTCTGCCATCCCATCCCAATCCGACGCAGACCAATGTGGTGACACCTGCAAGCCGACCGGTCGCGTTTACGCCCCCCCGCGCACAGATGGGGTTGACGCAGCATTATATAGATGATAGTCTTCCCGGGGCATTAGGAGATGTAACTATGGAACTATCATGGATTAACAAGGTCCGTATCGGCGCCGTCATCGCGCTGGGTGTTGTCGTCATCGGCATTCTGGCCTGGCCGTTGGCTGCCCCTCAAGACCCCATGTCTCCGCTTCGATCCAGCGGCATCGGCTTCGTCGGGACGCTGGGCCTTCTCGCTCTGGCCTTTGTCGTTGGCGCTGTGAGCTTCTTCGTCTCCTGGCCGCATGGCCGGGAGATCGGCATCCTGGCCGTCCCCTTTGGGCTGGCAACGTGGGCCGTTCGATGCGGTCCCATGCAGTCTCTGACCCAATCCCATGCGAGCGCCCAGGCCAGAGAGCAAATCGTTCATTCCCTGCTGTTCGAGCCGGTCTACTGGCTCCTGGTCGTCGCGGCAGGCTTCCTCGGAGTCCTTGTGGCACAGTGCATCGGGGCAAACCGGTCCTCCAAAGGAGGCGTCGCGAAGCTTCAAAGCTGCCTCAAGCCCAACGCCGTGGTTATCGGTCTTCTCGCCCTGCTCGTGGCCACCCTGCTCTCGGCATTCTTCATAGGCGCTTTCGGACAGGATCTGCCCACATCCGCCAAGGCGATGGCCGCTCAGCCGCCGCGGGGCCAGATCGTCTTCGCCGGAATTGGAGCCTTCGCAGCGGCCGGATTTGTTGTCAAGAAGTTCTTCGATCTGAGCTATGCCTGGACCACACTGGCTGGTGTATTTGTAATTCCTTTTGCCACCTTGGCTTACTATCGCTCCGAGATGATCGAGAAATTCGCGGAGACCCAGCCGGGCACGTTCTTTCCGCATGCCGTCTTCGCCGTCTTGCCCGTGCAACTGGTCGCTTTCGGGGCCATCGGCGCCGTCATAGGGTACTGGCTTGCCATGCAATACGACTACTGGAGACAGCACGAAAACGCTGAATAACGGACGCAGGACTCCCTTTTTTTTGATGGACGAGAGCCATCTAACTCCATTTCAATAATACAGTTACGCCGCAGACAGGCAGTAACCACCTCCCTGGGATCAAAGAAAAACGGAATTCTTTGGTTTCGCCCGCTCAATTGACCGACATATAGATGTCCTTACCCCCTGTCGGGAGGATACGGGACGGGCGCATGGTCGCGAGGCCAAGGCCCTTTGAAAACGTAGAGTGTCAACAAGACGAACACAGAAATGCCCCTTTACGTAGGGAATACGGTAAAACCAGCCGGCAAAAGGAGTTAACGATGTTGGTTCTGAGCAGACAACGAGATGAGTCCATCATGATCGGCGATGACGTCGAGATCACAATCGTCGATGTCCGCGGGGACAAGGTCCGTTTGGGCATCAATGCGCCCAAACACATCCCCGTCCATCGCAGGGAGATCTACGACGCGATCCAGAGGGAGAAGGCCGAGAAGGCCCAAGGCGGAGCGGAGGTCAAAGACGCCGAGAAGAA
>ENA-UOUL01002968-UOUL01002968.1-bioreactor-metagenome-genome-assembly--contig:-NODE-2968-length-18472-cov-2.666975_pt1 | contig 18472 bp, 14 predicted proteins | sample MGYA00249838_ERZ747220 | MGnify/ENA primary metagenome ERZ747220 (study PRJEB28778, sample SAMN05720191) | bioreactor metagenome | isolation source: Anaerobic biogas reactor | place: USA:Washington...
CCGGTCTCGGTCACGGTGGCGGTATAGCCGTACTTGTGGACGAGGGTGTGGTGTCGTTGGCAGAGCGCGGCCGCGTTGAGCAGGTCGGTGTCCCCGCCGAAGACCCAGTGGAGCACGTGGTGGATCTGGGTCCAGGCCGCTGGGACGGTGCAGCCCGGGAAGCTGCAGTGCCTATCCCGCAGATAGACCGCGCGGCGTTGCCCCGGAGTGAACAGTCGTTTGAGACGGCCCACGTCCAACGGTTCGGACGGGCCACCGAGCACGACCGGGACCAGGTCCGCGTCACAGGCCAGTCTCCGGACCGCCGAGGCGGACAGGCGGTGGCCGTGCTCGTCGAACCCGCCGCCGGGGACCTTCCCGGCCAACGCGTCCAGGCTCGTCGTGATCTGGACCCGTCCGGCGCCGCTGGTCGGGTGATCGGAGTCGTCGGTCTGGCCGGCCCGGGTCAGGATCTCCACCAGCGCATCGGCCCGCCGCTGGGAGGCGGTCCGCGGGTCCAGCTGGCGCAGGCCGTGCTCGTCGGCACCGGGACGTGGCTTGGTGAGCGGATCCAGCGCGGCCTGCAGGGTCGCCTCACCCTCGGCATCGAGCAGCAGCTGCCACTCGGCGAGACCGGCGACCGTGCCGACCCGCCGGAACAGGCGCCGGCTGCACTGCTGCTCGGCATCCTTGTCATCCTCCGGCGGGGGCTTGAGCTGGCCCCGCGCCTTGCTGATCGCCATCCCCAGGTGATGCGGAGAGAGGTCCTGCACGTTGTCGGTCAGGATCGTGGTCATCGCCGCCAGGGACTCCTCGTCGGCCACCGGCGCCATCTCCTGGTGGAACCGGGCGACCTGGTTGGCGCGCGAGACCCGCGCGGTCCCGTCGACCACCTTCGCCCCCAGGGTCCCGAGGTGCTCATCACCGAGGGTGCCGGCCACCCGGGCGGTCGCCAGCGCCTCAGCCGTGTCGATCCCCGGAGCCCACGTGCCGATCCAGTCCGGGGTCGAGTGCCCCGACTGGCCCGGCAGCCCGCGCCCGATCGCCTCACTCGTCGCGACCGTCATCAGGGACTGGGCCGCCTGCACCAGGGCCTGCGCGGCACCGACGACCTCGCCCAGGGCCTGCTCCGGCAACCGCTCGCACGGGAACTCCCCGGCCAGCATCGCCGTCATGTGTGCCGTGCCCGCCAGGAACTCGGGGACCTCGTGGCCAGACCCGGTCAGCCTCGCCGGCCCATCCGGGTCACCAACAGCCTCGGCACCCGAGGCACTACCGCCCTCGGGCGGGTCCTCGATCTGCACCAACGGCCCGGACGCCGCCGACGTCTGGGTGGCCGGCCCCGTCCCGATCACCGGCGCGTAGCGCGCCCGCTCGGCACCGGGGGCAGCCCCATCCGCCGCGGCCCCAGCTTCCACCGACCCGGGCACGGCAGAGTCAGCCACGGCGGCCCCGCCGCCGCTCACGAACTCCGTCCCCTGCGTCATACAAACATCCAAACATCCACCACCGACACTGCCCCCGCAGACGCCTGACCAGGGCATCTGCCCTCGATGAGGATCCGCCGGTCGCGGTCAGTGCTCGATGACGCCCTGGAACTCAACCATCGTGCGGATCGCCTCGATGGTCTTGCGCGCCCTCAGGTTCTCGACCCGCTCCTCGCCGCCGAGGGAGAGCAGCGGCACGAACACGAACGACTCGTCGAAGGCCGGGGCACCGTGCGCCTCGACAGCCTGCGGGAACAGGTCCCAGTCATAGGTCTCGGAGAGCTCCTCCTCGCCGTCCCACTCCACGAGCTTGATCCACGTCTCGAACGTGTAGCCCAGCCCCTTGGTGTCGCCCAGGCGGTAGCGGATCAGGGTGACGCCCTCCGGCGCCTCCCACGTGATGACGTCGCCGAGCCCGGTGACCATGATGGGCACCGCGGTCGCCTCGCCCGTCACCTTGCCGAGGACGTCGCCGATCCCGAGCTCATAGGCCCGCGGGTCGATGATGCGGAAGAACCCCTGACCGAAGGTGCCGTAGCCGTAGCGCTGCCACAGCTCGATCACCCCGTCCGGCACCCTGCCGCGATAGGAATCGACGGTCTCGGGCTCGACCGGCGCGTGCGGCACAAAGTCACTGATCTCGATCATGGTCCCCCGAGCCTAGGTGACCGTGATGTCCAGGAAGAGGGTCGCCAGATTGGTGAGTGCGGATTGGTCAGTGCCGACTGGTCAGTGCCGCGACAGGATCGCGGTGAGGTCCGCGCCCGCGGGCAGCACGCCATACTGCGAACCCCGGTCCTCCCCGAGCCGCGCGACGGCAAAGGCGTTGGAGGAGTATGCCGTGGCGTGCCTGATCATCAGGCTCGCCTGGAGCGCCAGGGCCAGTGCCTCGGTCAGCCGCCGCGCGCCGGCCTGCAACGTCCCGTGATCCTGGCGGGCCGCGTCCGCGAGCAGCCGGCGGACCCGCTTCAGGTGGGCGTCGTAGTCCGGGTGCTGCCCCTCGGCCAGGGCGAGCTCGGCCAGGACGGCCTCGACCGTCTCCGGCTCGCGGCTCATCGAGCGGAGCACGTCGAGGGCGATGACGTTGCCCGAGCCCTCCCAGACCGCCATGACCGGCTGCTCGCGGTAGCGCATCGCCAGCGGGAAGTCCTCGGTGTAGCCGTTGCCGCCGAGGCACTCCAGCGCCTCGTAGGAGTGGTGCGGGCCGCGCTTGCAGATCCAGTACTTGGCGACGGCGGTCGCCAGCCGGGTGAAGGCGACGTCCTGGTCCGAGGCGTCGTCCTCGTGGGCCTGGGCCAGCCGCAGCGAGGTCAGCGTCGCCGCCTCGGCCTCCAGCGCCAGGTCGGCCACGACCGCGGTCATCGCGGGCTGGTCGACCAGGGTGGCACCGAACGCAGACCGGTGCCGCACGTGCCACAGCGCCTCGGCCACGGACTGCCGCATCCCGGCGGTGCTGCCCAGGACACAGTCGAGCCGGGTCCGGGCGACCATCTCGATGATGGTCCGAACGCCCCGACCGGGCTCCCCCACCAGGTGGCCGACGGTCCCGTCCAACTCCACCTCGCTGGAGGCGTTGGACCGGTTGCCCAGCTTGTCCTTGAGCCGCTGGATGCGGAAGACGTTGGGCGTGCCGTCCTCCAGCACCCGCGGGACGAGCAGGCAGCTGATCCCCTCCTCGGTCCCACCGCGGGAGGTCTGCGCGAGCACCAGGAAGGCGTCGGACATCGGCGCCGAGCAGAACCACTTGTGCCCGGTGAGCAGGTAGTCCCCGTCGCCCACGTGCTCGCCGCGGGTGGTGTTGGCCCGCACGTCCGACCCGCCCTGCTTCTCGGTCATCGCCATCCCGACCAGCGCCCCCGGCTTGGCGGACGGGGCGGCCAGCCGCCCGTCATACTCCGTGGAGAACAGGCGCGGCAGCCAGCGCTCGGCCAGGTCGGGCGTGGTGCGCAGCGACGGCACCGCCGCGTGGGTCATCGAGATCGGGCAGGCGTGACCCGGCTCGACCTGGGCGAAGAGCATGAAGGTGGCGGCCCGCGCCACGTGGGCACCGGGCCGCGGTTGCGCCCAGGCACTTGTGTGGGCCCCGTGGGCCACGGCCGCGGAGATGATCCGGTGGTAGGCGGGGTCGTAGTCCACCTCGTCGACCCGGTGGCCCCACCGGTCGTGGGTGCGCAGCACCGGCTCGCTCCGGTGCGCGGTCCGCGCGTCGGTCTGGAAGGCGGCGGAGCCGACCAGCTCACCCACCGACTCCAGGTGTGGGACGGCCCAGGCCGCACCGAACGCGCCCACCCCGTCACGCAGCACCCGCTGGCTGGTGAACTCGTTGACGTCCACACGGGGCGGCGCCTGGTTGGTCACCTCGTGCGTGGACCGGGGCTGCGGGTGGGTGACCTGCCGGGCTGACGTCTGTGTCATGCCCCTAGTGTCTCCAACCACTCCTCCGTATGCCGTGCCGACCCCAGGTGCACCACCCGCGGCGGCGCGTCGGCCGGCTGAGGGGGAGCCTCGGCCGGCTGCGGTGCCGCCGCGGCGGCCAGATCCCGCACGGTCCGCGGGTCGGCCACCCAGCGGCGGATCCGCTCCCGCTTGCGGGCCCAGCTGCGGAAGTGCCACACGATGATCGAGTCGTGGGAGAAGACCTGCCGCCACGACTCGACGTTGCCGTTGCACATCTCCTGCCCGGTCACCGCCCGAGACACCGTGCGGCGCAGCAGCCGCTGCAGGCTGAACCAGCGCGGGTAGTCCAGGGCGACGATCAGCTCCACCCGGGCGAATGGCACGTCGAGCCACTTCCCGTAGGCCGTGTCCAGCACCCACTCCTCCCCCGCGCAGATCCGCTCGGCGATCCGGCGCTGCTCCTCGGCCGGACGCTCGGTCCACCCCGGCAGCCAGCCGATCTCGTCGTCCACGGAGTGCCAGGGCAGCCCGGTCGCCTCGCCGACCCGGCGCGCCAGGGAGGTCTTGCCCGACCCCGTCACGCCATAGACCAGGATGCGGCGGGGCGGGGCGTCAGTCACCGCGTCATGCTGCCACAGACCGTGTCGAACCGATGGGAGTATGCCGTGTGCTCCGGTTCTCGCTGCCCGCTGCGGCCAGCAGGAGGGCCGCGAGCGCGAACGCCACGCCGTAGGCGACCCGCCCGGCGGGCGGGAGGAAGAACTGCGGCAGTAAGAGGACCACGAGCCCGGCGAGCGGCCAGGCGGCCCAGCCGGGACGACGCTCGGAGCGCTGCCAGGTGCGGGCCATCAGCACCGCAGAGACCGCGAGCAGCGCCAGGCCGACCCCGAACATCGTCATCGCCACCGGCTGGTCCCTGATCGGCTCGACCAGCTCCAGCGCCCCGGGCTCCCCCGCCACCGCGGCCCGGCCGATGACGTGCAGCGCGAAGGTCTCGGCGCCGTAGTAGGGCAAGACGAGGACCAGCCCGGTCAGCGCCGTCGCGCGGGACAGCGGTCCGGCCCGGCCGGTGCTCCCGGCGGCGACCCGCACCGCCAGCAGGGCGTAGGTCGCGAGCGCGAGGGCTCCCGCCACGTGGGCGACCAGCCACCACGGGGAGGCGAAGGCTGCCGCGGCCTCCATGGTCAGCTCCGTGCCGGCGTCGCCGTAGGGCCGCATCGTCAGATAGAGCAGCATCAGCAGGCCTGATGCCACGGCCGGGACTGCCACCATATCGACCCCCCCTACTGAGAGCGGCGCTCTCTCTTTGTGTCACCTTACAGGGTTATAGCCTGAGGGCATGAGGGGACCAGACACAGTCTTGACCGACGACGTACGCACCCTGCTGGCTGCCATCGGCACGGCCGAGGACTCACCGGAGGTCGCCGCGGCGACCGCGCTGCTGCAGGAGTGGACCGGCCACGCGTTCGAGTTCGCGGACGACGGGGGCACCCGGGTCCTCTGGGCCACCGAGGGCGGTGCGCAGCTCTCCATCAGCAACGACGGCACCGTCCACGCCGTCTACTTCCAGATCCAGCCGACGGACAAGATGCAGCCCTTCGAGCACCTGCACAAGGTGTTTGAGTCGGCCGACCCCGCCACCGGCCGCGACGGGGTGCGGGAGGTGCTCGGGGAGCCGGCCATCACCGAGTACGGGCTCGACAAGTACCTCCTGAACGCGGGGCACCAGCTCAGCCTCAAGTACCGCAACCCGGAAACCCTCTCCTTCGTGACGGTGGGCACCACCAACGACGCCGGACGGGCCCGTCTGCAGAAGGCCGCCGCCCGGAAGGCCGCCAACAACGGTGGCCTGCCCCTGTCCCTGGAGGTCACCGACGAGGACGGGATCCTGGCCGTGCTGGACGTGGCCGCCGCCACCCCGATCGTGGACGGGTGCCCGGACGGGGAGGTCATCCCCCTGTTCGCTGACCTCATCAACGACGGGCACGGAGTCGTCTGGATGACTGGTTCGTGGGGCTACGGCGAGTGGGTCGTGACGGTGACCGAGCAGGCCTCGGACAGCGCGGCCCACCGGGAGGCGACCGTGCCGGTGACCGTCACCGACGGCCGCCTGCACCTGGTCACCTTCGGGGAGCTGACCACAGCCGCGGACGACCTGACGTCCCTGGCCGACGTCGAGCCGGACCGGGCGATCCCGCTGGCGAACGGGACCTACGACCTACGCCTCCGGCAGCTGTTCGACCCCGCCGACCCGCCCGCGGAACCGACCTTCGAGATCGTCGTGTCCAGGGCCGCGGGGACCGGTGGGAGGACCCCGGTCACGCAGGCGCTGTGGTGGAGCATGTGACACCTCGCCGAGAGGTTCTGTGACACATCTGCCGGTGGACCTGTGACAGATATCCCTGTGCCGTGGGGTCCTCCGCTTTCTACGCTTGCTGCGTGGGAAAACCACTGACGAAGAGGAATCACGACATGACACAGACAGCAGCAGCGGAGAGCGTGACCGGACACGACGGGAACGTCCTGCGCGTGGACGGGCTCGTGCGCCGGTTCGGCGACCTGACGGCGGTGGACGGTGTGTCGTTCACCATCGCGCAGGGCGAGACCTACGGCCTGCTCGGCCCCAACGGCGCCGGCAAGACGACCACGATCTCGATGATCGCGGGACTGATCGCCGCCGACGAGGGCACCGTGTCCGTCGTCGGTGAGGCGATGGGGCCGACCAAGATCGGTCCCAAGCGGCACCTCGGGCTGGTCCCCCAGGACCTGGCCATCTACCCCGACCTGAGCGCCCGGGAGAACCTCACCTTCTTCGGCCGGCTGCAGGGCATGGCGGGCGCCGAGCTGAAGGCGCGGGTCGCCGAGGTCCTCGAGCTCACCGGTCTTACCGACCGCGCGAAGGGCCCCACCAAGGACTTCTCCGGCGGCATGAAGCGCCGGCTCAACATCGGCATCGGCCTGCTGCACCGCCCGACCCTGCTGATCCTGGACGAGCCCACCGTGGGCGTGGACCCGCAGTCGCGCAACCAGATCCTGGAGTCGGTCGAGAACCTGTCCGGAGAGGGCATGGCCGTGCTCTACACGACCCACTACATGGAGGAGGCCGAGCGGCTCTGCGACCGCATCGGCATCATCGACTCGGGCACGCTGCAGGCCGAGGGCACCCGGGACGAGCTGATCCGCCTCATCGGCGGCGTCGACAACATCCAGCTCACCGGTTCCGGTGACACGGCCGCGGCCGCCGAGGCGATCCGGTCGATGCCGGCCGTCGCCCAGGTCAACGCCGAGCGTGGCCTGCTCCAGCTCACCGTCCACGACGCCCCCGCGGCCGTGGCCAGCATCGTCACCACCGCCACGGGCTCCGGCATGGAGCTCAGCGACGTGCAGATCAGCCGCCCGAACCTGGAGTCGGTCTTCCTGCACCTCACGGGCAAGGCCCTGAGGGACTGAGATGAGAAACCTGTTCACACTGCTACGGACCGACCTGGTCCAACGACTGAGAGACAAGTCGGTCATCATCTTCGCCGTCATCGTGCCGTTGGCCCTGATGGGGGCGATGAACCTGGTGATGGGCGACGCCATGGACGGCGACCTGGAGACTGCGACCGTCGCGGTCTCAGCGCCCGCGGACGACCAGCTGGCCCAGACCCTGGTGGGTGTCCTGCCCGAGATCGGGCTCGACGTCGAGATCACCGAGACCGACGCCGACGACGCGCGGGCCCGGGCCGAGGCCGGCGACGCCAAGCTCGGCCTGGTGATCCCCGAAGGGTTCTCGAGCGCGCTGATGGCCGGCCAGCCGGCCGAGATCACCGCGATTCGCGGCGACGGCGCCGGCATCGAGTCCACCGTCGTGCTCTCGGTCATCCAGGGCTTCCTGGACCGGGCGGCGGCGAGCGCCGTCGCGACGACAGCCGGTGCGAACCTGGGGCTGGCACCAGCCCAGCTGGGCGGGCTCGCCCAGCAGGTCGCGACCGGAGAGTCGGCGCTGACCCTGGCCACCGGCGAGGCGTCGAACGAGCAGCTCGACCCCAAGGGCGCGCTGGTCGCCGGACAGGCCGGGCTCTTCCTGATGTTCACCGTGAGCTTCGGCGTCCTCGGACTGCTGGCCGAGCGCGAGTTCGGCACCCTGGCCCGGCTGCGGTCGATGCCGATGAACCCCCAGCTCGTGGTGGTCTCCAAGGTGCTCAGCAGCTTCGTGCTGGGCGTCGTGGCCACCGCCATCCTGCTGACCGTCGGCGGCCGGCTCTTCGACGTCGACTTCGGGTCGCCGCTGCCGATCGGGGTGCTGATCGTCTCCGCCGTCATCGCGACGACCTCGCTGACCTTCATCGTGATCAAGCTCGCGAAGACCTCCGAGCAGGCCAGCATCATCCAGACGATCCTGGCCATGGTCCTCGGCATCGCCGGCGGCGCGTTCTTCCCGATGAGCGGCGGCGGCGTCCTCGGCACGATCCTGGACCTCAACCCGGTGGCCGCGATGATCCGCGGCCTGGGCATCACCAGCGGGGGCGGCGGCCTGGCCGACATCCTCACGCCGGTGCTGATCATGCTCGGCTTCGCGGCGGTGGCGATGCTCATCGCCCGGGTCGTGCCGGACCGGGGGGCGATGGCATGAGGGCCGCACTCGCGATCGCCGGCGTCGAGCTGCGCCGGTTCGTCAAGGACAAGGGCAACGTCTTCTTCACCTTCATCTTCCCGCTCCTGCTGGTCTTCGTGCTCGGATCCCAGTTCGGCGGGTCGGGCAACGCGGGCCGGGTCACCCTGACCGGCCCCTCCAGCGACCTGCGCACCGCCGTGGCGGAGCAGCTCGAGAGCCAGGAGGTGTCGGTCAGCTTCGCCGACCACGACGCCATGCTGGAGCAGGTCGCCCGCGGCCGCACCGACGTCGGGCTGGTGGTGGACCAGGAGGCGGCCACGTCATACGACGACGGCGGCACGGCCCAGGTGGAGATGATCCCCGGCAGCGCCACGACGAGCATGGCCGCCCAGGAGCAGGTGCGGGTGGCGGTGACCAACCTGGACCTGCACCAGGTGCAGCTCACCGCGCTCGAGGATGCCGGCATCCCCGGGTCCGAGGCGGCCCAGGCGCTCGACGACGCCGCCGGGCAGGTCGCCGAACCCACCCTCGAGGTGGTCAACGTCGACAGCCTGTCCCAGGAGTTCCAGGGGCTCGGCCAGTTCGACCTCGGCGCGTCCTCGCAGCTGCTGCTGTTCACCTTCCTGACCTCGCTGGCCGGGTCGTCGACCCTGATCAACGCCCGGCGGCAGGGGGTCATGGCCCGGAGCCTGGCGGCCCCGGTCAGCACGACACAGGCCGTCCTCGGGCAGGCGCTCGGGCGCTGGGTGATCGCCTTCTTCCAGGGCGGCTACATCATGTTGGCGACCTGGCTGCTGTTCAGCGTCGACTGGGGCAACATCGGGTTGTCCCTGCTGATCCTGGCGGTCTTCGCCCTGGTGGCGGCGGGTGCGGCGATGGTCCTCGGATCGATCCTGGACAACGAGGGCGCGGCCGTGGGCGCCGGCGTCGGCCTGGGGCTGGTGCTCGCGGCGATCGGCGGCGGGATGGCACCGCTGGAGATCTTCTCCGACACCATGCGAAGGGTCGCCCACATCACCCCGCACGCGTGGGGCTACGACGCCTTCGCCGAGGTCCAGCGGCGCGGCGGCACGCTCGTCGACATCCTGCCCCAGCTCGGGGTGCTGGCCGCCATGGCCGCGGCCGCGCTCCTGCTGGGCGCGTGGCTGCTGCGGCGGAGCATGGCCCGCTCGCTGTAGACCCTTCCGCGAGAGCCCGCGGGTCGATCACCGGCCCGCGGGCTCTCCGCTGCCCGGTTCCCGCCTACACAGGTGACACTCAGGATCGACCCAGCCTCACGGCATACGGTGCAGTGGTGGACACCGCGACGACGCCCGCCCACCCCCTGAACCAGCTGGGGGCCGACAGCAGCCTGGCCCAGGTCAGAGCCGACTTCACCCGCTTCATGATGGAGTACAAGTTCGGGATGGACGAGATCGAGACCAAGATCTCGATCCTGCAGGAGGAGTTCACCCACCTGCACGACTACAACCCGATCGAGCACGTGCTCACCAGGCTCAAGACGCCCGAGTCGATCCTGGAGAAGGTCCGCCGGCGGGGCCTGGACCCGAGCTTCGAGGCGATCCGGGACAACATCACCGACATCGCCGGCCTGCGGGTCACCTGCAGCTTCGTGCGGGACGTCTACCGCGTCTACGAGATGCTCGCCTCGCAGGCGGACCTGGAGGTGATGGCGGTCAAGGACTACATCGAGCACCCCAAGCCCAACGGCTACCGCAGCCTGCACGCGCTGGTCCGGGTGCCGGTGCACCTGTCCGACCGGGTGGTGCCGGTGACCGTCGAGCTGCAGCTGCGGACGGTGGCGATGGACTTCTGGGCCAGCCTGGAGCACAAGATCTACTACAAGTACCGCGAGGACGTCCCCGAGGACCTGCTGCAGCAGCTGCGCGACGCCGCGCAGACCGCGGCGGACCTGGACGAGCGGATGGAGCGGCTGCACGTGCAGATCAACACGCACCACGGCGACAGCGCCCACTCCTCCCCGAACCTGCCCGACCACGTCGTGCAGCGTCTGCAGGAGATGCGGGAGTCGCGGGCCACCAACCGGTTCGTATGACGTGTGGTCCGACCTGAGCCCTGCCCCTTGCGTGCACGTGAGCGGATCCTTCGCAGAAGCAGTCGGTGGTCCGACCTGAGCCCTGCCCCTTTGCGTGCATGTGAGCGGATCCTTCGCAGGAAAGGTCGGCGGAGCGTGAATGATCCATGCAACTGCATGTAGGGGGTCAGGCCCTGCCCGTCGGGGTTCCGGGCGCGACGCCTGGCTCAGGTGCCCTTGCCCTTCGCCGAGCGGCGGGTCCCGCGCTTGCGCGGTGCCGGGCGCACCACGAGGACTGGGCACGGGGCATAGTGCTGCACCCGCTGAGCGGTGCTGCCGACGAGCACGTTGTCGCTGAGACCCCGGCCGCCGGAGGCGACGACGATCAGGCCAGCCTCGCGCTGGGTGGCGGCCTTGATGATCTCGTTGGCCGGGGAGCCGCTGCGGATCTGCTTGACGATCTTGGGTCCCCAGTCGGCCAGGTCCTCGGCGATGGCGTCGACGGCGCTCTGCGCGGCCTCCCGGAAGCTGAGCGAGGTGGTGTCCGCCCGCTTGCGGTCCGGGGCCGACAGCTCGTCGGCGAAGGCCACGGCGGCCAGCGGTCTGATCACCGCGAGCACGAGGATGTCGGTGATCTTGTCCGGGTCGGCGAACGAGCGCAGGTGGCGGGCGGCCGCCAGGGACTGCTTCGAGCCGTCGGTGGTGACGATGACGCGCATCCTCACTCTCCCTTCTCTGGGGCCGAGCGCAGCTCGCTCGGGTCGCCGCGTTCATGGCCGGGTGGCCGGTCCCGGGTGCCGAAGAAGTACTCGATCGCATAGAGCGCGAAGCCGAGGGCCAGCAGGGCGCCGCACCACCACAGCGACGAGGGGTCGTCGATGAGGACGTACGCCAGCAGCACGGCGTTGCCGAGGATGCCAAGGTAGAGCAGCGGGGTATTGGCGCGGTAGGTGTCCTCGCTCTCGTGGGTGCCCCGCAGCTTGAGTGCCGCGATGATGACGAGGGCGTAGATGAACAGGGTGAAGACCACCGTGACGGTGGCCAGCCGGGCGATGACGTCCAGCCCGACGCCGATCGACTGCAGCCCGGCCCCGGCGAACAGCAGCCCGCTGACCACCAGGGCGGCGAAGATCAGGGCGATGTAGGGACTGCGGCGGCTGGGGTGGATCTTGGCGAAGACGGCCGGCACGACGTCCTCGCGGGCCATGCCGTAGAGGATCCGCGACTCTGTGACGACGGCGACCAGGGTGGTGTTGGTGATCGCGATCATCGCGATCACGGCGAACAGGATGACCATGACGCCTACGGGCACCGGGATGATGCCCGCCCGGACCACCTCGAGGAGCGCCGCGTCCGAGCCGGCCAGGGTGTCGATCGGGACGGTCAGCGCGGCCGTGATCGCGACGAGGACGTAGATGACGCCGGCGGTGACCATGCCGCCGACGAGCGCGCGGGGGAAGGTCTTGCTCGGGTTGATCGTCTCCTCGGCGACGTTCGCGGCGTTCTCGAAGCCAGTCATCGCGAAGAAGGCCAGGGCCACGCCAGCGATGATCGCGAAGATCTCGTTGCCCTCGGTGGTGAACTCGGTCAGGACCCCGAAGTTCGCGTCTCCCCCGGCGACGAACCAGATGCCGATGCCGAGCACCAGGACCAGGCCGGCGATCTCGACGAAGGTCATCAGCATGTTGAGCACGACCGACTCGGTGATGCCGATGAAGTTGACCAGCGCAAGCAGGACGATGAACAGCACCGCCACCAGCAGTGACGGCGGGACGGCCCAGACCTGCGCGAAGTATGCCGCGAAGCCAGTCGCCAGTGAGCCCGCCGCCGCGAAGCTCGCCGACAGCATGCACACGGTGACCAGGAAGGTCAGGAAGGTGTTGCCGAAGGCCTTGTTCACGTAGAGCGCGGCACCGGCGGCCTTCGGGTACTTGGTGACCAGCTCGGCATACGCCAGGCCGGTGATGGTCGCGATGCTCACGCCGACGGCGAAGGCCAGCCAGAACGCCCCACCCACGGCACCGGCCACGAGGCCGATGAGGACGTAGATGCCCGAGCCGAGCACGTCGCCCAGCACGTAGAAGTAGAGCAGCCGGCCGGTGATGGAACGTTTGAGCTCCGTCTCGGCCTCGGGCTCGGAGGTGGTGTCGGTCAACGCATCCTGGGCCATGGCGAGCCTTCCTGCCCCCGGCAACCGGCCGTCGCCGCTAGCAGCCACACAACCCTGGTCCGGTCGACCCGTCAACCGCAGCGCCCCCACGAGGCGTGCATAGCGCTGGTTCCTTACGGACTTTTTACCTGTGGACAACGTTCTGCGCACTGTCCGGAGGTAAGACTGGCCTGCAGACCGGCCCGCGGGTATGCGGGCGACTCGATTTTGAGGGGACTTCTGTGAGGGCCACCGCTCCCGCCCTGCTCGCTCTTGCCGTGCTCTTGGCCGGCTGTCAGAGCGATCCTGAGCCTGCCGATCCTCCGACCAGCCAGGACGCCTTGACCACGACGAGCGACGACGCACCGACGACGCAGGCACCGCCACCCGACGACGTCGAGGCGACGTCGTCCGCCCCGGATGACACATCAGCGACCACCGAGGCCGGCGGGCCACCGACGCTGCCCGACGAGGCGAAGGAGCAGTCCGAGGCTGGCGCTGCCGCGTTTGCCACCTTCTATCTCGACACGCTCAACTATTCCACAATGAACTCGACGGACGGATTACTTGAAGATCTCGGCGGACCGGACTGCAAAACTTGTCGTGCCTTTGAAGAACTAGTAACGAAGTATGCCGACGAGGGCCACCATTCTGATGGGCCGGTAGTCACATTCCAGCCACTGGAAGCACGAGCCTCGGGTTCGAACATGATCATCTTCGCTGACGCGGTCCAACCCGTCCCGTCCACTCTTGACGAAAGTGGCAACGTGGTGCAAGAGGGGGCTGAGGGGTCGGCCTTCACCATGGTCATCCGCATGCACTGGAGTGAAGGGCAGTGGATGATCACGGAAATCCAGGCTGAGGCATGACCTCCTTCGTCATCCTCATGGGTCTGGTGGTGGGCGCGATGCTGCCCGAACCTCCACCCCCGCCAGGGGACGAATGTGACCTACCGTTCATCGTGGAGTGCCAGATTGGACGTGGCGGCGGATATTTGGGCTTTACAAAAGCTGAGACTCAGGCACTCGCTCGCACCTACCCCGAAGGAACGGATCCGGAAAGGCCTGAACGCTGGTACGAGTACGTCGCCGTCATTGACTGCAACGGCAACATCCCGGACGACCCCAACCGTGTCCACTGCGAGACGGCCGTTACGTACTGCGAGGAGCGGCAGCCGGGAAGTTCTGGCCCGTACTCGGTGATATACCGCCGGATCGCCGACGCGACGGGCCCGCTGGGCGACTGGGAGTGGGTGGGCCCCACCTGCTTCCGCACGGACGTGCCGCCGCGGTCCGGCGAGTCCCCGGCCGAGCTGACCGAGGAAATGATCCTGGAGCAGTTCCACCGCACGGACTTCGCCCTCCCGACGATGTCCATCGAGCCGCCGGACGGCCGCACCCTGGTGAACCTTCCGGTCTTCTACCAACTGATCTGGCCCACCGACGGATACGAGCCGGGCGAGATCGACACGACCGACATCATCGGCTTCGAGGTGCGGATCCGGCCCACCCTGGACTCGGCTACCTACCACTTCGGCGACGGGGAGTCCTCGGGCCCGACGGCCTCACTCGGCGGCCCGTACCCGGACGGCGACATCACGCACGAATACACCAGTGCCGTGACCGTGGAGCCCCACATCACGGTGGTCTACGGCGGTGAGGTGAGCGTCGACGGAGGACCGTGGAGCACGATCCCGGGGACCGCGACGATCGACGGGCCGCTCAGTCCGCTGGACGTGCTCACCTCGAACACCCGCCTCTACGGGGACTGAGACAACGAGAGCACGACAACCCAGTCAGTATGTCGTGACGCACGACAGCGGCCCCCGACCACTTGGTCGGGGGCCGCGTTCGGTCGTGTCAGGGTCAGCGATCGCCGCGGTGACCGCGGTATCCGCCACCGACGCGCGCGCCGCGCTCACGGCTGAAGCCGCCGTTGCGCCGCTGCGGACGCCCGCGGTAGTTGCCCCGCCCCTGCGGCCGCTTCGGACGCAGCAGGTTGTCCAGCACGGACTGCGGGATCGCCTCGAAGGACGGCTCCCGCCCGCCCGCGGTCTCCAGGACCTCCGCGTCCTGCGGAGTCACCTTGGTCGGAGCGGCGTCCACACCGGCCTGGTCCAGCATGCGCTGGACCTGACGCTTCTGGTGCGGCAGCGCCAGGGTCACGACGCGTCCGGTCTCACCGGCGCGTGCCGTGCGGCCCGCGCGGTGCAGGTAGTCCTTGTGGTCGGCCGGCGGGTCCGCCTGCAGCACCAGGGACACGTCGTCGACGTGAATGCCGCGCGCGGCGACGTCCGTGGCGACCAGGACCGGCAACTCGCCGGACTTGAACGCCTCGAGGACGCGCGTGCGCTGTGCCTGGTTCAGGCCACCGTGCAGGGCCGCAGCGAAGACGCCGCACTCGCGCAGTTGGAGAGCGACGCGGTCGGCACCGAGCTTGGTGCGCACGAAGACGACGGTGCGGCCGTCGCGGTTGGCGATGGTCGCGGTGACCGGCTTCTTGTGCTGCGGGTCGATGAGGAAGACGTGGTGCTCCATGGTCGCCACGCTCGCGGTCGCACTGTCCGTCTGGTGGGTCACCGGGTCGGTCAGGTACTTCTGGGCGACCGCGTCGACACCGTGGTCCAGCGTCGCCGAGAACAGCAGTCGCTGGCCGTCGGCCGGGGTGAGGTCGAGGATCTCGGAGATCGCCTCGACGAAGCCCATCTCGGCCATGTGGTCGGCCTCGTCCAGCACGGTGATCCGCACGTCAGAGAGGTCGGCGGCACCGCGCTCGAGCAGGTCGGACAGCCGGCCCGGCGTCGCCACGAGCAGGTCGACGCCCTGCTCCAGGCTGCGCAGCTGCGGCGTGTAGGACATGCCGCCCGCCACCAGTTGGTGGCGCAGACGCAGGGTGGACAGCAGCGGACGCAGCGCGTCCACGATCTGCATGGCCAGCTCACGGGTCGGCGTCAGGATCAGCGCGTGCGGCTTGTGCGGCTTGGCGCGGTCCATCTCCGCCAGCTGGTGCAGGGTCGGCAGGCCGAACGCCAGGGTCTTGCCCGAGCCGGTCTGCCCGCGACCGAGCAGGTCACGGCCCGCCATCGCGTCGGGGATGGTCGCGGCCTGGATCGGGAACGGCTTGACCAGACCCAGCTCGGTGAGGCGACCCACCAGCTGCTCGTTCAGGCCCAGGGCGCCGAACTCGTTCGGTCCCTCGTGGACGGGACGCTCCTGCCGCGGAGCCGGCTCGACCCGCTGCTCGCGTGCCGGACGGTCCTCGGAGAAGTGCCGGTTGTCGCGGCGCTCGCGACGCTCCCACTCGTGGTGCGCCCGCGTCTCGTCACGCGACTCGCGACGGGCCGGACGGTCGTCCTGGTCCCAGTGGCGGCGCGGACCGCGGTCGTCGCGCGTGTCCCAGTCCCGACGCTGCGGGCGGCCCTCGCGGTCCCAGGCGCGGCCCTGGGGCCGGTCGCCGTAACGGCCGCCACCCTGACGGTGGTCGTCCCGGCGGAAGTCGCGGCGGGAGCCACTGTCGTCGCGGACGTAGGACCGCTGCGGACGGTCCTCCCGGTTCCAGTCACGGCGCGGGCCGCGGTCGTCACGGTCGTAGGACCGCTGCGGACGGTCCTCCCGGTTCCAGTCACGGCGGGGACCGCGGTCGTCACGGTCGTAAGAACGCTGCGGACGGTCCTCCCGGTTCCACTCGCGGCGGGGTCCACGGTCGCCGCGGTCCTCCCAGTCGCGCCGCTGCGGGCGGTCGCCGTAGCGTCCGCTGCCCTGCTGGCGGTCGTCCCGGTTCCAGGCGCGGCGGGGGCCGCGGTCGTCCCGGTCGTAGGAACGCTGCGGACGGTCGCCGTACGGACGGTCACCGGACCGGCGCTCGCCCCGGTTGTCGTCGCGACGGTAGCCGTCGCGCTGGTGACCCCCGCGGTGGGGACGGTCCTCGCGGGCCGGCTTGTCGGCATACGAGGCGCGGTCGTCCCGGCGCGAGGAGCGCTCGGACAGCTCACGCGCCTTGCGGGCAGCCTTCTTCTGGGCCGCTGTGTGGCGGGGCTTCTTCTTGTTGGAGAGCGCGGAGGCGCGCCCGATGGCCTTGGCCATGGCGTATCGCTCAATTCTTGGTGCTCGATGAGGTTGGACGCCTCATCGCTCCCCATGAGCGTGACCGACCTACCTCCAGGTGCTCTCAGTGGCACCCGATGGGCCGCGAGGAACGGTTCGTCCTCCGGCAGAACCTGTCTGACGGTGCATCGACGCACCCGCAGGCAAGGATCAAGTTTAGCGGACAACCACCATCGAGGGCCAACTGCGTCAGTATGGCGCTCGTCACCACCCGCTGCCCGTCACCTCCGGCAGTGGGTCGGGGGTGGCGATCAGCGAGCAGGTCGGGTGTCGGCGATCGGCTGCCCGGTGGTCAGTTGCGTGGGCCGCCGTCCCCGGTGCCCAGCTCCTCCGGCTCCTTGATCCGGGTGGGCCTGGAGTAGAGCGCCCGGTTCAGGAACCAGGTCACCGCCCAGAGTCCGACGCCGATCACCAGCAGCCAGCCGGCGATGGCGTAGACCGAGCCGTCGCGCCCCGTCCACGGCCCCACCATGTAGGCGCAGGCCAGGGCACCGATGACGGGCAGCGCGGTCGGTGCCGTGAAGTGCTCGTGGCTGACGGTGTCCTTGCGCAGGATGAGGCAGGCCACGTTGACCACGCTGAAGACGCCGAGCAGGAGCAGTGCCGTCACGTCGCCGAGGTTGGAGACCGAGGTCACCAGCAGGATCAGGCCGATCGCCAGGGCGGTCGTGAACAGGATCGCCGCCCACGGCGTCTGCCGGCCGTGGTGCACCAGGCCCAGGGGCTTGGGCAGCACGCCCTGCTGCGCCATGCCGTAGAGCAGGCGCGAGGCCATCATCATGTTGATGAGCGCCGAGTTCGCGACGGCGAACATCGCGATGAACGGGTAGATCGTGTCGATCGGCAGGTTCGGTGCGCCCCGCTCGACCACGGTCAGCAGCGGCGTGCCGCCCTGCGCCAGCTCCCCCACCGGCACCAGCGCCACGGCGGTGATCGAGACCAGCACGTAGATCAGACCCGTCAGCAGCAGACCGGAGAGCATCACCTTGGGGAAGATCCGGCTCGGCTCCTTGGTCTCCTCGGCCATGTTGACCGAGTCCTCGAAGCCGACCATGGCGAAGAACGCGAGCCCGGTGGCCGCGGTGACGGCCATGAAGGCGTTCTTGCCGCTCGGGCTCTCGAAGACGGTGATGCGGGAGAAGTCCACCTCCGCGCCGGAGAAGCCGGCGACCGCCCAGAGACCGACGAAGATCACCAGCAGCAGACCGGACAGCTCGATGAGCGTCAGGACGACGTTGGCCTTCACCGACTCGGCGACGCCGCGGAAGTTGACGGTCATCACCAGCAGGATGAAGAACAGGGCGCCGATGCTGATCGCCCCGGCGTTGACGACGGCCTGTCCCTCGGCGTTGGTCTCGCCGAACAGGTGGAAACCCTTGAACAGGTTCTCGGCGAACGCCCGCGACGCAGTCGAGGCCGAGGTGATGCCGCTGGCCATCACGGTGAAGGTGACCAGGAAGGTGATGAAGTGGATCTCGAAGGCTCGGTGCACGAAGGAGGCCGCTCCCCCGGCCCGGGGGTACTTGGTGACCAGCTCCAGGTAGCTGAACGCCGTGATGATCGCGATTGCGAAGGCCACCATGAAGGGCAGCCACACCGCGCCGCCCACCTCGCCGGCGACCTTTCCGGTGAGGGCGTAGATCCCGGTGCCGAGGATGTCCCCGACGATGAAGAGCAGCAGCAGCTTGGGTCCCATGACCCGCTTGAGCTCGGTCTCCTGCTCAC
>ENA-UOUL01002972-UOUL01002972.1-bioreactor-metagenome-genome-assembly--contig:-NODE-2972-length-18435-cov-5.700839_pt1 | contig 18435 bp, 12 predicted proteins | sample MGYA00249838_ERZ747220 | MGnify/ENA primary metagenome ERZ747220 (study PRJEB28778, sample SAMN05720191) | bioreactor metagenome | isolation source: Anaerobic biogas reactor | place: USA:Washington...
TCTCCGATGCGGACCTCCGCCCATCCCATTCCACTCACCACCCCCGCCCTGCAAATCCCGGGCCGAACAGGATTGTGACTGTCCTTATTATACCCAATTATTTAGCAATCACCCCACCTCCTGCATCAACCGTGCGCTATAGGCGTCACACCAGTCTTCTTCTTTGGATGTCCGACACCTTAACCTGCTGCCAGGAAGGTTAGCCTCGGCGTAGACCACGTGACCTATCTCATGTAAGAGAACATACATCGCATATTGCTTGGCACTCGCCAAGTCCCACATGATTACCCCCTTGGCCAAGTCTGGCTTTCCACCGTATCTCTTAACGTTCTCGATGTATTGCCTCTGTCGGCAGACAAGAGGACTCTCGAGTCGGCCTTCTACCCGTTTGACACAGAAGTTCACCCTGATGCGATAGTTCCTACCGTGGCCAAGCATCCGTCCCGCATGCGAACTGTTGCTACTGAACCCGAACCTGATGTACTGGATAGTCTCCCAAATACTCGGAGGGACATGCTTTCTGACCCTGGCAATGTCAACCTTCGACAATGGATAAATATACTCGGGACTAACACTATCATATATGGTTCTCATGGTGACCTGTGTCCTTCGTAACCACTACCGTCTTCGCGGGCCTTTCGGTACCCTGCCATGTTCCTCGGCGCCGTGTTCACCGACATTCCTTTCAAAACCAGGATGCGGTTGCCTACGTTCGGCTCCTTTAGGTTTATCTGTTCGTGGACCCTTCTTCTTGCCGCGTCTGCCCATCCAGCGGACCAGATCGTCGAGTGCCTGCCTGCCCGTGTCGTATATGTTCTCGGCTTGGACGTAGGTCCAAGCCATCGGCGTAGCGATTTCGTCCGCATATCGAGTACCTAAAGAATAGCCACCATAGCCAAACGCGCCAGCTACGACAACTACGGCAGCCGCCTGGGGGACAAATTTCACGGCTGTGCTCAGCGCAACCTTAGTAGATGTGATCAATCCGCCGGCGCTCGACAGAGCATTGATTGTCAGGGTGTTCCCGGATACCGTCATTACGAGGATGCCAACATCAGCCTGAGTGGGGGGCTCTTCCCAACTCCCGCCGGCGCCCCCGCCACCAGAACTGCTACTGGCGCGAGCCCTGCCGCTGGCTTGATCGGCCCACTTGTACCAGTCACATGGGTCAAAGCTGACATCGCAGAAGTCGCCACCGGCGTTCACATAGGAATACATGTCGTCCCAGCTGTCGAAGTAGAAATCGGTGCCTACCCCGCCGCCTTCTGTGTAGCACAGCACCTGGAGCTTGGAGACGCCCGCATCCACTATCCAGTTGTAGCCGTAGCTCGCCCAACAGCCGGACGGATCGACATAATTGGTCGAGTTGTTGCCACAGTAGCCATACCAGTTCATTCCGTCGGCGTAGCCGATGGGGTCGGTTTGGAGGAAGCGGCCGATGGTGGGGTTGTAGTATCGGGCGCGGTAGTAGTACAGGCCGGTCTCGGTGTCGAAGCGTCGGCCGGTGAAGGCGAAGGGGTTGGGGTGGCCCGGGTCGGCGGCGGCGACCTGGCCATAGACGTCGTACTCGTAGACCGCTTCCGATTGATGATTGCGGATTGATGATTGACGATTCGCATGATGTAGCGTGGGCCGAGGCCCACCAATCGCTTGGTCGCCGTCCCAGTCGGCAAGCTCAGGGCAGGCTACGCCGGTCGAGGCGTCCCCGGCCCCCGGCGTCCACTGGAGGTAGTCCACCCACCCCCGATCGGACCCGTCCGCGGTTCGATTGTCCTTGATGTACTGCCACATCAGCGAGTGCGTTCCGGCGCCGCTGACGTTGTACGACTTCTGGGGCCAGTCGCATATGTTCCAGACGGTTCCGATGGTGTAGACGTTCAGATCGGTGCCCAGCCCATCCTGCAACTCGGTCGAATTGTACAGCGTCTGCGGCTGGCAGCGGACGTGGTCGACCCACGCGCAGTCGTCGGCCGGGCTGCGGTGTTTGACCGGCCGGATTGTCGGGGGCGTTGTCCGCACGGAGTCCTCCCTTCACAATACAGGCAGTCTATCGCCCTGCAATCCCCTTGTCAATGGGTCGTGGGCGAGCCGGGCCGATGGGTTGCTAAACAGGGTGATTCGTAGGCTTAGGGATGGGTTCGGTTTGACTTTCGTGGTGGTTGTGTTAAGATGAGGATGGTTGGGTGGTCCGCGTTCCCGTTGGTTGTGTGCCCATAGGGGCCTTTTCGAATGGGATAGCGCTTTCCGGCGTGACTTCGGACACGGGTATATCCCAACCATCCGGGCAGGGCAGGCAGGGGAGTTGTTTTGATGGTGGAAGGTGACCTGGGACGTCATCGGGTGGTCATTGCAGTCGGCGCTGCGCACGATGCGGCGGCGGCCGAGATCGCTCGTGTGGCGGCCGAGTACGAGGTGGATGTCCGCCGTTGCGACGACGTGTACGCGGCGACGGCGGAGGTGGCGCTATCGCGCGACCGTTGCGTCCTCGTGATCGGCCGGCTTGGCGAGCTGGCGAAGGAGGGTCGCCGCTTCTTCGCCATTGCGGCCGACAGGGGGGCGCGGTGCTGCGGATTGCTGGACGCCGCGACAGGGGCCGAGCCGGACGTGGTGGCCGCGGCGGTTCGGGCGGGCGTCGTCGTCATCGGCGCGACCGCCGAGGTCAAGGACGTCTTGGACGCCTGGCTGGCCGTCGGCGGATGTCCTCCATCCAAGCCGGTGGTCTGTCTGGACGAGGAATACCGCGCGACGGAGGCCGAGTTGAACGCATTGTTGGGGCAGGGAACCGATGAGTAGCACGGCCGAATCGTTGGCACGGACGCAGGGGCAGGGCAAGGTCCTGCTGGTCGGCGACATTCGCAAGGCGTTTCTCGACGCCGAGAGCGTGGGGCGCTACCCGTGCGACGTCAAGGCGAACCTGCTGGATGCGATCGAGGCGGCGGCCACGTGCGATTACGACGCCGTCGGGGTGGTGATGAACGGCCTGCTGGGGCAACTGGGTCCGGCGTTGCGGGCCTTGCGCCGGGCAACGAAGGCGTCGATCGTCCTGCTGGCGCAGATGGTGGATGAGCCGATTGCCCGCCGGCTGGTTCAGAGCGAGCCGGGCGTCGAGAAGGCGGCCGATGCGTATCGCGTCTGTCCGACGACCCTGGCCGGCTTCGGGTCGGGTCTGCCCGCTGCGTCGGGGGCGGCGTGGTCGCAGGGCGACGTCGTTCCGCCGGGCGTTGAGAAGCGGATGCGGTATCTCGAACGGCTGGCCACCACCGACGACCTGACGGGACTGAAAAACCGCCGCTACATTCGCGAGTTTGCCCGGCAGATCATCGAGCGGGCCCGGCACAACGCCGGGCGCATCACGCTGCTGGTCTTCGATATCGACAACTTCAAGCACTACAACGACGTCTACGGCCACTCGACCGGCGACGAGATCCTCCGGCAGGCGGCCCTGCTGATGCGTCGCTGCTGTCGGCCGCACGACGTGGTCGGCCGGATCGGCGGCGACGAGTTCGCCGTGGTGTTCTGGGACGACCCGCACGGCGGCGTGTCCGAGCCGGCGAGCGACAGACGCCACGCCGAGGCCGAGCACCCCAGCGAGCCGGTCTTCGTGGCCCGACGGTTTCAGAATGAATTCGGTCACGCCGAACTGAACCTGCTGGGCCCCGAAGGGCAGGGCGTTCTGACGATCAGCGGGGCGCTGGTGCGATTCCCGCGCGACGGCCGGACCGTTCAGGAGCTTTTCGAGCGGGCCGACGCCGCCCTGCTCGATGCCAAACGCAGCGGGAAGAACCGCATTTACCTCGTGGGCGAGCCAAAAAGCAATATCGCCGACCTTCCTTAGCCGATATAGCTGTGTAGGTGTGCACGGCACACCGAGTCGGTGGTATGGGCTGGAAGTCGCATGGATTTGCTCACAATCAACCCGCTGAGTTGGGAGGCGCTGCTTTGCTGCTTCCTTTCGGCCTTTGTTATCGGGCTGGAGAGGCAGTTGCAGGGCAAGCCGGTCGGCGTGCGAACGAGTTCGCTGATCTGTATTGGGACGTACATCTTCGTCGCCATGTCGCGCGAGGTGTTCAGCGCGTCAATGGACCCGTCCCGCGTGGTCGGGCAGGTGATTACCGGAATTGGTTTTCTCGGCGCCGGGGTGATTCTGGCCAAGGATGGGATCGTCGTGGGCGTGACGTCCGCTTCGGCGATCTGGATCCTGGCGGCGATTGGCGTGGTCGTGGGACTGGGGCACCCGTGGCTGGGCGTCAAAGTGGCCGTCTTGACGGTGGTGATTCTCGTGGGCGTCAATCTGCTGGAGAACACGTTCGAATTCATGCAACGCGGCGTGCATCACAAGCTGCACAATCGCCAGAACGGTCGGGGGGCCGCTGCATCGTCGCCGTTGGAGCGGAGCTCCGAATAGGCTCTCGTGGGCGATCTGTATGTCGAATCGATCACACCAATCCGTAGGTAAGACGGCGCGGATCGCCGCGCTCAGACGCCTGCCGAACCTCGTCGGCTGCGCCGGCCGTGCGGTCTTCTTCTGTCTGTTGTTCGCCTACCTGTGGCGGATCGTCGATGTGCGTCTGATCTACTACGCCGCCGGCATGGTATCGGACTTCCCGGTCTTCTTTCGAGGCGAGGCGTTTTTTCGTCCGTTTCTGTTCTATCCGGGCGGGCTCGCTGAGTATGTCGGAGCGTTCCTGGCGCAGTGGTTTGCCTTCTCCTGGGGCGGTGCGCTGGTCGTGACGTTGCAGGCGTGGCTGCTCGCGGCCTGCGCAGGCGCGGTCCTCGACGCGGCGGGCGCTTCGGGTCTTCGCTGGGTGCGGTTCATTTTTCCGCTCGGTCTGCTGGTGGTCTGCTCGCATTACGCCTATCACTACGTCGCCGTGACGGCGATGTCGATCGCCTTGGTGGCCGCGTGCGCGTATATCGCCGTCGCGCAGCGCCTGCACCGGTGCGACAGGCACGTGGGATGCGCGATTCTGTTCGTGGTGCTCTCACTCGCCGTCTATTATGCGGCGGCGGGGGGCTATCTGCTCTTTGCCGTGATATGCGCTGGCTCTGAGTTGTTGCATGGACGCCGGCGGCTCGGCCTGGCTTCTCTGGCGTCGGCGGTTGCGGTTCCCTACGTCGTCGGCGTTCTGATCTTTCGCGTGAGCGTGGAGATGGCCTTCTTCGTGGCTCTGCCGCTCTGGTCGCGAACCGGCTTCGCCCCGCCTCGCGACGTTCCCACCGTGCTGAGTCTGGGCTTGGTTCTGGCCCTGCCGGTGGCACTCTGTGCGGCGGGGCTGTGGCGCCTCGCGACGCACCGTGGGTGTGGTAGCGAGCCGGCGAGGAAGTCAAAGAAAACGAAACAGCGTGGGCCGGTTGCTCTTGTCCGATCGGTTCGCTCGTGGTACGGACACCGGCCCGTCGGTAGGTGGGCGGTCGGTGCGACGATGTTGCTTGCCGCGGCGGCCGGCGCCGCGATGCTGTCGTACGACGGCGTGCGCAAGGCGACGTTTCAGGTGCATTGCTTTGCGTGCGGGCGGATGTGGTCTGAGGTGCTCCAGATCGCCAGGGGGGCGTCACGGAGCGTCTCGACCATGAACGCGGTCAATCGCGCCCTGTACTACACCGGGCGGCTCGGCTCGGAGATGTTCGCCTGGCCCCAGCACGCCGACGCGATGCTTGTCAGCGGCCAGGACCAGGACATGACGTTCTGGACCAAATTCGACACGCAGATGGACCTCGGTCTGATCAACGCGGCACACAAGAACTACACCGAGTGTTTGGAGGTCTACGGCGCCCACCCGCTGATTCTCGAACGCCTGGCCCTGGCGAATCTGGCCAAGGGCAATATCGGCGGCGCTCGAATCTACCTCGGGGCGTTGAGCAAGACGCTCTTCCAAGGACGCTGGGCTGAGAACTGCCTGGCTCGTCTTGCGTCGGACCCGACCCTCGCAGGGGACGATCAGATCGCACAGTGGCGGTCGGTCCATATGGGACAGGACGTTCCGACGATCTTCGCTCCGACTGAGGTGCAGCTTCAAATGCTCCTGAAGGAGAACGAGCGCAACCGCATGGCGTTCGAGTATCTGATGTCCACGTACATGCTGACGCGCCAATTGGAGAAGTTCGCCGCCCATTTGGACCGCCTCGATGCGCTGGGGTACGGGGCGTTTCCGCGACACTACGAGGAGGCGATCCTGGTGTATGCGTATGCGACGCAGCGGTCGGTGTTTCTGCACGGCCGCCAGATCGAGCCGCAGACCAGGCAGAGAATCGAGCAGTTCAGCCAGACGTTCAACCGCCACAACAAGGACCGGCAGGCGGCCCTGCGCGAGCTGGCCGCTGGCTACGGCGACAGCTACTTCTTCTTCAATCTCTACGGGCTGTCGGGAGTCAAGAGATGAAGAGACGCGTTCTGCCCGCAACGACGATCGCCACGGTCCTGCTGCTTGGCCTCGTAGCCTATGCATTGCACGGCTGCGCGGCGGACCGTCCCGATTCGATCGACGCGGTTCCGCTCACAGGGCGGCCGGCGCGAATCCATCCCGACTACAGCGGCGTAGTTGCTCCACCGAACATCGCGCCTCTGAACTTCGTCGTACAGGAGAGCAGTCGTGGCTATTTCGTGCGTATCGGTGCCGAGCGGGGAGAGGCCATCGAGATCGCCAGCCGCACGGGCAAGATTGTGATTCCCGAGCGGCCGTGGCGCAGGCTCCTCGATGCCAACGCCGGGGGTAGCGTCTGGGTCGAGATCTGCGTGCAGGCCGACGACGGCACATGGACTCGATTCGAGCCGATCGTGAACCGCATTGCCACCGAGCCGATCGACGACGTGCTGGTCTATCGAAAGCTGCACCCCGGCGCCGGGGCGTGGGGGCGGATCGGCATCTATCAGCGCGACCTGCGTGGCTTCCGCGAGTCGCTCGTGTTGGACAATCGCTTCTTCTCCAACGGCTGCGTCAACTGCCACACGTTCTGCAACAATCGGACCGACACGATGCTCTTGAGCACCCGCAGCAGCGAGTATGGCAGTGCTGTGCTGCTGATCCAGGACGATAACGTCCGGAAGGTCGGCACGAAGTTCACATACACCACATGGCACCCCAGCGGCAAGGTGGCCGCCTATTCCGTCAACGCCGTGAGCCAGTTCTTCCACTCCAGCGGGCACGAGGTCCGCGACGTGGTCGATCTCGATTCGCACCTGGCGTATTACGTCGTCGATGCCGGCGTCTCGAAGACGGCTCCCGATATCGCCCGGAAGGACCGGCTGGAGACCTATCCGGCCTGGTCGCCCGACGGCCGCTATCTGTACTTCTGCAGCGCGCCGCTGACATGGTCGCAGCGCAACGTGATTCCAAGAGACTACGACCAGATCAAGTACGATCTGATGCGAATTGCCTACGACGTCGAGCGGGACGAGTGGGGTCCGCTCGAAACCGTCCTGGCGGCCGAGGAGACGGGCCGGTCGATCCTGCTGCCGCGTATCAGTCCGGATGGACGGTGGCTGGCGTTCTGCATGTGCGACTACGGGTGTTTTCCCGTCTATCGCGCCGATAGCGATCTGTACGTCATCGACCTCGAAGCGGCCGTGCAGACGGGCCGATACGAATACCGCCCGCTGGCGGCGGCCAACAGCGACCAGAGCGAATCGTGGCACAGTTGGTCGAGCAACAGCCGCTGGCTCGCCTTCAGCAGCAAGCGTGACAGCGCTCCGTTCACGCGCACGTACCTGGCCTACGTCGATGCCGACGGCAACGCGCACAAGCCCGTCCTGCTGCCGCAGAAGGACCCGACGTTCTACGATTCGTACCTGCGGACCTACAGCGTCCCCGAACTGGCGACCGAGCCGATCCGGACGACCAAGGAGACGCTTGCCCGCGCCATTCGCGGTTCCGAGAGCGTTACCGTGATCCCGCCGATCACCATGGCCACCCCGCAGGCCGGAACGACTCCGCCGCAACCCTGGACGACCGAACGCGAATAGCCCGTCGGATGACGCAAATGGGCGATTGGTTTGCGCGATTTGGGCTTTACTCGAGTGCTTTGTCCTGCTATAGCCGGGCAGTTCGTCACGTAGTGCAGCCGACAGTACAGGACTCATGTTGCCAGGGAGGAATCAAGGCATGTCCAGACACCGCTACATCCTCATTGCGATCCTCGCTCTTGTCGTTTGGCCTGGGAACGCCACGATCCGCGCGGCCGTCTGGCCCAGCGGGCGGGAGGTGGCGCCGTTGCAGGCGCGGCCTTTCGACCTGCGCGACGTCAAGTTGCTCGACGGGCCATTTCGCGAGGCGATGGAGCGCAACCAAAGGTATCTGCACGATCTGGAGTCGGACCGCCTGCTGTGGTACTTCCGCAAGACGGCGGGCCTGGCGACGCCGGGCGAACCCATGGGGGGCTGGGAAAGGACGGAGCTGCGCGGGCACACGATGGGCCACTACCTCTCCGCTTGTGCGCTGATGGTCGCCTCCACCGGCGACGAGAAGCTCAAGGCCAAGGCCGACGCCATCGTCGCCGAACTGGCCCGATGCCAGAAGGCCCTCGGTTCGGGCTACCTCAGCGCCTATCCCGAAGAGCAGATCGACCGCGTGATCGCGCTGAAGCAGGTCTGGGCGCCGTGGTACACCCTGCACAAGATCTACGCCGGGCTGATCGACATGTCCGTCTACTGCGACAACGCCCAGGCGCTGGAGATTGCCGAGGGCATGGCGCGTTGGGCCAAAGGGCGACTCGATCCGCTCGACCGCGCCGCCATGCAGGAGATGCTCAACCACACCGAGCAGGGCGGCATGAACGAGACCTTGGCCAACCTCTACGGTGTGACGGGCGAGAGGGCCTGGCTGGAACTGGCCGAGCGGTTCAATGCCGATGCGTACAACGATCCGCTGGTCCTGCATCGCGATGAGCTGAAGGGCCTGCACGTCAATTCGTTCATCCCCAACGTGATCGGGACGGCCCGTCAGTACGAGCTGACCGGCAACCCGACGAACCGACGCATCGCCGAGTTCTTCTGGCGCAGCGTCGTCCACGGGCGGACCTACTGCACCGGCGGCACCTCCATCAGCGAGCACTGGCGCAGCGATCCCTATCACCTCGCCGACCAGCTCGGCGCGCACACGCAGGAGACCTGCTGCACGTACAACATGCTCAAACTGACGCGACACCTGTTCGCCTGGGAGCCGGATGCGGCGTACATGGATTACTACGAGCGGAGCCTGATCAATTCGATCCTGGCCACGCAGGACCCGGATACCGGCATGATGATGTACTTCGTGACGCTGGCTTCCGGGTGCTGGAAGTACTTCAACACGCCGCGAGACTCGTTCTGGTGCTGCACGGGCTCGGGGCTGGAGAACCACGCCAAGTACGCCGAGACGATCTACTTCCACAACGATAGAACGCTCTGGGTGAACCTGTTCATCGCCAGTGAGTTGAACTGGAAGGGCAAAGGCGTCACGGTCCGGCAGCAGACGAGCTTTCCCGAAATCTCCGCGACGAAAGTGACCATCGAAGCATCGCAGCCGGTCGAGTTTGATCTGCGTTTGCGCGTGCCCCAGTGGGCCATGCAGGGTGTGACGCTCAAGATCGACGGGCAGCCTCAGGCGGTCACCGCGCAGCCCGGCTCGTTTCTGTCGATCCGACGCACCTGGCGAAGCAAGACGGAAGTGGAAATGACGATGCCGATGGGCCTGTGGCTCTGCCCGATGCCCGACGATCCGAATCTGGCGGCGGTGATGTATGGCCCGCTGGTTCTGGCCGGCGCGATGGGCGAAGCCCCGCAAGACTTGATCTACACGATGAACAACTGGTTTCAGTTCCCCGAAGATCGTATCGTCGAGGCGCCCGTACTGGTCACAGCGCAGCGCGACCCGCAGACATGGATGCGCCCGGTTGAGGGTCGGCCTCTGACATTCCGCACGAACGGTGTGGGCCGGCCGAACGACGTGACGCTGGTGCCGTACCATCGACTGTTCGACCAGCACTATGCGATCTACTGGCGGCTGACGGATGAGGCCGGCTGGCAGCGGATTCAGGCCGAACGCAAGGCCCGCGAAGAGGCCAAGGCTCGTGAGGCGGCGCGCCAGGCCGCATTGGATGTGCGGAAGATCGACGCCGTCAGAATCGGCGTCGGCCAATCGGAGCAGGCGCACCAGATGAAGGGCGAGAACACGCGGACCGGAACGCACGACGGTCGCCGCTGGCGCGACGCGGAAGGCGGCTGGTTCGAGTATCGACTGAGAGTCCTGCCCGATCGGCCGGTGACGCTGCACTGCACGTATTGGGGCAGCGACGGCGGGCGCGTCTTCGATATCCTCGTCGACGGCACGAAGATCGCCACGCAGAAACTCGCCCAGAACAAGCCGGGCGAGTTGTTCGATGTCGAATACGCCATCGACGCCTCGCTGATCGAAGGCAAGGAATCCGTGGTGGTCCGCTTCTCTGCCCATCCGGGCAGCACCGCCGGTGGCCTCTTTGGTTGCGCCACGCTCAGGCCGAAGCCGTGATGTCTGGTCGCGCCTGGGTTCTCTGAGAAAGGGCGAATCATGATTCGCCCCTACGGGGCCTCGGCGGTGATCACGCCGAGTTCGGCGACGGACGTCCACGGGTGGCCGTCGACGGCGGAGAGGCCGACGAAGCGGACGAACTGTCCCTGGGCCGGGCGCTCGAATCGCACGGTCTGCTCGACGGGATTGTTCTTGATGTTGCCGAACGAGCCTCTGGCAGCCGGACGCCGCCACTGCGTGCCATCGCGCGAGACGTAGAATTCATAGTCCACGACGGTCCCGTTGCTCTGGCCGTCCTGGCGGGGCAGATAGGTGAAGCCCGTCAGCATGTATGTCTTGCCCAGGTCGATCACGATCTCGTGCGGATGGCCCGGCGAGTCGCCCGACCACTGGGTGTGCCAGATCGTGCTGCGGTCGCCGTCGATGGCGTTGGCAGCCGTTTCGTTGGGCGGCTGCTCGCTCGATGCGCGAACGACCTTCCAGCCGGCCCGGGCGATGTCGAACGTCGCGGTCACAACGCGTCCGGTCGTTTCGCCAGCCGGGTCGATGGCAACGGCCTTGATCGTGCCACCAAGCGGCAGAGGGATCGGGCTGGCGTAGATCGGCGAGTCATTGGTCGGCGTGCCCCCGTCGGTTGTATAACGGATGATCGGGCCGGCCGGGTCGCAGTAGATTGTGACGTTGCCCTGGCTGTCGCGGCTGAACTTTGGATCGCTCAGGCGGACCGGCTCGAAATAGACGCCGACGTTGCTGATCGTCGGGCAGATGCGGCTGTCCAGCACCCGGATGCGAACCTTGTCGCTGGTCACCGTCTGCGTGCGGCTGATCCGCTTGTATCCGACCGTCTGTCCGTCGGCGATCTGTTGCCAGCGCCCATCCACCATCGCATCGACCGCAAACCTCGCAATGCGCTGGCCGAAGTCCTGAATCTGCTCCTGGAACATGACGCGGTTGAAGGTCTTCTCGCCCGCCAGCGTCACAACCAACTCCGCCTGGGTCGTCCCTTCCGGCGGCATCCAGCACGTATCGAAATCGCCGTCGACGGCTTTCGACGCCTCGAAACCGACGCCGCGCGTCGCCGAGGCGGCGGCCGTCGCGCCCTTGGCCAGATCGGCGGCGAACGTCTGACGGAGGATCTGGCCGACTTCTTCGAGCACCTTGCTGTCTCGCTCGGGAAAGAGCCCATCGCGGTTGGGCGGGATGTTCAGCAGAAACACCGTATTGCCACCCACCGACCGATACCAGATGTCCAGAATCTCTTCGGTGCCCTTGACGAATTGCTGTTCGTCACGCCAGAACCAGCCGTGACGGATCGATGTGTTGGTCTCGGCCGGGTACCAGTGCAGCCAGCCGCCTTTGCCCGCCATCCGGGCGAGCCGGGCGGCGCTGCCCAGGTCGGTGTCGGTCATGTCGGGCCAGTCGAACTCGTCCGGCGAAACCGGCAGCGGGACCACGCTCCATTCGGCCTGACGCGTGCCGCCGCCTTCGTTGCCGCACCAACGGACGTCGGGACCCTTGCCGAAGATCACGGCCTCGGGCGCCAGCGTGCGAATCAGCTTGTACCATTGCGGGTGCGTGTAGGTCTGGCCGCCTTTGCGCTTGGGGTGGGCGCCGTCGAACCAGACCTCGTGGATCGGCCCGTACTCGGTCAGCAGCTCGAAGAGCTGGTTCATGAAGTACTCGTTGTAGTCGTCGGCGCGGAAGGTGAACGTCCGCTTGTCCTTGAAAGGCCGGCCTTCGACCGGGCGCGGGATCGTTCGCTCGCTGTACTGGCTCAGGTTGCCGTAGAGGCCGTCGGCACTCTCGATCTGATACAGATCGGCAGGCGACAAATACACGCCCACCTTCAGCCCATATTTTTCGCACGAGGTCACCATGTCTCGTAGCACGTCGCCCTTACCGTCGCGCCAGGGACTCGACGCGACGGAGTGGTCGGTATAGCGCGTCTGCCAGAGGCAGAAGCCGTCGTGGTGTTTGACGGTGAGGATGACCTGCGTCATGCCGGCTGCTTTCATCATCCGGCACCACTGGTCCGTATCCAGCTTCGTCGGATTGAAAATCTTCGGGTCTTCAGTGCCCGTGCCCCACTCGCGGGCGGTGAACGTGTTGACGCCGAAGTGGACGAAGCAGATGTACTCGCACCGCTGCCATTCGAGCTGCGGCCGCGAGGGGACCACCCGGCCGGCCTTCTCGACGATCTGCTGGGGTGTGTCCGTCGGCGAAACCGCCACGGAATTGCGATAGACCTCATCCGCCCATGCAGCCTGCGCCACGATCAGGACCGCCCCACAGGCCAGCAACGCCACCAAGTGCGATCGATTCAAACCCAATGCTTTCATATGTCTTCCTTTCTGACAGTGTGTCGTGCGTCCACCATTGTAAGCCCAAGGCGCCGCCCGGCCAACCCCAAGTACAACGTGTGATGCGGTGGTCGACGCCGGCGTCGCCCGTTGCAGGGGCGAGAAAAAGAGCCTTGTACTCTGGGGTGGCGGGGGTGATAATGGGACGACAATGGAGCCGTCGGCGGTTTTGGGCCGGCGGGAAAGGGGCATCCCGACAGGCGTCGGGATGGTTGGAATATGGCAAGCACAAAAGAAGTAGGAGAAGACCCGCCATGAGCGAAGCCACGAGCAACACCACATCGCGTCGCGAATTTCTGAAGAACACGGGCCGGATCGCTGCGGCCTCGGCCCTGGCGACGGGCATCAGTTCGAGCCTGTACGCCGGGAGCGACAACACGATCCGTCTGGCCCTGGTCGGTTGCGGTGGACGCGGCTCGGGTGCGGCCGTCGACGCCATGAACGTCCGCAATCAGGGCCCCATCAAGCTCGTGGCCATGGCCGACGCCTTCGAGGATCGGCTGACCAGCAGCTACAAGAACCTCAAAGCCAGCCATGCCAACCAGGTGGACGTGCCGGACGACCGCAAGTTCGTCGGCTTCGATGCCTACAAGAAGGCGATGGACTGCCTGCGTCCGGGCGACGTGGCAATCTTCGGGACGCCGCCGGCCTTCCGCTGGGTGCACTTCGACTACGCCGTCCAGAAGGGTCTCCACGTCTTCATGGAGAAGCCCGTCACGGTGGACGGCCCGACCACCAAACGGATGATCGAGCTGTCGAAGAAGGCCGACGCCAAGAACCTTAAGGTTGGCGTCGGTCTGATGTCGCGTCACAGCCGGGCGCTGCAGGAACTGGCCAATCGCGTCCACGACGGCGAGATCGGTGACATCATCCTGATGCGCGGCTACCGCATGCACGGGCCGGTGGGCTTCTTCGCCTCGCCGCCCAAGCCGGATAACATCAGCGACCTGCTCTATCAGGTGCGACGGTTCCACAGCTTCATCTGGGCCAGCGGTGGCAACTACAGTGACTTCTACATCCACGTGATCGACCATCTGTGCTGGATGAAGGGCTCCTGGCCGGTCAAGGTCCAGGCCCTCGGCGGTCGCCATTACAAGGAGAGTCCCGAGGGCGTCCGATACGTGGACCAGAATTTCGACACCTACGCGGTCGAGTACACCTTTGCCGACGGCACCAAGATGGACTTCGACGGTCGCTGCATGGACGGCGCGACGCAGATCTACTCGAGCTACCTGCACGGCACGAAGGGCTCGGCGATCGCCTCCAAGAGCGGCGACTGCGGGCTGCCGTCGAGCACGTACCGGAGCCAGTCGCCCGACGACGACAAGCTGATCTGGCAATCGAGGATTCCAAGGGCGCAGCAGAATCCGTATCAGAACGAGTGGGACGATCTGATCGACGCGATCCGCAAGGACAAGCCTTACAACGAGGCCGAGCGTGGCGCGATCGGCAGCATGGTCACGTCGATGGGTCGTATGGCCGCCCACACCGGCGTGGAGATCACCTACGATCAGATGCTTAACTGCCCGCACGAGATGGCGCCGGGTCTGGACAAGCTGACGTGGGATTCGCCGGCCCCAGTGAAGTCCGATGCACAGGGGCGGTATCCTGTCCCACAGCCGGGTATCGTCACCGACCGCGAATACGCATAGGCAAGGATGGTCTCAATCGGGTGGCAGCCTCAAGGCGCAATGAAATGGAGCCTTGGGGATGGTTCGCACGAAGAAGCCATCCCCAAGCTTCGCTTGAGGCTGCCACCCGCCAACGCGCTGGATCAGGGCACTGGAGGAGGTTAATGGGGTGGTCCGCCGCATTATGTCGGCATTTCCACGAGACGACCGCAGTACAAGCCGTAACGCACCAGTGAAGTAGGAGAAGATCCACTATGAGTCAAACCGCAAACGAACAGACATCGCGCCGTGAATTTCTGAAGAACACCGGTCGAATCGCCGCGGCCTCGACACTGGTCGGCGGGCTCGGTTCGAGCCTGTACGCGGCCGGAAGCGATACGATCCACGTGGCCCTGATCGGTTGCGGTGGTCGCGGCACCGGTGCCGCCCAGAATGCCCTCTCGGTCCCGAACGGGCGGACCAAGCTCGTCGCCCTGGCCGACGTGTTCGCCGACCGCGTGGACCGTAGCTTCAAGGGCCTGCAGGGCGGCCACGCCGCTCAGATGGATGTGCCCGACGACCGCAAGTTCGTCGGTTTCGACGCCTACAAGAAGGCGATGGATTGCCTGCGTCCGGGTGACGTGGCGATCTCGGCGACCCCGCCGGCCTTCCGCTGGGTGCATCTGACCTACGCCATACAGAAGGGCGTCCACCTCTTCATGGAAAAACCCGTCACTGTTGACGGTCCGACCACCAAGCGGATGCTCGCGCTGGCCAAAGAGGCCGACAAGAAGAACCTCAAGGTCGGCGTGGGCCTGATGGTTCGTCACTGTCGGGGCCGCCAGGAATTGAAGAAGCGAATCGACGCCGGCGAGATCGGCGACATCCACACGATCCGGGCCTACCGCATGGGCGGGCGGGCGGCCACCCTCGGCCCCAATACGAGCAATCTCAGCGATCTGCTCTACCAGATTCGCCGGTTCCACAGCTTCCTCTGGTCCAGCGGGGGGCTTTACAGCGACTATTACATTCACCAGATCGACGAGTGTTCGTGGATGAAGGGCGCCTGGCCGGTCGAGGCCCGCGCCATCGGCGCTCGTCACTACCGCGGGAACTCCGTCGATCAGAACCTCGACAACTACTCGGTCGAATACACCTTTGCCGACGGGACGAAGTTCTTCTACGGCGGCCGTCACATGGACGGCTGCGAGAACGCGTTCAACAGCTTCGTGCATGGCACCAAGGGCTCGGGGGTCGTCTCGACTTCAAGTCATACGCCCGGCCGTGTACGAACGTACCGCGATCAGAAGATGGCTCGCGAGAACCTGATCTGGAACTTCCCGCAGCCTGAGCCGAGCCCCTATCAGCTCGAATGGGACGATCTGATTGACGCCATTCGAAACGACAAGCCCTACAACGAGACCGAGCGCGGCGCGATCGCCAGCATGGTGACGTCGATGGGACGTATGGCCGCCCACACAGGCAACGTCATCACATACGATCAGATGCTCAACTGCCCGCACGAGTTTGCTCCGAACGTGGACAAGTTCACGATGGACTCGCCGGCGCCGCTCAAGGCGGACTCGGAAGGGAAGTATCCGGTGCCGCAACCGGGCATTCTGAAAGACCGCGAGTATCAGGAGTTTGCGTAGTTCCCCAGCTTCATTACCGATTTGCCGCCGGCCTCGAATCGTCCGAGGTCGGCGGCGTTCTTCTTGCACGCCACAGACCTCCAGTGAAAGGGAGGCACCATGAACAGCCCGATGCAATCGCACGGTTTGACGTCGTCGCAGACAGAAGGCCAGCGGTCCTCCCGTCGGCAGTTTCTGGCCGAGAGCTCGCGGGTCGTCGCGGGCTCGGTGTTGGGCGGCGTTGCTCTGTCGCGGGCCTATGCGGGCGAGGACAACACGATCCGGCTGGCTCTGGTCGGCTGCGGCGGACGCGGCAGCGGGGCGGTGGCCAATGCTCTCAGTTCGCAGACCGGCCCGACGAAGCTCGTCGCAATGGCCGATGTGTTCGAAGACCGCTTGACGCGGTCGCACAAGGCCCTGCGTGAGCAGTTCGGCGAGCGGGTCGATGTGCCCGAGGACAGGCGTTTCGTTGGCTTCGACGCCTACCGTAAGGCGATCGATTGCCTGCGGCCCGGCGACGTAATGATCCAGGCGACGCATGCGGCTTTCCGTCCGACGCACTTGGCCTATGCCGTCGATAAGGGGGTCAACGCGTTTATCGAGAAGTCCTTCGCTCCCGACCCCGGCGGCACACACGAGATTCTTCGCCTGGGGACCGAGGCCGCGAAGAAGAACCTCAAGATCGGTTGCGGGCTGATGTGCCGTCATTCCTCGGCGCGGCAGGCTCTGATCGAGAAGATTCGCGACGGTGCGATGGGCGAGATCACGTTGATCCGCGCCTACCGGATGGACCCGGGCGCCCGGCTGGGCCCGTTCAAGGGAGGCGAAAACGAACTGCTCTGGCAGCTTCGACGTCCGTACTTCTTCCTGTGGACCTCGTCGGCGTGGTTCATCGAGATGATGATTCACCAAGTGGACGAGTGCTGCTGGATCAAGGATGCCTGGCCGGTCTCGGCCGAGGGGCTGGGTGGGTGCGAGCCGCGAAGCGACGATTGCAGCCAGAACGTGCACAGCTACGCCATTGAGTACACTTTCCCCGATGGGATCAAGGCGTTCGTCAACAGCCGCAACCAGCAAAACTGCCGCAACGAGTTCGCCACCTTCGCGCACGGAACCCGCTGTGCCGCCCAGTTCTCCGGCAATGTGCACGCTCCGACGGTGCAGATCTACAAGGACCAGCGGATCGCCCGCGACAACATCGCCTGGCGACCGGAAAACGAGAAGGTCAGCCCGTACCAGGCCGAATGGGATGCGTTGCTCGACGCGATCCGCCGGGACAAGCCGCACAATGAGGTCAAGCGGGCTGCCTACACCAATCTCGCCTCCATTATGGGACGGGCCGCCATCCATACGGGCCAGATCGTCACCTGGGACCAGATGATGGCGTCGAATTTCAGGTTCTGTCAGGATGTTAACTTCACCCTCGACAGCCCCGCGCCGGTGCAGGCCGACGCCGAAGGCCGTTATCCCGTCCCGATCCCCGGCCAGTGGTCGGAAATCTGACGGGAGGACCCCCTTTACCGTGTCGTGCCGGGAGGCACGGCCTATGGCTGCGACTTGAATTTGGGTGACTCAGGGAGTATCATAACCGGCTCAGGCGCAATCTACAGGAAACCTTGATTCGATGCAGAAACCCGGGTCCATGACAGGCAGATCGAACGAAGGAGACATGATGGCACGCTCGAATGAATCCGACAGGAGTTTGGGCACCACGCGGCGTGATTTCCTCAAGGCCTCGACCGTCGTGACTTCAGCAGCGGTCGCCGGGACGCTTGGGGCACGGGTCTTTGCCGGCGGCAGCGACATCCTCCGGGTGGGGATGGTGGGCTGTGGCGGCCGTTGTGCCGGTGCGGCGGCCGAGGCGCTGACGGCCGATCCCGGGGCGCGCCTCGTCGCCATGTGCGACATCTTCATGGACCGCGTCAAGGACAAGCGTCGCATCCTGAAGGAACAGAGGGGCGATCAGGTTCTCGTCGACGACGACCACTGTTTCGTCGGCTTCAACGGCTACAAGCACGTGATCGAATCGTCCGACGTCGTGCTTATCGCTAATGCCGCCAAGTTCCATCCGCTTCAGGCCATGACGGCGGTCAAGGCGGGCAAGCACGTGTTTGTCGAGAAGCCCCACGGGATTGACCCGGCCGGCGTCAGACTCATGGCCGCGGCGGCGAAGCTGGCCAAGGAGAAGGGCCTCTGCTTCGTCTCGGGTTTGCACAGCCGTTATGACACCCGCTACGCCGAGACGGTCCAGCGGATTCACGACGGCGCCATCGGCGAGGTGATCTCCATCGAGGAGAACTTCCTTCGCGGTCCGTATGGCATCATCGACCGCAAGCCGGGCCTGACGGAACTC
>ENA-UOUL01002975-UOUL01002975.1-bioreactor-metagenome-genome-assembly--contig:-NODE-2975-length-18432-cov-5.124053_pt1 | contig 18432 bp, 16 predicted proteins | sample MGYA00249838_ERZ747220 | MGnify/ENA primary metagenome ERZ747220 (study PRJEB28778, sample SAMN05720191) | bioreactor metagenome | isolation source: Anaerobic biogas reactor | place: USA:Washington...
CAGGTAATCCGTAAGCTGGTCCCTGCCGCCAAAAAGCCTGTCAAACACGTCGTCCCGAAAGCCGATCAGGCCGTTGTCTCCAATCGTGCAGCCAAAGTAGATCAGGTCAATGTTGGCCCAGAGGGCCGCGCACAGGCACATATGGCAGGGCTCGCCCGTGGTGTAGAGCACGCAGCCGCTCAGGTCATGGCTGCCCAGGTTTTTCCCCGCGTCCCGAATGGCCGTTATCTCCCCGTGGGCGGTGGGGTCGTTGTTGATGAGCACCCTGTTGTGCCCCCGCCCAACGATCTGGCCATCCTTCACGATGACACTGCCAAAGGGGCCGCCATGGCCGGCATGGATGCCCGCCATCGCCTCCAGGATGGCTTCCCGCATGAAGGCGTTTTCTGCGATGTCCGCAGCACTTGCGTCCGGTACCGGTGCCGGCAGTGCCATAGCGGAGAGGCTGATCCACAAAAACAACAGAATCAACAGCAAAGACAGGCTTTTTTTCATTTGACGCACACTCCCTTTTATTGTTTGGCCTTGGCATACCCAAACGCGTTTTGCGGACATCCCGAAGCTCCCGAGAGTCCAAAAACGCCGCCTCTGCCGCTTTATAGCACAGGGGTGCCGGGCCGTCAATTTCCCGTTTTTGAATAAACGGCTTGCAAAAGGCATTTATTCCTTTTATGCTTGGGAAAACAACGGGGGAGAGGCGAGGGGGACCGGGCGCGTCATTCCCTGACAATGGGCTCACCCAAAGGAGATACCACATGAAACTGACGGTCATCGGCGGCGGCGGGGGCCGCTCCATGTTCCTGGCCAAGAGCATCGCCCAGAGGGCGGGATCCCTTGGGATAGGCGAATTGGTGTTTATGGACATCAACGCGGAAAAACTCAGGCTCTTTGGCGGTATGGCGGAAAGGGTCGCCCATATGCTGGCGCCTCAGATGGCCTTTTCCCTCACCACAGACCCGGTGGAGGCTGTTTCCGGCGCGGACTATGTGGTCACCACCTTAAGGGTGGGGGGTGACAGGATGCGCAGCCGGGATGAGCACACCGCGCTGGACCTGGGTGTTCTGGGACAGGAGACCACGGGAGCCGCGGGCTTCTCCTTTGCCATGCGGAGCATCCCGGTGCTGGCGGAATACTGCGCCCTGGTTCAAAAATACGCCAGGCCAGGGGCAAAGGTGTTCAACTTCACCAACCCTGTGGGCATCGTGTCCCAGGCCTTAAGGGACCTGGGCTATGGCTTCACCTACGGCATCTGCGACGCCCCCAGCGGGATGCTCAGTCAGTTTGCCAGGCTTTACGGCAGGGTCTCCGGGGACATCCGGGGCGAGTTGTTTGGGCTTAATCACCTGAGCTGGTTTCACAAGGTGATGCTGGATGGCCGGGATATCATGCCGGAGCTGCTCAGAAGCGCCGAGGCCCACCAGACGACCGACCTGAAGTTCTTTGAGCCTGCGCTGCTCACATTCCTGGGCCACATCCCCAACGAGTACCTCTACTACTATTACCACCCGGAGCGCGTCCTTCACAATATCCTCAAGGCCGGGAAGACCCGGGGAGACAGCATCCTGGAGATCAACGAGGGGATGCGGGCCGAGATGGCGGGCCTTGACCCGAAAAAGGATTTTGACCGCTGCCTTCGGGTATTCACCAAGTGGTACGGCATCCGGGAAGCCCAGTATATGGCCAGTGAAACGGGGGTCAGGCGGGGTGTCCCGCCCTGGACCTTTGACGCCTTTGAGCCCGATGAGGGGGGCTACGCCGGGGTGGCGCTCAATTTCATCGACATTGAGCAGTCCGGCAGAAAAGACAGCATGATATTGACCGTGCCCAATGAAGGGGCGGTAGATTTTCTGGAGGATACGGACACGGTGGAGGTCACCTGCGACATCACGGGGGGGAAATGCGTGCCCAGGAAGTTTCCGCGGGTGCCGGATGACCAGGCGGAGCTCATCCGGCGGGTGAAGTACTTTGAGCGCCTGGGGGCCCGGGCCATCATCCACAGGGACCGGCAAATGGCCGTGAAGGCCCTCATGCTCCATCCCCTGGTCAATTCCTTCAGCCTCGCCCAGCAGCTGGCGGATGCCTATATCGGCCTGAATGCCGCTTTCACGGGGGCCTGGAATGGATAGAATGCCTTTTGTCACCGGATTTGGTTCCACCAATGTGGACCTGCTCTATTCCGGCATGCCCCGGGTACCCCAGGAGGGCGAGGAGATCTACGCCAGGGATTTCACCGTGCAGATCGGGGGCGGGTATCCCGCCACCCTGGTGAATGTGGGGCGGCTGGGGATTCCCGCCCGCATCCAGACATTCCTGGGGAAGGATATGTTCTCGCGTTTCGCCAAAGCCCAGTATGAGGAGGACGGCGTCATTCCCCTGAACCTCTACACCGGGGACAGGATGCCGGTCAACGTCACCAGCGCTGTCATTACCCCCCGGGACCGGGCGTTCACCAGCTACACCGACCCGGTGGAGGTCACCGATGTTCACCGCCAGCAGGTGCTGGACGCTTCCCGGGGCGCCGCCATCGCCCTGGTATACAGGCCCTTTCTGCCCATTTACCCTGAGCTCAGGCGCGGCGGCACGCTGCTGGTCTATGACGGCGGCTGGTGGGAAGACATGCGCCTGGACAACATGATGGACATCCTGGAAGCGGTGGATTTCTACATTCCCAACGAGCTGGAGGCCATGCGTGTCACCCAGGCCACCAGCCCCGGCGCTGCCGCCCGGGTGCTGGCGGAATATTTTGAGCATGTGGTGGTCAAACTGGGGGGCGAGGGCTGCCTGCTGTATTCAGGGGGCCGGGAAACCGTCGTTCCCCCTTTGCCGGGCATCAAAGCAGTGGACACCACCGGCGCAGGAGACGCCTTTCTGGCCGGCTTTGTCTATGGCCTCATCAAGGGCGCGCCCCTGCCCCAGGCTGTCCTCTATGGCAACATCACGGGTGCCGCCTGCGTGGAAAAGGTGGGTGCGCTGACCGGCTTCGTGACAGAACATGAATTGCTGGCGAAGGCGCAAAAATACGCGCTGTAGCGGCTGGCTGGATCAGGATGTTCCATGAACAGGCGGCCGCTGCCGGGGATTTCCTGCATGAAGCCCCGGAAGCAGGAGAAAGGGAGGGATATGCAGATGCGTAACTGGACGAATGTTTTTCTGGCGGCGGTCCTTCTGGCGGCGCTTGTCCTGAGCGCGCCGGCCATTGGCTTTGCGGAGCCCGCGCACAAGGAGCATGTGGAGGCACCGGGCGTCAGGCACCTGGTTGTTGAAGACCAAAACGCGCCGATCGACCTGTTGCCCTCCAAGGACGAAAACACCCGGATCGAATACAAGGAAACCCGTTTTATCCGTTATGAGATCGCCCGGGAGGGGGATACGCTGCGCGTCATCATGCACGACAGCCGCAAGTGGTACAATTTCATCGGCTTCCAGGACAGCGGCCGCCGGCTTTTGGTCTTTGTGCCGGAAAGCCTGACGGACGCCAGCCTTGGCACATCAAACGCCAGCATCACCGTGGAAGCCTCCCGGGGTTTTGCTTCGCTTGACCTGAAGTCCAGCAATGGGAAACTGTCGCTCACCGGGGCGACGCTCTCAGGCCCCAGCCGGTTTGAAACATCCAACAGCGGCATCACCCTCAAGGACGCCGTATTCCAGGGGCATTTAACGCTTGAAACCAGCAATGGGGAGCTTTCCCTTGAGGATGTGCGGCTCAATACCGCGGATATTCGCACCAGCAACAGCAGGATCAGCCTGAAAGATGTGGACGCCGAGGGCTCGCTGGACGCCGCCACCACCAACGGCGGCATCTACCCAAGCCGGCTTTCCACCCGGGCGGGCCGCCTCACCCTCAGCGCCTCAAACGGCCCTGTGGAGGGCATCATCAATGCGCCCCGGAACCTCTTTGCCATTACATCAACAACCAGCAACGCCGACAATAACCTGCCCACCTCCTGGCCGGGCGGCCCCGCCGGGCTGGATGTGAGCACCTCAAACGGGCGGATCAATATTGAATTTGTAGATTAATTGCCAGGATTTCAGCGCGCGAAGCCCAGGTTGAAGAGCCGTTTCATATCATCCCAGGCCATGTTGCGGGTGCGGCAGTCCATGACCACGGCAATCAGCTGGCGCTGCCCCTGGGCGGCCGCGCCTACGTAGCAGAACCCTGCCGCCCGGGTGTAGCCGGATTTGATGCCGTAGGCAGCGGGATAGTAATGCGGTGAGTCCGGCTGGAGCAGTTCGCTGTTGTCCCGGATCACAAGGGGCTCCCGGCGGGAGGTCTCAGGCAGGGTGTATTCCAGGCTGGCGCTGATGGAAAGAAAATCGTTGTTATGAAGGCCATAGCGGGCAAGCGTTGCCAGGTCCCGGGCGGTGGACACATGCTGGGCGCTGTGGTAGCCATGGGGGTTTTCAAAGTGTGTGCCGGCCAGGCCCAGCTGCCAGGCCTTGCGGTTCATTTCCTCCACAAACCGGGAGACTGAGCCCAGGGTGAGGACCGCAACGGCGTTGGCCGCGTCGTTTCCACTTCTAATCATCAGGCCGTAGAGCAGATCCCGCAGGGTCATCCTCTCCCCGGGGTAGACCGGCACCAGGGAGGAATCCTTGGGCACCTCCCCTGCCGCCTGGGGCATGGTCACCACCCGGTCCAGGCCGCCCTGCTCCAGGGCAACCAGCAGGGTCATGATTTTGGTGGTGCTGGCCGGGTACCGGCTGGTGTCCGCGTCTTTTTCAAAGAGCACCTGGCCCGTCTGGGCATCTATCAGGATGGCGCTTCTGGCGTAGAGGAAATCGGGCGCCAGGGCCAGGGGCGTGGCGTCGTCAAAAAAGGCGGGGGCGGCAATGCCAAGGCCGCTCAGGTCCCCTTCCAGGGCGTCCCGGGTGGCCTTGTCGGCAATGCCGTTGGCCGCAACGCCGGGAACGCCGTTTGCGGCCAGCACCTCCTGAAGCTGCATGAGCGCCGCCTCCGTGCGCGGGCCAAAGGCTGCGTCCGGACGGTCTTTTAAGAAATTCAGGTCATACAGCCGGGTTTGAAGCGCTGTGACCTTGTTGCCGGAGGAGCCGTTCTTCAGGTCCAGGAACTCCCGCATCACCAGGTCGTCATAGAGGAGCCCCAGGGTGACGGGCCCCGCCACCCCGTCAGCCAACAGGCTGTGCCCCTGACTAATCAGGTAGCGCTGGGCACTTCGGACGGCACCGATGGTCTGCTGGCCATAGATGCCGTCAACCTTGCCCTTTAAAAACCCCAGATCCGCCAGCCTGGCCTGAAGCCGCCGCACCTGGGGCCCCGAAGCCCCGGCTCCCAGGGTAGGGTAGGGAACAGGATCCTGCTGCGCCAGGGCGGGGGCAAGCAGCAGGCTGAGGATCACCAGGGCGCTAAGCCAGGCAGCGGCGCGTTTCATTGCAGCCTCCTCGTTTCAGGATGGGGTTCCACAGTAACATAACGGGCACCGGAGGCAAAAACCTGCCGGCCTTGTTACAAACCCAGCCGGCGTAAAGCCTCAGCTTCATCTGCCGGGAAAGGGATATGGCCGCTGCGGTTGCATTCGGCGATAAAGGCGGCCAGGCTTTTGCTTTGATAGCCCTGAAAGTCCCCGATCATGGCCAGCCTGGCCTGATAATTGCTGAATTTCTGCAGCACTTCGCCCGCGACGCCAGTGCACAGGTCAAAAAACACCTCATTGACCGCCGCCTTGTCCACCAGCATCTGGTCGCAGTGGGCGGTGTGCCAGACCTCCGCGATCAGTACCATGGCGGACTGCGCGTCATGGATGGGGAGGCCCGGACCTTTAACGTGGGCCACCGGGTGCCTTGTTCCCCGTACCATGCGCACAGTCACGCTTTCCCCGCCACGCGCAGGGCGAAATCCGCTGCGTCTGCAAGATCCTTCTGATTGGGCCTGCCCCGCCGGAAGAACAGGAAGTTCCCCGGGCAGATGAACTCCCGTTTCCCAACGGGGACGCCCTGGCCTTCAAGCGCCTGGCGCACCTGGGCCTGCCCGTCTTTCCCGCTGGCGCAGCTGGTGATCAGGACGGCGCGGGCGACGGATCCAGGCTTCAGGCGGGAGATGAAGTTCAGCAGCTTGGTGTCGCTCCGGCCCCCATAGATGCCGCCCACGATGAACAGCAGATCCGCCTGGCCATCCTCCGGCCAGTCCTTGATGTCTTTGGCCTCCAGTCCCAGGGCCCGGGCGATGGCGCCGGCGATTTTCCGGGAGTGCCCGGTTCTCGTGTGGTATACCGCCTGAATGTTCATGCCGGCTTCCTCATTCCTGGCCTGCCTGGGCGCGTTCATTCACCCACTGGGCGATGTCGTCCAGCACTTCATCCGGCATGGGTGTGCGCTGGCTGTATTCCAGGGCAATCTGGCTGAAGGGCGGCGTTTCGCCCTCAAAACGCCCAAAGAGATGGTTGAGTTCAGGATAAAGGATAAAGCTGGCGTCCGGGTGGTCCATCAGCGCCGTTTTCCAGGCTTCAAAGTCCTCCGGAAACACCTGCCGGTCTTTCCCGCCTTGAAGGATCAGGACCGGCAGCCCGTCCGCCAGGTGCAGCGCCGGGGCATCAATGCCCTCAAGATGCCGCAGGTACCAAGCGCTCATGCCAAAGACAGCGGCGCCGGGGGACAGGGCCTCTTCATCGCTTAAGAGCAGGAGTCCGCGGGCTTTTTCCGCTTCAGCCTGCACCTGCTCCAGGGCGGCGTCCAGGCTTGGGATTTGTCCCGCGGCCAGGGCTTCCTGCGCCAGCAGCATATTCTGTTCATAGGATAGTTCCCATAGTTTCCGCGGGCTGCCCGCCAGGTTGATGTAGCCGTCTGCCCCCGCCCCCAGGGTGTTGATATAGGCGGTGAGCATCCCGCCCAGGCTGTGCCCCAGCAGGAAGACCTTTTTGCCGTCCAGCTCCGGACGGGCTTTGAGCAGCCCAACGGCGGCCGCCGCGTCCAGGGCCGTTTCCTCATCCACCGTCAGCCTGGGGTAATCGGGGCTTTGGGTGATTTCCCGGCCATAGGCCAGGGTGCGCTTGTCATAGCGCAGTACGGCGATGCCCCGCCGGGCCAAACCCCAGGCCAGGTCCCTAAAGGGCGTATTGGCCAGAATGGCCTCATCCCGGTCGGAGGGGCCGGAGCCATGTACCAGCACCAGGCCCGCGGCAGCCTGGCCGGCCTCGGGCCGCGCCAGCGTGCCGTTAAGGGGATAACCCAAGCCCGCGTCCACCGTGACAGGTTCCTCCACGACGCCCTGGGGCAGCGGCTCTTCCTCCGGCGCTTCCGCAGGGACTTCGCCAGGGCTGAAGAAGAGGCCCGCCACCTGGTTTTCCCCGTCAAACACCGTACGTTGAATCAACCGGACGTTTGAAAACACAAGCGTCATTTCAAGGGCATGGTAGCCGTCCTGCAGGCTTGCCCGCCATGCCCCGGCTTCCTTGAATTCCCCGCCGGCCATAGCCAGCTGTGCCCAGAGCGCTTCCAGCTGGCCCGCCATGGCGCTTTTCATGGCGCTGTCCATCATGGACAGGGCTGCCTCTTCGTTCCCGGCCTGAAGGTGTTCCAGAAGTTCAAGGGAAAGGGCATAAAGCGCTTCCGGACCCTCTCCCTGTGCTGCGCCTGCAGCCGGCGCCAGCGCCACCAAAAGGCACAGGGCCATGACCATCAGTCCACGCATGGTGTTATCCTCCAAACTCTTCATATATGCGCCCATCATAGCACGGGAATAACTGGCGAATCCACCCCCGGGACAGGGCTTGCCCGGTTTGCAATATAGGGCCGCTGGTGGTATTATATAAAAGCAAACTCGAAAATATTTCCCGCCCGGAAGCGGCCCAAAAGGAGCAGCCATGAGCTTGGAAAAACAGATTCGGCAGGGTTACGACTACGCCAGGGAGGTGTACGCCGGCCTGGGCGTGGATGTGGATGAAGCCATCAGGCAGGCTGACGCTGTGCCCCTCTCTCTCCACTGCTGGCAGGGGGATGATGTAACGGGCTTTGATTCCACCGGCGATCTGACCGGAGGCATCGCGGCCACGGGCAACTATCCCGGCCGCGCCCGCACGCCCCGGGAGCTGATGGAGGATATCCGCCTGGCCTACACCCTCTTCCCGGGCAGGAAGAAGCTGAACCTCCACGCCAGTTATGCCGTCAGGACGGATAAGAATAAGGACCGGGACAGCTATTCCCTGGAGGACTTCACCCCCTGGCTTGATTTCGCCAGGGAGCAGGGGGTGGGCATGGACTTTAACCCCACGTATTTTTCCCACCCTATGATGGATGGGGACCTGTCCCTCTCCAGCCCGGATGATAAGAAGCGCCGCTTCTGGATTGAGCATGGCAAGCGCTGCCGGGAGATCGCAAGAGGTTTTGCCGAAGCGCTGGGAGAAAAAAGCGTGGTGAACTTCTGGATGCCGGACGGCACCAAGGACACCTGTGTTGACACCAGGGCGTACCGGGACCGGATGACCGCCTCCCTGGACGAGATTTTCGCCGACCGCGCGGGGATGGAATTGGCTCCCTGCGCCCTTGAGAGCAAGCTGTTTGGCATGGGGGTGGAGAGTTTCACCGTGGTGTCCAGCGAGTATTCCCTGGGCTATGCCCAGAGCCGGAAGATCATGGCTTGCCTGGATGCCGGGCACTATCACCCCACGGAGGCCATCAGCGCGAAGATCACCGCGGTGCTGGCCTTTATCGACCGAATCCTCCTGCATGTCAGCCGCCCGGTGCGCTGGGACAGCGACCATGTGGTGGCCCTGGATGATGAAACCCAGCGCATCATGGACGAGGTAGTCTGGAACGGCTGCACCGACCGTGTGGCCATCGGCCTTGATTTCTTTGACGCTTCCATCAACCGACTGGCCTGCTGGGCCATCGGGATGCGCAACACCAGAAAAGCGCTGCTCTCGGCTTTCCTGGCACCCGCCCATGCACTGAGGGAAGCGGAGGCCGCGGGGGACTTTACCCGGCGGCTGGCGCTCCTTGAGGAACGGCGGACCCTGCCGCTGGGCGCGGTGTGGAACTACTACTGCCTCACCCGGAATGTGCCGGCTGATGGTCAGTGGCTTGGCAAAGTCATCGACTATGAGAAAAAGGTCCTCGCGCGCCGGGGCTAAAGGAAGAGTATGAAAAAACAAGCGCTGGTCCTTCAGATGGAGGGCATCACCAAGATTTTTCCCGGCATCAGGGCCCTTGATGATGTCAGGCTGGACTTGCGCCGGGGGGAGATCCACGCCCTGATCGGGGAAAACGGCGCCGGCAAGTCCACCCTCATCAAAGTGTTCACCGGTATCCATCAGCCCGATGCCGGCCTTATCCGCCTAAACGGCGAGGAAGTGGAGATGACGGACCCGCTGGCGGCGCGCCGCCGGGGCATCGCTGCCATCCATCAGCACCTGGCTACCTATCCAGATTTAAGCGTGGCAGAAAACATCTTTATAGGCAACGAACAGACCCTAAGCGGCCTTCCCGCCATCAGCTGGCGGAAGACCCGGGAGATGGCCAAGGCGCTCCTCGCCTCCCTGGGAAGCGATATCGACCCGATGGCCGAGATGGGCACGCTCTCCGTGGCCCAGCAGCAGATTGTGGAAATTGCCCAGGCGCTTTCCCAGAATGCCCAGGTTCTGATCATGGACGAGCCCACGGCCGCCCTGTCGCTGCGGGAGAGTGAGGAGCTGTACAGTATCGCCAAGGGGCTAAGAGCAAAGGGCACCTCCATCATCCTCATTTCCCACCGGTTGGAGGATATCTACAGCCTGGCCGACCGGGTCACCGTGCTGCGTGACGGGCACTACATCGGCACCTGGGATATCGGGGAGACCAACACCGAAATGCTGGTCAAGCACATGGTAGGCCGCACCATCGATCAGTTCTATCCAAAGAAGGAAGCCCCAGTGGGCGAGCCCATCCTGAAAGTGGACGGGCTGTCCCGCACCGGCTTCTTTGAAGAGGTATCCTTCACCCTGCATGCCGGGGAAATCCTGGGCCTCACAGGCCTCGTGGGCGCCGGACGCACGGAAGTGGTGGAGGTGCTAAGCGGCGTCACCCGGCCTGACAAGGGGCACATCTATATCCTGGGCGAGGAGAAAGCCATCACCTCCCCCCATGAGGCCCTCAGGCAGGGCGTGAGCCTCTTGCCTGAGGACCGGCAGAAGCAGGGCCTGCTACTGCCCTGGAGCGTGCAGGACAACATCACCCTGCCCAGGCTGGACCGCCACAAGAAGCGTGGGCTGCTGTCCCCCGGGTCTGAGGCCAAAACAGGCAAAGAGTACATCGACATGCTCAACATCAAGGTGCGATCCGGCCAGGACATTGCGGAGTCCCTCTCCGGCGGCAACCAGCAGAAAGTGGTCATTTCAAAGCTTTTAACCTGCGGCTCCCGCATCATCATCATGGATGAACCTACCAAGGGTGTGGATGTGGGCAGCAAGGCCGCCATCTACCAGATCATGTGCGACCTGGCGGCTAAGGGCTTCGGCATCCTGCTTGTTTCCTCGGAAATGCCCGAGATATTGAACCTCTCTGACCGGGCCCTGGTCATGCGGGAGGGGCGGATATCCGCCGTTTTCACCCGGGAGGAGATGGCGCCCGAGAAACTGTTGAAGGCTGCCATGCCCCTTGATAAAAGCCGGAAAGGAAGCGCCGAATATGCCTGAGAAAACGAGGAAACCCGGCGCCCTTTCAGCGCTCTTCAAGCAGCGGGAAGTGGGCCTGTTCATCATCCTGGCGGTGCTGTTTCTCCTGGTGGGGCTGAGGAACCCGGCCTTTACAACCGGGTCCAACGCGCTGTTTATCCTTGAGGACACGGCCATCATGATGATCCTGGCCCTGGGAATGCTGTGCGTCCTGTTGGTGGGCTCCATTGACATCTCCATCGCCGCCATCATGGCGCTGTCCACCATGACCGCGGGAATCGTGATGAAGCAGAACCTGAACATCACGGAGATTCAGGTGGTGACTGACGGGGTGATGGGAAGCGCTACGCTGAGGGAAAGCACGCCGCTGATTCTTCTGGTAATCATTGGTATGGGCGTGGGGGCGCTGTGCGGCGCGCTGAATGGCCTTCTCATCGCCTACGGCAGGGTGCTGCCCATTGTGGCCACCCTGGGTATGCAGTACATCCTCTATGGCGTCAGCCATGTTGTTTCTGACGGCCAGGCCGTCTACCGCAAGGATATGCCGGACAGCTTCATCAACCTGAGCCGTCAGGCTTTCCTGGGCCTCAACAGCAAGATATGGTTTATGCTGGTCGTATTTGCGGTCATGTTCCTCTTCCTCACCTATTCCCGCCAGGGACGCTACCTTTACGCTGTTGGCAGCAACCGGGAGTCCGCCGCAATGAGCGGTATCAAAAGCCCCCGGGCTACCCTGATTGCCCACATCATCATGGGAATGCTGGCCGGGCTGGCGGGCCTGCTTTATGCTTCCCGGGACACCAAGATCACCCAGGATATGGCCATGGGCTATGAGATGTATATCATCGCCTCCTGCGTTATCGGCGGCGTTTCGGTTTCCGGCGGTCGCGGCAAGGCGGTGGGGGTCCTGCTGGGAGCACTGACCATGGGCGTCATCAACAACGCGCTGACCATGCTGCGCCTCACGGGCAACTCGGAATTCTGGAAGAAAGCCATCCAGGGTGCCCTGATCCTGGCGGCGGTGGTGATCAATGTGATCATCCAGCGTTCCAAGGAGCGCCGGGTGCTCAGGGACAGGAGGATATAAAATGGAACGCATGATCAGCCGCCTGCCCAAATGGATGAAACGCTGGGAGTGGATCCTGGTGATCCTGATCCTCCTGGTTTTTGCGCTTTTCTCCCGGCTTCAGCCGGACAACTACACCATCCCCAAACTTCTGAACCAGACCCGGGTCTACATGGTGGATGTGGGATTTCTGGCCCTGGGCATCCTGGTGGTGCTGATCCTTGGGGATATCGACATCTCCATCGGCGCCACCGCGGCGCTCTCAGTCACCGTGATGGCGGTTACCTACAACCAGGGCAATGGGATTCCCTTTCTCCTGGCCGTCGCCCTGATGCTTCTGACGGGAGCGCTCTGCGGGTTTGTGAACGGCCTTCTGGTCAGTCGCTTCCCGGAACTTTTCCCCATGATCATCACCCTGTCCACCCTGACCCTCTACCGGGGCATCGCCTACATCATTCTCAAAGACCAGTCCTCCGGGCGCTTCCCCAGCTGGTACGCAAAGGACCTGGGCTACGGCTCCTTCCGCCTCTTTGGGCTGGACGTGCCCATTATGCTGGTTTGCATTCTGGCAGTGCTGCCAGTATACTATATATGGCTCCATAAATCGGCCTCCGGGCGCAGGATATTCGCCGCCGGCACCAACCTTACGGCCAGCCGCTACTCCGGCGTTCAGACCGGGCGAATCAAGGTGATGGCCTTCACCCTAAACGGTATCATGGCAGCAGTGGGCGGCTTTTTCCTCACCTCCCGCACAGGGTCCGTGAAGTACACGCTGGCCACCGGCTTTGAGATGCAGGCCATCGCCATCGCTGTGCTGGGCGGGGCGTCCACCTCCGGCGGCCGGGGCAGCGTCATCGGCCTGCTGCTGGCATTGATCCTCATGACGGGGCTTAAAAACGGCCTGATGCTGGTATACAACGATGCGTTCATCCTGAACCTGTCCATCGGCCTGCTGCTCATCCTTATTGTTCTGATTCCAAACATAGCCGGGAGGATCAGGCGGCAGAATACCGTGCGCCGCCAGCGGATGAGCCTTCAGAAAACCTGAACCGTATTACGGCGGGTGAGAACCTGCTGAAAATAAGAAGGAGAAGACCATGAAGAAAACACTGTCCCTGTTACTGGCACTGGTAATGCTATTGTCCCTGGCCTCCGTGGCCCTGGCGGAAGAACCCATTCAGATTGGCGTTGTCTACAAGCAAACCGGAAACCCTTTCTTCGAGGCAGCCGTGCGCGGCTTTGAAGAAGCCTCTAAGGAGCTGGGCTTTGAGTTCATCCACAATGGCCCGGCCGACTCCTCAAATGAAGGCCAGATCCAGATCATTGAAGGCTACATCCAGCAGGGCGTGGACGCCATCGCCATCTCCGCCAATGACGCGGCCGGTGTGGTGAGCGTGCTGCAGAGCGCCATGGACCAGGGCATCAAGGTGGTCTCCTGGGACTCCAAGGTGGAGCCTGAAGGCCGCATCCTGAACATCGACCCCTCCGTGGCCCAGAACATCGGCCGAGTGCAGGTGGAAGAGATTGCCCAGCAGATCGGCGGGGAAGGCCAGATTGCCGTCCTGTCAGCCGGCGCTACCATGGACAACCAGAACACCTGGATCAGGTACATGCAGGAAGAGCTTGAAAAGCCTGAGTACGCGAAGATCGAACTGGTCACCATCGTCTACGGCGATGACCTCACCGACAAATCCATCCAGGAGATGCAGGGCCTCATCAACTCCTACCCGGACCTGAAGGGCGTTATCTCCCCCACCACCGTGGGTGTCGCGGCAGCTGCCGTAGCTATCAAGGACAACGGGCTTTCCGGCAAAATCAAGCTGACCGGCCTGGGCCTGCCTTCGGAAATGGCAGAGTACCTGAAGGATGGTACCTGCGAAGCCATGTTCCTGTGGAACCCCATTGATCTGGGCTACTGCGCGGCCTATGCCAGCGTGGCGCTGGTCAAGGGTGAGATCACCGGCGCTGCCGGCGAGTCCTTCGCGGCTGGCCGCCTGGGAGACAAGGAAATCATGGAAGCCAGCGACGGCGGCAGCTTTACCCTGGTGGGTGACCCCTTCCGCTTCACCCCTGAGAACATCGATGACTGGAAAGAAGTCTACTGACCTGAACCCCTGAGGCTTTCCCGGAGGGGCCCTTAAGGGCCCCTCCGGGTATAACATGAACCGGAGGTTTTCATGGAGTTTTTCGCGCGCTACGCTGAGCCGCTTTCGGCCTTCAGCCGGTTCTCAAAGGTGCTTGGCGCCCGGGCTGATTATGTCCAGGGCGGCGGCGGCAACACCTCGGCCAAGCTGGACGGCCGGCTGATGGCCGTGAAGGCTTCGGGTTTTTTGCTCCGGGACATTACCCCGGACACCGCCTATGCTGTCCTGGATTACCAGGCGCTGCGTTCTTTTTACGGGGGGCATCTGGCCGGGGATTTTCCGGATGTGGAAGCGGCCGGGTCCGCCGCCGCGAAAGAAGCTGTGGTGCCGGTGAAAGGCCTGGCACCCCTCAGGCCGTCTGTTGAGGCGGGCTTTCATGCGCTGCTGGACCGCTTTGTGGCGCACACCCACAGCGTTTACGCCAACCTGGCGGCCTGCTGCCGGGAAACCGGGGACATTCTGGCCCAGGCCTTAGGGGGAGCGGATTATGGCTTTGCCGTGGTGCCCTATGTGAACCCTGGCCCCACCCTGACCTTCACCATCCGGGATATCCTGGAGGAATCCGGGCGGCCCAAGGTGCTGGTGATGCAGAACCACGGCGTCATCGTCCATGAGGACCAGGAGGAGAAGTGCCTGCATATCCATGAGGATATGAACCGGCGCCTGGCGGCCTTCTTTGGCCTGAAAGAGGATGCGTTTCCCGTTGCCCGGGTGAAGGCCCAGGGCGGCGGCTTTGTATCAGACACCCCCTGGCTGGCCCAGCGGCTCAAAGGGGATAGCTATCCGGACAAACTCCTGCTGGATGCTCCCCTGTACCCCGACCAGATGGTGTTTTTCCGGGGAACCCTGGGGGAGGCGGCCGTGATCGACCGGGAAACAGGGCTGGCCCATTACAGGCTGCCCGAAAATACTGCGGTAACCCTTGAGGAAACCCTGTGCGCGGTGCTGTTCATCACCCAGACCATCAGGGAGAGGGGATATACGCTGCAGACCATGGGGGAGGCTGCCCAGCAGTTCATTGGGGGCTGGGAGAGCGAGAAGTACCGCAAGCAGCTTTCGGAGGGCAAGGCATGAAAACCACCGATTTGCTGGCCTTTGATATCGGAGCCTCCAACGGCAGGGGAATTATCGCACGCTTTGACGGGGAGCGGATCACGCTCCACCGGGTGGGCGGTTTTGAAAACAACTTCATTCCCCAGGGCAGCCTGGGGCACTGGGATTTCCACCATATTTTTCAGGAACTGAAGGCCTGTTTCCAGAAAGCAAGGCAGCAGGGCTTCGAGCCGGCCTGTTTTGGGATTGACACCTGGGGGGTCGACTATGGCCTGGTGAACGGGGCGGGGGAACTGATTGAAAACCCGCGGGCCTACCGCTGCGCCACGGATGCGGAGATGGAAGCGGCCTGGCAAAAGGTGGGGAGGAAGCGCATGTTTGAGCATACCGGCATCGCCGCGCTTAACTTCAACACCGTCTACCAGCTTTACCGCCGGGTGCTTCAGGGAGACGAGGCGCTGAAAAAAGCCAGGGCGCTTCTGATGATGCCGGATCTGCTGGGCTACTACCTGACCGGCGAAATCGCCACGGAATACACCAATGCCACCACCACGGGGCTGCTTGACGTGCGCACACAGAAATGGAGCCGGGAGATCATGGAAGCCCTGGGGATTCCCATGGAGATCCTGACGCCCATCGACCGGGCAGGCACCCTGCGGGGAAAGCTGAAAGCCGGTATCGCCCAGAGCCTGGGAGTGCCCCAGGTGGCCTATGCCGCTGTAGGCACCCATGATACCGCTTCCGCTGTGGCGGCCATTCCGGGAGAGGGGGATTTCGCCTTTTGTTCCTCCGGCACCTGGTCGCTTTTTGGCGTGGAGACGAATGAACCGGTGCTCAGCGACTTTGTTTACAACGCCAACTTCTCAAACGAAGGCACGGTGCAGGGTGGCTTCCGGCCGCTGAAGAACATCATGGGCCTTTGGCTCATCCAGGAATGCCGCCGGGTATGGACGAAGGAAACGGGCAAGGAATACACATGGCCTGAAATCCAGGCCATGGCCCGGGCTGCCCCGCCGCTTGAAAGCATTGTGGACCCGGATGAGCCGCGTTTCTTCACCGCGGGCCAGATGCCGCAGAAGATCCAGGATTATTGCCGGGAAACCGGGCAGGAGGTGCCGGGGTCCATCGGTGAGATCGCCCGCTGTGTCTATGAAAGCCTGGCGCTCAAGTACCGCTGGGCAGTGGAACGCCTGGGCGAAATCCGGGGCGGGGGCATCAAGAGCCTGAACATCGTGGGCGGCGGAATTCAGAACCCCCTGCTCAACCAAATGGCGGCGGATGCCACGGGGCTTCCCACCACCGTGGGGCCCATTGAGGGCGCGGCCCTGGGCAATGCCCTGATGCAGGCCCAGGCCCTGGAACTGGTCAAGGATATTGGCGAAGCCCGGGCCCTGGCCCGCGCGTCGGTGGAGACCACATGCTATGAGCCCAATACCACCCCGCAGTGGGCGGATGCCTATGGCAAACTGCAGCGTCTGATGGAGGCAAGCGAATGATCGATCTTTCAAGCACCCAGGCCCTGGCGGCCAAGTATGTAGGAGACCGGCTTCCCGCCGCTCCGGGCAGGCTGTCGGGCAAGGTGGCTGTTGTGACTGGCTCCGCCCAGGGCTTTGGCCTGGGCATTGCCCAGGAACTGTACAAGGAAGGAGCCTTTGTGGTCATCGCTGACCTGAATGAGCCGGCCGCCCGCCAGGTTGCGGCTGAACTGGGCGGGCGTGCCCTGGCCGTGAAGGTGGATGTGTCGGATGAGGCCAGCGTCGCCAGCCTTCTGGTGCAGACCGTCTCAGCATTCCGGGGCCTGGATCTCTTTGTTTCAAACGCCGGGGTGTTGAAGGCCGGGAGCCTTGAGGAGATGGAGAAGAAGGACTTTGAGTTCGTCACCGCGGTGAACTACACCGCCTTCTTCACCTGCGTCAAGTACGCCAGCCTGGTGATGAAAGCCCAGTTTGGGGCGGATCCGGCATGGTCCGGGGATATCATCACCATCAACAGCAAGTCAGGCCTGGTGGGCAGCAACAAGAATTTCGCCTACGCGGGGGGCAAATTTGGGGCCATTGGCCTTGCCCAGTCCTTTGCCATGGAGTTGGCCCCCTACAACATCAAGGTGAACGCCATCTGCCCCGGCAACTACTATGACGGCCCGCTCTGGAGTGACCCGGTGAAGGGCTTGTTCGTGCAGTACCTCAATGCCGGAAAAGTACCAGGTGCCAAAACCCTGGAGGATGTGAAGGCTGCTTATCTGTCAAAATCCCTGATCAAGCGCGGGTGCCTGCCTGTTGATGTGGCCCGGGCCATCTTCTATGCGGTGGAGCAGACCTATGAGACGGGGCAGGCGATCCCCGTCACGGGGGGGCAGGTGATGCTGAATTGATGGATGAGAGGCTTCTGGCACGCCTGAACGCGCCCACAAGGGAGGAGCGCCTTCACAACCTCAGGGAAGAGGCTCATAAGGCAGGCTTCCCGCCGATGAACCCGCGATATATCAACAACCATATCCACACCTTCTATTCCTTCTCACCCTACTCCCCTTCCGCAGCGGTCTATGCCGCCAGGGCGGAGGGGCTGTGCACCGCCGGCATCGTGGACCATGATTCCATGGGCGGTGCGGAGGAGTTTGTCCAGGCAGGGAAGATCCTGGGGCTGCCGGTCACCGTGGGGGTGGAGGCCAGGGTGAGCATGGCGGGCACGCCTTTTGAGCGCCTGCGCACCAACAATCCGGATCAGCTGGGGGTCAGCTACATGGTGCTCCATGCTGTGCCCCACAACAGTATTCCCATGGTGCAGCAGTATTTCGCGCCGCTGAGGGAAGCGCGCAACAGGCGCAACCGGAGGATGGCCGAAGCCATCAGCCGCTTAAGCGGCCGGGAAATAGACTTTGACCGGGATGTGATGCCCTTGTCCAAGTTCCGGGACGGCGGCAGCATCACGGAGCGCCACCTGATGCAGGCTTTGGCAAGAAAGGAAGACCCCGGCCGCGGGATGCTGGCAGAGTACGACCGCATTGGGGAACTGAAGAAGGACTTCATCCCCAGGGTTTATGCGGACGCTGGGGAGGAGTGCCCGGCAATCAGGGATTACATCGCTTTTGCTGAAAAAACCGGCGGTATCCTGGCCTACGCTTATCTGGGGGATGTGACCCAGTCTGTTACCGGAGACAAAAAGGCCCAGGCCTTTGAGGACGCCCACCTGGACCTGCTGTTTGAAACCATCCATGCCCTGGGCATCCGTGCGCTCACCTATATGCCCACCAGAAACAGCGATTTTCAGCTGGACCGGGTGAGGAAACTTTGTGATGACTATGGTATCATGCAAATCAGCGGTGAAGACATCAATTCACCGCGGCAGGGCTTTGTCATCGAAAAGATGAAGGATGAGCGCTTCACCAACCTGATCGACAGCACCTGGCAGCTGATCAAGCACGAGAACGGAGGAATATTACCATGAAAACCAAAGCGGTCCGCCTGTACGGCAAGCAAGACTTACGCCTGGAGGAGTTTGAGCTTTCTCCTATAACAGATGATTCCGTCATCTGCGAAGTGGTTGCCGATTCCATCTGCATGAGCAGCTA
>ENA-UOUL01002977-UOUL01002977.1-bioreactor-metagenome-genome-assembly--contig:-NODE-2977-length-18426-cov-8.998202_pt1 | contig 18426 bp, 16 predicted proteins | sample MGYA00249838_ERZ747220 | MGnify/ENA primary metagenome ERZ747220 (study PRJEB28778, sample SAMN05720191) | bioreactor metagenome | isolation source: Anaerobic biogas reactor | place: USA:Washington...
GCTCATCATCCGCACCCTGGATATCGGCGGCGATAAGGAAATCCCCTACTTGAACTTCCCCAAGGAATTGAATCCCTTCCTGGGCTGGCGCGGTGTGCGCATGTTGGACGGACGAGATGATATCTTTAAAACCCAGATTCGCTCGCTGCTGCGGGCTGGGGTTGGCGTGGATTTGCGCATCATGGTGCCGATGATTGCAGTGGACGCGGAAGTGCATGCTGTGCGAGCCATTCTCAACCAGGAAAGGGAAAAATTGATCGCCGAAGGCTTGCCTTATGCTGAAAAAGTGCAGTTTGGCATCATGGTCGAGGTGCCCTCTGCGGCTATTATGGCAGATCGCTTGGCAGAATCAGTAGATTTCTTCAGCATTGGCACAAACGACCTAACGCAGTACACCCTGGCGGTGGATCGCACCAACAGCCAGGTAGCACATCTTGCCAGCGCTTTCAACCCGGCCGTCTTGTTCCTGATTGACCGCACCATTCAGTGCGCCCACGAAAAAGGCAAGTGGGTTGGGCTGTGCGGTGAATTTGCTGGTGAACCCCTGGCAGTGCCGATCTTGTTGGGTTTAGGGTTAGACGAATTCAGCATGTCCCCCGCCCGCATACCGGTCATCAAGCAGATTATTCGTAAATTGGATGGTGAAACCTGCAAGGCAATTGCGCAAAAAGCCTTACAAGCGCTCACGCCAGAAGAAGTCAAAGAAATTGTGCGTAAAAGCTACTTAGAACTTGGTATTTCAGTCTAACGAATTTCCGCCCTGGCTTTAGCTGTCAGTTTTTGAGCTGACAAGCTTCAGCTGCTCATAAGTTGAGGTACACGTGCTCCAATAAAAACGCTTATTGGAGCACGTTTTTCATATGCATTCAGGTTGAGGAGACCGATGCAATCAGCAGCTATTAATTGCTTACCAGGTTATCGCGGCGCTTGCGGATGAAGGCAGGCACATCGATATCATCTGTGTTAATGTAGGCTGGGAATTCAACGACATTGTTGTTTTCCTCAGCTGCCACCTCGTAAGCGCTTGTCTTCACCGATGGGATACTTTTCCCTTTTGGACGTTCTACCTCGTGAATGCCGCGTGGGTTACCCTGGTCAAAGCCGGTGGCGATGACGGTAATGCGTACGTTTTCACCCATGTTCTCGTCAATAACTGCACCAAAGATTAGGTTCACGTCTGGGTGAGCGGTCTCTTTGATGATGGCCGCTGCCTGGTTGACCTCGTGCAAGGACAGGCTGTTGCCACCGGTGACGTTGAACAGGATGCCGTGCGCACCATTGATGGTGACGTCCAGCAGCTGGCTCGAAATCGCCTGTTCGGCTGCGATGCGCGCACGGTCTTCACCAGAAGCGCTGCCGACGGCCATTAAGGCTGCGCCGCCCTCAGACATAATCGTGCGCACGTCTGCAAAGTCCAGGTTAATCAGTCCGGGGATGGTGATCAGTTCAGAGATGCCTTGAATGCCCTGGCGTAAAACGTCATCAGCAATTGAAAAAGCTTCCTGTAAACCCACATTCTTGTTGACAATCTGCAGCAGGCGGTCATTTGGAATGACAATGAGCGTGTCTGCATGCTCTTTGAGCCTGCTGGCACCTTCCTCAGCTGCCTTGGCACGATGCCCGCCTTCAAAAGAAAATGGACGCGTCACCACGCCAATGGTCAGTGCGCCAATTTCCTTGGCAATCTGCGCTACTACGGGGGCTGCGCCGGTACCTGTGCCGCCGCCTAAGCCTGCGGTCACGAAGACCATGTCACTGCCCTTGAGCACCTCGTATAGCTCTTCGGCAGATTCCTCAGCTGCTGCCTGGCCGATACGGGGGTCACCGCCAGCGCCTAAACCGCGCGTGGATTTGTCACCAATACGCACACGCTTTGGTGCGTTAGACTTGAGCAGCGCCTGGGCATCGGTATTGATTGAAATGAATTCAATCCCTGAAATGCCTTCGGCAATCATGCGGTTTACTGCATTACATCCGCCGCCGCCTACGCCAATGACCTTGATTCTTGCAAATGATTCTGATTGTTTATTGTCCATAATTGTTCTCCTCTTAACTAATGCCTATTTGATAAATGATGTCCTACTTACGGTAATAATTTGCGCAGCCAGGCTCGCAGTGCTTCCATATTGATATTGGTGGGCTGATTGCGCTTGCGAGAGCGCTCACTGCTTTCCTGGTTGGTTTCGCTCATCAAGATTGCCCACTGCAGCAGCCCCACGCTGGTTGCAAAGGCTGGGGTGCTGATCTGGTCGGTTAACCCGACCATTCTTTCCGGTTTGCCGATCCGAACAGGCAGCCCGGTAACATCTATAGCTAATTTTTTTACGCCAGGCATCAGTGAACCGCCGCCCGTCAGCACGATGCCAGCTGGCAGCATGCCGTCATAACCTGAGCGCCTGATTTCCTGCAGCACCAGCATCAAAATTTCTTCTTCCCTGGCTTCGATGATGTTAGCAAGTTCCTTGCGGCTGACCTTCTGGCTCTGTTCTGACCCAAAGCTGACCACATTGAAGGTCTCATCATCCGCGATGTCCTTCATGTATGAATGCCCATGCTGAACCTTCACTTCTTCTGCCACGTCAATCGGCAGGCGCAAGCCGTGCGCGATATCGGTGGTAACGTGGTTGCCGCCCACGGTCAACACATTCGTATGCCAGACGTCGCCGCCAATATAAATGGCAAGGTCGGTCGTGCCGCCGCCCATGTCGACCACGGCAACGCCCATCTCACGCTCGGTCTCTGAGAGCACAATCTCACCCGCAGCCAACGGGTTCAGCACAAATTGTGAGACTTCGATGCCGGTGGCTGAGACGCATTGTCGCAGGTTTTCAACCGTTGAAGCGGATGCGGTGATGATATGCGCTTCCACTTCCAGCCGGAACCCATGCATGCCCACAGGCTGGCGGATGCCGTCCTGCCCGTCAATGATGAATCCGCGCTGAATAACGTGGATGATCTCGCGGTTGTGGGGGATAGCAACAGCCTGGGCGGAATCCAGGGCACGGTTGATGTCATCATTGTCAATCACCCTACCCGAAATGCCCACCACGCCGCGGCTGTTAACCGATGAGACATGTGAGCCAGCCAGGCTCACTAGGGCGCTGTTGATTTCAAAGCCCGAGGTGCGCTCGGCTTTTTCAATGGCACGCGAAATAGCCTGCGAAGCTGCGTTCACGTCGATCACGGTGCCCTTGCGGATCCCGTGAGAAGGCTCGATCCCTACGCCTAAAATGCGCAAATTTGCGCCGTTCTCTACGCGGGCGACCAGTGTGCAAACTTTTGTTGTGCCAACATCTATTCCAACGACAATAGGTTCATCCATAATTATTGCTCCAAACGATAGAAAGGTGCGTGAAGAAATTCCAGGCTGATTAAGGCAGGCTGAATGTTCTTTGCCTGCAATTCCTGGATGATCACGTTGTATTGTGCTAATCTCACATCAAATTGATCCGTGCTTGACCCAAAATAAACCAGCCAGCCCTGCGGGTCCTGCCAGCCTAAGCCATACTCGGCATCGTAACGTAAAACAGCGCCCTCTGGAACGGCATCCCTGAGGCTCAGAATCGCATTGACAAAGTCCGGGTTTACCTGCGGGGTCATCACTGTTTGTTCTAAAGCCTCCTGGGTCTCATCACTGATCACCACTTCGGCGGGTGGGCTGGGTGGGTCGCTGAAGGCCTGCACGGGTACGGGCAGGGTTGCCTCTCCTTTTACCGGGAACATGTACCCGTCCTGGTCAATCCAGCTCTGCTGGCCGTCTTCCTCAATCCACATAACCGCCGGGATGCGCTCTTCAATGCGCACAGTTACCATAGCAGGCAGGCTGATGTCTACCTCAGCGCTTTTGATATCCGAAAATTCCGCTAAAATGGCCTGCTCTACTTCAGCTGGGATCACTTCTACAATTGATGAATCGATAATGTCAAGCCGATTGGCAATTTCCTCAGCGCTGAAGCGGGTTGCACCCTGCAGTTTGAGTTCTGACACGCTGAAGGTGGGCATTTCCCGCATGGCGTAAACCACAAACAGCATTGCCGCAGCTAAAATGAGCGAAGCCAGCCGCCACCCAAACTGGATATTGGGAATGCTGGGCAGGCGGATCTCCGCGCCAGGTGTATCCAACTGCATGTACACCTTGCGGCGGTTATAAGCATAGCCAGAAGGCGCTTTGCGGGCGTTGCTGCTGCCAACCTGCCGGCTGGTCACGCGCTGGGGCGGGGGTGCCTTGCGCGTGGTTTTACCAGTCTGACGCTGCGGCGGCTTATTGAGGGTGTTCTCGATCTTCCGCCGTGCGCGAACTTGTTCTGCTCTGCTTAGGTTACTGGACTCTTTGCGCGCCATATTAAGCCTTAAATTCCCTTTCAGTTTTGTCTCGCTCAGCTTTTCGTTCAAAAGCCAAGGCGATCAGCGATTCAACCAAAGCTGCATAAGGCAGCCCACTGGCTTGCCACAGCTTTGGATACATGCTGATCTGTGTAAAACCCGGGATGGTATTCAACTCACCCAGGAAAATCTCGTCTGTGTTTTTGTCGATAAAGAAATCAACCCTGGCCATGCCAGCACAGTCGATGGCTTTATAAGCCCGGACAGCCAAAGCCCGCATTAACTCGCTGCGTTCCTCGCTCAACTGGGCAGGAATGACCAATTCTGCGACGCCATTCAGGTACTTATCTTCGTAGCTGTAGAAGATATCCTTGGGGATCACTTCGCCAGGCACCGATGCGACCGGTTCTTCATTGCCCAATACGCTGATCTCAATCTCTCGCGCTGAAATGCCGCGCTCAACGATCACGCGTCGGTCATAAGCGGCTGCCATTTCAAAGCTGTTCACCAGCTCTGCGCGGTTATTGGCCTTGCTGATGCCGACTGAAGAGCCAAGGTTGGCTGGTTTCACAAATAAGGGGTAATCAGCTATAACTTCACACTGCCTGATCACACCCGCCATGTCTTTTTGAATGTCGCTGCGGTTAAAAATGGCATATTCTAACACCGGGATGTCATTGGCTTGCATGACATGCTTAAATAAGCCCTTGTCCATGCCGGCCGCCGAGCCTAACACGCCCGCGCCAACGTAAGCTACATCGGCCAGTTCTAGGAAGCCCTGCAGCGTGCCGTCTTCGCCAAAGGTGCCGTGTAAGACCGGGAAGACCACGTCCACCTGGCTGATGGGCTGCAACTTGCCCGTTTCCAGTGCATACAGCGTGTTGCTGCCGGGTTGGGGCAGTAGCACAGCGGGCTTCAAGCCTTCGTAAAGATGCTCTTGGAAAGCTGGCAGCACCTGCTCGCCGGTCAGCCATTGGCCCTTGGTGGTGATGCCGATTTGCAGCACCTCGTATTTGTGCGGGTCCAGCACCGATAAAATGGATGCCGCGGACATCAAGGAAACCTCGTGTTCCCCTGAACGGCCCCCAAATATCACTGCCAGCCTGATCTTATCGCTCATCTTTAAACTCACCTAGGAGTTCAAGTTCTAATTCCAATTGAACGCCAAACTTTTCTTTTACCCTGGCCTGTGCCAGCCTGATCAATTTATAGTAGTCCTGCGCCGTGGCGCCGCCTTCATTGACGATAAAGTTAGCGTGCACGGTACTAATCTGTGCCTGCCCTGCTTGGCTGCCTTTCAAACCAGCCGCTTCAATCAAGCGCCCGGCGTAATCGCCTTCAGGGTTCTTAAAGGTCGAACCCGTCGATGCCCCTGGCGGTTGGGAGGCAAGGCGCTTCTCGGAGAAGGTCGTGATCCTTTGCCAGGCTTCCTCCCGCGTGCTGGGTTGCAGCTTAAACACGGCTGAGAGGATCACCACGGGTATCCTTTCGCGTTTAAATACGCTGCTGCGATACTGGTATCCCATTTCATCGGCACTCAATGCTTCTATACCTTTAATAGGGTGCAAGATTGTTGCCATTTCCAGGTCATGCGCAACGTCCGAGCCATGTGCGCCGGCGTTGCCATAAACCGCACCGCCAACCGTGCCGGGCACGCTGGTGGCCCATTCCAGGCCGCTCAGCCCGCGCAATGCTGTCTGGCGGGCAACGGTGCCAAATATGGCGCCAGATTCGGCCAAAACGCTGGGGGGCGCTTCGTTAGAGCGGATCCTGAGGTTGTGTGCGCGGTTCAAAACCATCACGCCGTGAAAGCCTTCGTCGCTGACCAAAATGTTTGAACCGCTGCCCAAAATCCGGAAGGGTAGTTCTAATTCCCATAAAGTCTGGGCTGCTTTTGCCAATTCTTCTACTGTGTAAACAGGTAGCAGCCCGTCCACAACCCCGCCTACGCGCGAGGTAGTGTAATGTGCCATGCGCACATTTTCTTGCAGTTTGCTGCCAAGTATTTCGCGTAGTTTATTTAGCTTAGTCATCGTTTAAACCAACTTCATCAGCCTGCTCGGCTGTTTTTTCTAAAGCTTCCCTCAGCAAGGCACTGATTTGTGGGGCATTCCCCGCCGAGAGCACCAACACCACGTCCTGCTGCCCGAGTCGATCTACCAGGTGCGTCACCACGTCCGTGAAGTCCGGGATGTATTGGCCTTTGCCGTCGCTCAGTGCCTCGGCGATGGGCTGGGGGGTATAGCCGTTGTCAGCTTCGCGCGCCGCGTAAACCTGGGTGATGATCACCTGGTTTGCCTGGTTCAAGACCTCGATAAAATCATTTGCCAGGGCTGCTGGGCGGCTGTAAGTATGCGGTTCCCAAACCACCCACAGCTGGCTTTTCGGGTAGCGCTGGCGCGCTGCCTGCAGGGTGGTGCGGATCTGGGTGGGGTGGTGGGCATAATCATTGATAATCACAACCCCATCAATCTCAGCGGCCACGTCAAACCTGCGCTCAGTGCCTTGGAAAGCGGCTAATCCTGCTAACGCTTTTTCCATTGGCAAGCCTAGGCGGTGGATTACAGCGCATGCGGCTAAGGCGTTCAGCACGTTGTGATCGCCAGGAATCTGCAGGCTGCAGCTGCCCAATTCGAGCAGCAAGCCCTCTCTGGTCTTGAAAACCAGGTCAAAGACCGGGCAGTGCTGCGCGTTTAAGCGCAGGTTGTGGGCTTGGTAATCTGCGGCCTTATCCAGCCCGTAGGTCAAAACCTGGTAATCGCGCGTGCTCAATTCAGGCAGGAGCGCTTTGAGTCCTGGGTCGTCCAGGCACAGCAGGGCGCTGCCGTTCTTGCGCGTGCGGTCCAAAAAGTCCTTAAAGGCTTGTTTGTAAATCTCGAAAGTTGGGAAGCAGTCGGGGTGGTCGTGCTCGATGTTGGTGACCACGCTGACCCAGGGGTTCAGCCCCAGGAACATGTAATCATACTCATCAGCTTCAATCACAAAGTAAGCGCCTTTGCCAGCTTTGGCGTTGGCGTTTAACTGCTTAATCAGCGCCCCGATGATGTACGAGGGATCCTGCCCCATGTGTTCCAACATGCAGATTAGCATGGCCGTGGTAGTAGTTTTGCCGTGCGTACCGGCCACCGCCAGCGGCAGCTGGTTGAGCATCAGCAGCTCCAAAACGTCTGCGCGCTTCAAAACCGGGATGCCAGCTGCTAAGGCAGCCACCACTTCTGGGTTATCATCGCGCACGGCTGAGGAGCGGATTACCAAATCAGCACCCCAGACGTTCTCAGCAGCGTGCCCCAGGTAAGTGCTGGCACCGCTCTGCTGCAGGGCATCGAAATAGCTGGAAGCATGCCGATCTGACCCGCTGACCTGGTACCCCATTTCCAGCAGGACGCGGGCAATGGCTGACATGCCTGTTCCACCAATTCCGATAAGATGTACGTGTTTCATTATATAAACATCACCAAAACGATCACAAACGAGATCGCAATTGCATAATAAATATTTGGCGCTGCCAGGTGCCCTGGCAAAGCTGCATCAAGGATGCGCATGGCAGCGATGCCTGCTTCTGTAGCGCCGTCTGGCGCGCTAATTTGCGGGAAGGGATAGCCAGCAACTGCAAGGTAATACCACAAGCTGCCGACAATTAGGTAACCGTTGATGGCACCGACAAAGCTGCCCATAATTACATCCCTGGCAGCGTTGCGGATGAAGCGCCCCGACTCAGCAATGCGCCTGAAGTTGGGCGTCTGGTAGCCAAAGAAAGCACAACCGATAATCACAGCCACGCGCAAGAAGAATAACCTCTTTGGGTCAGCGTCTTTTACTACCAAGGGCATGATCACCACGATGATGAAGATGGCCAAAATAATCGAAAATGACACCAGCATTTCTTTTGCCCATCCGCGCATGGCGCCGATCATGATGAACAGGATCACCAAGATATAAAATAATGCAGAAAGACTTATCATGCCAACCTCACTTCGCTCATCCTACCTCGGCCATGTCATACAATAGGGCAGCAATTTCCTCAGCCGCCTGGGGGCGGGTCAGGGATGCCATGGCTTGGCGCATGCTTTCTAATTTGCCTGGGCTGCGCATCACCTGTTGAATGGTGGGCAGCAGGTCTGTTTTCATGCGTTCGTCTTCAAGTAAGATAGCCGCCTTGCGATCCACCAGGTATTCGGCGTTGGTTTTTTGATAGCGCCAGGCATAAGGATAAGGTACCAATATCGCTGGCAGCGAAAAATGTGGGTACTCGCCCAAAGTAGAAGCGCCTGAGCGCGAAATGACCAGGTCTGCTGCCGCCAGGGCTGCCCCAATTTCATGCAGGTAGGGGAATGCCTGGTAGCGCGGACCCATCCCTGCGGTTTGCTTCTGTACCATCTCCCAGTCTAAATGCCCGGTCAGATGGATGACCTGGTAGTCGCGCATCAATTCTGGCAGGATCGCCAGCAGCGCCTGGTTAATCGACCTGGCACCGCTGCTGCCGCCCATGAAAAGCAGCACAGGTAAGCCAGGTTCTACGCTAAAATAAGCCCGGCCTTCTGGCTTGGACCATTTTTTGATGTCTTGTCGGATAGGATAACCTGTCACGCTGATTTTCTCCTGGTTTTTGTAATACATTTTTGAACTTTCCGTTGTTAAGGCGATGCGCCTTGCAAAATAAGCTAATACTTTCAGAGCCAAACCTGGCTCGATATCTGGTACGTAAAGCGCCATTGGTCTGCGACGGGCTGCCAGTGCCATGGGGATGGCAACGTAGCCTCCTGTAAACAGCAGTGCATCCGGCTTGAAGGCCTTTAAGATTTGCCGGGAGGCAAAATAACCCCTGGCAAGTTTCCAGAGGTTGCCGGGCAGCTTCTTTAAGCCCACGCCGTGCACGCCTGCGGCTGGAATAGCACGAAATGGCACCTGTTTGCGTTCTACTAAGCCCGCTTCCATGCCGCCGATACCGCCTACCCAAAGCAGCTCTTTGCTTTCGAGCTTAAGCGCTTCCATAACGGTCATCGCTGGGTATACCCCGCCGCCCGTTCCGCCCGCGCAAATCAACAACCGCACCTGGCTGGCTCCTTTCTGAAACTTCTTTTTTGACCGAACTCCTGGCCACATTCATGACAATGCCAATGGCTGCCATGGTGGACAGTAAACTCGAACCACCCGCGCTCATAAACGGCAGCGCGTTTCCTGTAAATGGGAATAATCCCACGATAACGGCAATATTCATCAAAGCTTCAATCACAATCCAACCCACCAAGCCAAAAGCCAGCAGCGAGCCGAGTTGATCGGGTGCGCGCTTGGCAATCACCAACCCGCGCCACATCAACAGCCCGAATAAAATCACCAGCAAGCTGGAGCCCAGCAGCCCGGTTTCCTCGGCGATCACAGCAAAGATACTATCGGTGTGGGGCAGGGGCAGGCCGGTAAACTTGGTATCTGCCTGGCCAATGCCAACGCCAAAAAAGCCGCCCTTAATAATGGCTTCGAAGGTGCGGCGGATGTGGTAGGACCCCATCACCGGGTTCTGTAGCCCGGATAAGTACTGCTCAAGGCGCACCTTACCGGTTGTAGTGGCTGCCACCACGATGCTGCCCATGATCAGGCCGATCACGGTCACCAAAATGATTTGTTTCCAATCGCCACCGGCCAGGAAGAATAACATCACGCCTAAAATGACGATGGTCGCAGCCGCGCTGATGTCGGGTTGGATAAAGATCAGACCGCCAATAAAGCCTAAAATGATACTGAGCGGTGCCAGGCCGATGCTGACATTTGCCAGGTTTTCGCGGCGCTTATACAGCCAGAAGGATAAATAAATAATAATAGCTAACTTCGAAATCTCAGCCGGCTGGACGGACCCGCTCAGTAACGAACGAGATGAGTTGAAGCGCACGTCGTTCACGGCCAAAACAGCCACCAAGAGGATCACCACCACGGCCATCATGTAAACCAGGTAGCGCTCATAGAAGTGATAATCAATAAAACTCAATACACCCGCCACGCCTATGCCCAGCATTGCCCATAAAACCTGGCGCCCGAAGATGTAGGTTGGCGGTTGGCCAATCAAAAGCGAGGCATCCCAGCTAGCAGAGTAAACCATCAACAGGCCAAACACCAGCAGGATCGCCACAATTAACAGCAGCGGCACGTCAAAAGGCAGGCGAACCAGCTTGCCTTTCTTGCCTGCGCTGCGTTTAGCATACCCGTTTACAAAAGTTCGTTCACCCATTTCCTGTAAAATTCTCCACGTTCTGCAAAATCTTTAAATTCATCAAAGCTGGTGCCGCCTGGTGAGAGCAAAACCACATCGCCCTCGCTCACGACCTCAGCTGCGGCTTGGATGGCCTCCTTCAAGCCAGCGCACTGTGCAACGCTCAGCGGCTTGCCGCCCAGTTTGGGCGAGCCTAAAGTATTCAATATCTTTTCTGATGCAGCGCCGAACACCACCAAGTGATCCACGCGCTCCCTAACCAGCGCCATCAGGTCTTCCCAGGGCAGGTCTTTATCTTTACCGCCCAAGAGCAACACCAGCGGGTTATCAAAAGCACGGATAGCTGCCATCGCCCGTTCCGGTGCGGTAGCGATCGAGTCGTTGTACCAATCTGCGCCTTTAAAATTACGCACGAACTCCAAACGATGCGGCACGCCTTCAAAACTTTCCACCGCCGATTGGATGGCAGGCAGGGCTAACGATGCACCTGCCGCAATGGCACAGGCAGCTAAAACGTTGTAGAGGTTATGCTGCCCGCGCAGGCGGATCCACTCTACCGGCATCATTTTGATCTGGTCCCTGCCAATTTTCAAGTAGATATGCTCTCGCTTCACGTAAATGCCGCTCATATCGCCGCCGGGCATGTCCATGCCAAAGCTGATCAAGTCAGAGCGCAGTTGGTTGGCTAATTTCCAAGAGCCGGGGTCATCGCGGTTTAAGATGGCCACATCGCCGGCGTGCTGGAACCTGAGGATATTTGCTTTTGCCCCTGCATAAGCCTCCATGCTGTGGTGCCTGTCCAGGTGGTTTGGGGTGATGTTCAATACTGCGGCCACTTGGGGAGAGGTGGTCATCAGTTCCAGCTGGAAGCTGGAAAGTTCCAAAATCACCAGGTCATCTTCGTGCATCTGCCGCACCTGTTCAATCAGGGGGTTACCGATATTGCCGCCCACCCAGGCTTTGTGCCCGCGTGCTTTCATCTGCATGTAAGTCTCTGCCATCAGCCCTACCAGGGCAGTGGTGGTGGTCTTACCGGCCGAACCGGTGATGCCAACAACCTCGCAGGGGCAGGCGTCCAGCAGGATCTGCGAGTCGTTTGAAAGCGGGATTTGCCGGCTGCGCGCTTCCAAGATGAAGGGCAGCTCTAAAGGTACCCCACCAGAAACGCACACCAGGTCTTGCCCATCTAAAATCTCAAAAGGATGCCCGCCTAGAGCCCAACGAAGGGGCTGATCTGAAAGCGAATCCATCACACAAATGAGGTCCTGCTCTGGGCGGCAGTCGGTCAGGGTCACCTCGGCACCTTCAGCCAATAGGTAGCGCGTCAGCGCTAGGCCCTGCCGGGCTGCACCCACAACGACTACTTTCTTTCCCTGCCAATTTTGTTTCATGTTTAGTCCACCGTCACCAGGGCAAAACCCAGCAATGAAAATACCAGGGCAATCAGCCAGAAGCGCTGAACGACCTGCGTCTCGCTCCAACCGCTCAGTTCAAAATGATGATGTAAAGGGGACATTTTGAATAAGCGTTTGCCCTTGGTGAGCTTGAAATAACCAACCTGGATCACCACGCTCAGCAATTCGCTGACGGGGATGACCGCCATAAGCGGGATCAAAATCCACTGGCCGGTCATGAACGCAACCACGGCCAGCGAGGCGCCCAGCGCTTGCGAACCGGTATCACCCATGTAAAGTTTGGCTGGTTGCACGTTGAACCACAAAAAGCCAAACAGCGCACCAACCAGCGAGAAGCAAAAGCGCGCTAGGTAGGTCTGCCCTTGCATGATAGCAATAATGCCGTAGGCGCTGAAGGCGGTGGCAGCAATTAACCCTGCCAGCCCGTCCAGCCCATCGGTAAAGTTCACCGCGTTGGCCATGCCGACGATGCCAATGATCACGATTGGGATGTAAATCCAGCCCAGGTAAAGCGGCTCTGTGGCAGTTGGCCAGATTAATTGCGGTACATCCAAAATAAATGCCAGCACGTAGGCAATGCCGCCGGCCATCAATATCTGGATGATGAACTTTGTGCTGGCGCGCATCCCTAAACCCCGCCTGGGTCCGCGGATGCCTTCCCAATCATCAATGGCGCCCAGAAGTGCAAACGCCCACAGGGTCAGCAGCGGCAGCAGGATGGAGGTGCCCATAACATCGTAACCCAGCAATGTCACAGCGTTTAGAATGACGGTCAGCAGCGTCACCGGCAGGAAAATCATGAACCCGCCCATGGTGGGAGTGCCCATTTTCTGCTGGTGGGTCTGCGGCCCATCTACGCGGATAATTTTGCCAATGCGCAGCGAATGCAGCAAGCGGATCAGCGGATCGCCCCAGATGATGGTCAGCAGGAAGCTGAGACCGGATATCGCAATAGCCATGGCGTTGTTATCTATCAACTTCGTACCTCCAGCGCAGCAATGATCTGGTCCATGTGCATGCTGTGCGAGCCCTTGATCAGGGTGGTATCGCCTTCTTTCAGCACAGTTTCCAGGTATGCTGCGGCAGCCTGTGCATCTGAGAACCAGTGCACTTTACTTGCCTTAAACCCGGTGGATAAGATAGCACCTTGCGTAACCTTGCTGCGTTCGCCGATCAGTACAATCTCATCGGCCACTTCAGCAGCGCGGATGCCAACTTTTTCATGTCCCTGCTGCTCATATTGACCAAGCTCAAGCATGTCGCCCAAGACGGCCACTTTGCGGCCTTCCAGGTCATGCAGTAGGTTTAGCGCCGCCAGCGTTGATGCCGGCGAAGCGTTGTAAGTATCATCAATCAGCAGTGCCCCATTGGTCGATCTGACCGTGGAGAGGCGCAGCTGTACTTTGCTGGATTGCAGAGCGTAAACGATCCACTCCCAACTCATCCCTTCCAGGAGTGCAATCGCAGCAGCCCGCAGCAGGGTATACACCGAGTGACGGCCCATCAGCGGGGCTTTCACGTAGACGGTTTCACCTTGGTAGTGCAAGCGGCAGCGGATGCCTTCCAAACCTAGGCCTTCAATTTCGTCTGCCCAAAGGTGGGACTCGTGCGTCAGGCCGTAATAAAATACGCGTGCCTTGGTCAGCTTTGCCATGGCTTTAACCAAGGGGTCATCATGGTTTAGGATGGCCAACCCTTCCGGGGCGGGCGGTAAAGCTTCAATCAATTCAGCCTTGCCCTTGGCAATTGTTTCAATTGAGCCAGCCCGTTCGGCATGCACTTCGCCGATATTGGTCACCAAGCCTACCTGCGGCTTGGCGATATCGCACAGCAATTTGATTTCACCCGGCACGTAAAAACCCATTTCCAGCACGGCTACTTCATGTTCGGCGCGCAGCTTCATTAACGAGAGCGGCAAGCCAATCTCGTTGTTCATATTGCCCGCGCTCTTCAGCGTGATGAAGCGCCTAGAAAGCACCGAGGCAGCCAATTCTTTAGTAGAAGATTTACCCACGCTGCCAGTGATGCCAATCACACGCGGGTTGAATTGCTCGCGCCAGTAACTTGCCATTGTTTGCAGGGTGTTGACCGTGTTTTCAACTAACATGCAGGCAGGGGACTCAATTTTTGTGGCTGGGTCAATCGTCCCGCTGCGCAGGTCGAAGACCGGGTGTTGGGTGTTAATCTCATGTTCAATTAAAGCATAGCTGGCGCCGCTGTCGAAGGCTGTCTCAACGAAATCATGCCCGTCCACGCGTTCGCCTGGGATGGCGACGAACAGGCTGTTATCTGTCACCATGCGCGAATCAATCACGACCTCTGAAATGGGCTGTTTGCCATTCAAGAGGAGTTCGCCGGTTAAGGATTTGATGATGTGCCTTAAGTTCAACATGCCGAAGCCTCGTCTATTGTGCTGCGATTTGCATTCTGACAGTATCTGGCGGAATATCTAACAAGACCACCAGTTTGCTAACAATTTCTGAAAAGACCGGGGCAGCTACTTCCGAGCCCCAGATGGATATGGTTGGTTTTTCCAGCCATACGTATACTAAGAATTGCGGGTCATCTGCAGGTCCCCAGCCTACAAAAGAGGTGTGCGTGGTAGCACTGGTGTAGCCAAACTGGGTGGGGATTTCAGCCGTACCGGTCTTGCCGGCCATGGCATAACCTTCCACTAGGGCAACGGATGATTCCTGTTCCAGCGATGTCACTAACATGCGCGTGAGCGTCTCGGCAGTCTCAGCCTTGATGGGGTTGCCCACCACGACCGGGTTTACCTCGTATTGATGGCCGTCAATCACCATCGATTTGACAATGTGCGGTGCCATCATGCGGCCTTCGTTCGCCAGCGCACCAGCTGCCATCACCATTTGCACAGGTGTGACTGCGATGCCCTGCCCGAAGGAGTTGGTCGCTAGGTCCACTTCAAACCATTGCTCATCGCCCGGCAGGCGCAGCGGCCAGTGAATCTCGCCGGCCATATCAACGCCGGTGTTACGGTCAAAGCCGAAACTTTTGATGTATGTGTAAAAATCCTCTGCCCCCAGCTCGGTTGCAACCCAGGCCAGGCAGACGTTCAGTGAATGCTGCATACAACCGGTCATGTCCTGGTCGCCCCAGGCGCCAGAGTTCCAGTTGTAAATGGGGCTGCCGCCCACCAGGATGTAGCCTGTGTCACTGAAGATGGTATCCGGGGTTACTGCGCCGCCGTCCAAAGCTGCCGCCATGGTGAAGACCTTAAACACTGAGCCGGGCTCATAGGAGTTGCTCACAGCGCGGTTAAAAGGTGTGGGGCGGGGGAAAACCCGGTCATAATTCCAGTATTCATTCGGGTCTAGGCGCGGGGTGGTTGCCATGGATAAGATGCTGCCATCGCGGGGGTCGTAAATTACGATTGTGCCCGCTTCAGCGCCAGACCAATCCACGGCTTCATCCAGCACGTTCTCAGTCATGGCCTGGATTTCGCGGTCTATGGTCAGCACCAGGCTGGCACCGGGCGGCACTTCTATTTGATCCTGCACCTTTTGTGGATCATAGGTGGTATAAACTTCGATGGGCTTGCCTGCCAGCTGTTCGTTGTAGGCTTCTTCTATGCCAAAAAAGCCGCGGCCTTCGGTGCGGTCTAAGAAGCTGTAAAAACCAATCAGGTTTGAGGCCAGGTCGCCCTCTGGGTAACTGCGCTTGGTGTGCGCGCTCCAAACCAGCCCGGAAAGGCTGGGACGTTTCTGGTTGCGCTTGACTTCCCTGTTTTGATAATCTTCATTGATAATTTCTAATTGCTCAATCTGGTCTTTGCTGACGAAGTCATCCAACACGATGTAGTAGCGCCCTTCGGTGCCCGCTTTTATCTGGGCATATGCCAGGGTTTCCATATAATCCAGCTGCAGCACGCTCGAAGCCACACTGGCAATGGTTTCCGGGTCATAAATGTTTACCAGGTCCAGCCCGACTTCGTATGTCGTCTCGTTGCCAGCTAAAAGCCTGCCCCAGCGGTCGTAAATCTCTCCCCGGTCTGGGTACACGGTGGTGGTATAGCCCATGTAATATTCGCTCATCGCCATAATGTCACTGGCGCCGGGAATATTTTGGATGCGTACCATCTGGATGATAACGCCAATGGCGACGGCCAGGCAGACCGCCCCCACGATAATATAGCGAAACCAATACTTCTGCGTCATGGAATCACCTCTTCTTCAATAATCACAGGGGTTTCTGACCTGGACCAGACGTTATCCCTCAGCCAATCCCACAGTGAAATTGTAAATTGTGGTTTCAAAATCGGGCTGCTGATGGCTTCCACGTTAGGGGGAGGCGCCAGCCGGGTATCTGTTTTGGGCTGGTAACCAGGCACTTCCAGGTAAGTCACCTGCAAGGGGTTGAGTGCCACGTAATCCTCATCTTCGATGCGCGTGTACATCTCTCCTGCCGAGGAAATAGCTGCCAGGCGGGTGGAAAGATCGTTGATCTCCCGCTTCAATTCACTGATGCGGATTTCCAAAACCTGGATGCGCCGGCCAGCCGCAGCAGAGCGGGCACTGATGTTCAGGTAAACGCCTGCCACAGCGGCAATCAGCACCAGGATTAAAAGGAAGACGCCAATCCATTGCAGTTGAACCCGCCAAGGGGCTTGTTGATATGCTTGTAATAGGTTTTTTTTCTTCTTCATAACTAATCCGATGCAAAATCTATGCCAGTTGCAATTTTTGCGCCAAACGCAGTCGCGCACTGCGTGCGCGTGGGTTAGCTTCAACCTCTGCCTCGCCAGGGCGGATAGGTTTGTTTGTCAAGACTTTCACCGCTGCCCTGTGCTGGCAGGTGCAGAGCGGTTGCTCAGGCGGGCAGATGCAGTCCCGACTTTCTCGCCTGAAGATCGATTTGACGATCTTATCTTCCAGCGAGTGAAAGGCGATCACTGCCAAAATTCCGCCTGGATTTAAAAGTGCAATTAAGTCCGGCAATGCCCCTTCCAACCTGGTTAACTCCTCGTTGACGGCAATTCGCAGTGCCTGGAAGGTACGTGTGGCTGGGTCAATTTTCTGCTCAGACCAGCCAATAGCCTTCCTTATCACTTCAGCCAGTTCCTCGGTCTGGTAGATCGGGCGCGCTTTAACGATTGCAGCCGCGATGCGGCGGGCGTAGCGCTCTTCGCCATAGCGGTAGATGATATCTGCCAATACCTTCTCGTCGCTCGTGTTGACCAAATCTGCCGCGGACTTGCCGGTGGATTGATCAAAGCGCATATCCAGCCGACCTGCTTTCTGAAAAGAAAAGCCTCGCTCTGGCTGGTCAATTTGCATTGACGAGACACCTAGGTCTAAAACGATCCCATCCAGGCCCTCCCAACCCAACTCAGCCAGGAAAGCGGCCGCCTGGTGATAAGAGCCTTTCTTGAGGATGGCTCGCTCGCCAAAGGGTGCCAGGCGTTCACGCGCAAATTCCAGCGCTTGCGGGTCCACATCCAGCCCCAGCAGCCGACCCGAGGGACGGCAAAACTCAAGTATGCCGTAAGCATGCCCGCCAGCGCCGAGCGTCCCGTCCAGGTAGCAGTTTGGGCTAACTGGTTTCAGGGCAATCAAAATTTCATTGTAAAGTACCGATTGGTGTGGGGGCTGCACCCCCATACCGCCTGACATTAATCGCCTCGCGTGGAGACGTTCATTGCCTCCCAATGGGTCGCGTGCAGGCTTGGATCTTTGATCTGTTCATTCTGCACTGCCCAAAGTTCCGGCGCCCAGATTTCAAAACTATCCCCAGCCCCAACAATCACCACGCTGCTGTCAATTTTTGCAAATTCGCGCAAAAAAGCAGGGATAAGGATACGGCCCATAGAATCGAAGTATAATTCTGCTGTATTACCAAACAAGAAGCGCCTGAAATCGCGGGCGTCTTTGTCTGTGATGGTCATCTTGTTGGCATGGTTAGAGAGCTGTTCGTACACTGCTTTGGGGTAAGCGGTTAGGTTATGGTCAAACCCAAGCATCACGTACAACCCATCTGGAATCAGTTCCCTGAAACCAGAAGGGATGGTCAAGCGGCCTTTCGCATCGATGCTGTGTTCGTACTGACCAAAGAACATTTGTTCTACCTCTGCTTTAATTGATGAAACGCCGGGAAGTCCGACGCTTCATTTAGTGTCCCACAAGCTGACACTTATTGACATTATTTCCCACATTATATGCCATATTAAATGAAATTGCAAGCAAGTCAACCCACTTTGACCATAATTACAAAGATCATGGTGCTTTAAAGGTGTTAAAAAACAGATGCACAATAAAATCTCTCCCCTAAGTGTCTGGATTCTATTAGGTTAATTATTGAATTCTCTTTTTAATTGTTTAATTTCCATTTTCATTTGTTAAAATTTTCATTAATTCGCCTAATTTTGCTTGACAGCGCACCTCGATTACAGGAGGGTGTTGAAATAAATCAAGAATATTGATAAATGCTAGAACTGAGATGGATCAATTGAATTTCAGTTGAATGGTG
>ENA-UOUL01002978-UOUL01002978.1-bioreactor-metagenome-genome-assembly--contig:-NODE-2978-length-18425-cov-3.898845_pt1 | contig 18425 bp, 17 predicted proteins | sample MGYA00249838_ERZ747220 | MGnify/ENA primary metagenome ERZ747220 (study PRJEB28778, sample SAMN05720191) | bioreactor metagenome | isolation source: Anaerobic biogas reactor | place: USA:Washington...
AGTCCTGTGTGAAAACGCGATTTTTTCCTGCCCTGATATATATCCTTGGCTCTTATTGCCATTTTCATTCCTCCGTAGTGATCAGATATGCCTTGCCTCTATATCAGATATCAGGTCAACACGCTTTGCGTGTCTTCCTCCCTCAAATTCCGTATTAAGAAATATATCCACAATCTTGAGCGCAAGCCCCGGACCTATGACCCGCGCACCGAGAGCCAGAACATTGGCATCGTTGTGGCGCCGGGTAAATTCCGCGGAGTAGCAGTCTCCGCAAAGGGCGGCGCGAACACCTCTAACCTTGTTTGCCGCAATCGAAATTCCGATTCCCGTACCGCATATTATTATCCCGCGCTCATACTCGCCGGAGACGACCGCCTTGCCGACCTCCTCGCCGTAGAGGGGATAGTCACAGCTGTCTTCCGTATAAGTGCCGAAATCCTTATAGGCTATGCCCTTTTCATCAAGATGCTTCATGATGTTGATTTTGTGCGGAATGGTGACGCTCATGCCGCGAAATCCGGAAAGCGCGCGCATGCCCGCCATGCAGCCTTCAAGATCCGTGACCGCGAAGGCAAGATACGCGTAGTTCAGCCCCGCCGCCTGAAAGGCTGCGTTATGCATGGCCGGAGACAGGGAATGAGCCACCGGGTTTCCAATCACGGCGCATAACCGGGTATGCGCGTCTATGCGCGGTCCCCGAAAAGATTTTTCATGTGTGTCCGCCATATACCGTCACCTGTGTAAAGTATCAGCCCGGGGGCCATCCCAATAATCGGCCGCCAAGCAGGTGTAAATGAAGATGGTCCACTTCCTGTCCGCCATCCTTGCCGCAGTTAATCACGCAGCGGAATCCTGTTTCCGCTATCCCCAGGAGACTGGCAACCTTATTGGCCGTCAGTAACAGCCCCCCCAGCACGTCCCGGTCCGCGGCCGTGGCGTCCGTCAGCTTGGGAATCACCTTTTTGGGCACAATCAATACATGTTCCGGGGCCGCCGGGTGAATATCCCTGAACGCGCAATAGTCATCGTCTTCATAGACTTTTTCCGCAGGAATTTCGCCATCAATAATCCGGGAAAACAGGGTCTTTTCTCCCATAATGATATTCCTTGTTACTAATAGACCTGAGTTATCCTAGCAGAAGCAATACAGGGAATCAAGTAGTATTCTTATCGTAAAGACAGATTGTAAAGAGTCTGTTCTACAGGGTGCACACAGGCGTGGGCCGGGGGGGGGAATTGCCTTCAGTAAACATCCGGGTTTGAGTTGTACGAGACATGGTATATTTTGTAGTATAAGATCCTTGTGAAATAAGATACTGTTTCTGACAGCAATTTCTCGGTCAGATTCGGGGAGAACTCTAATGGTCATGCAACGAAGAAAGTTTATCAAACTTGCCGGCGGCGCATTGGCGGCGGCGGCTTTGGTGGAAGTTGGCGCGAGGACCGGCATCCGCCCCTTCAAAGGCTTTTCGGTAAAAAGGCCCGATGCGGATACCCGCGCCCTGCTGGGCGACCTGCCGGAAAATCTGCAGGACCGCGCCATTCTGCGCATGTCGGAATTGGACCGGCTGCCGTGGTTCGAGAAAAATGAAGGGGGGGATCTTCAGTTGGTCGCCGGAGTCGATCTTCCCCGTGTTATCGACTGCCATACCCATGTGGGGTGGAGCCAGGGGGTGGGCGGGGATATCGACATGGCGAAGCGCTGTCCGGTAAGTTATTTCTTCGACCATGAATCGCCCCAGGACTTTCTGCATGTCCAGATGCACCCCACGGCAGCTGAATCCAGAAAACTCAGCCGGGAAACCACCTGGACCCTGGTCCATACGCCCCGCCGCAATAAAACGCACACGGCGGCCAACCTGCTTGCGGAAATGGAACGCTTCAATCATGACCGCTCCGTGCTGCTGCCTGTGGAAATTCCCGTTCGGTCCCGCCACATGGAACAGACGGAACGGGCGGCGAAGTTGGACAGCCGGCTGATGCCCTTTGCGGCGATTCATCCCTGGCCGTGGTCCGACGCCAAGATAGAGCGCCTTGCAAAATTAATGAAGACCACGGCAAGGGGCCTCAAGTTCCACCCGGTTTTTCAGTTTGTGGCGCCGGACGCGCCGGAAGCCATGGCCTTGTTTGAGTGGTGTGCGGCCAATGAGGTCGTGGTGCTCTCCCATACCGGCTTTACCGGGCGGGAACCGGCGTTCATGCGCGCCCTGTCGGAACCGGAACGGTTCAAGAAGCCCCTGAAAGCCTTTCCTGATTTGAAGATCGTTTTTGCCCATACGGGTTCGCGCGCCCGGTTTCAAGAAGCCTTCGCCGTGGCCAAGGAACACCAGGACCAGGTGTGGCTTGAATTCACCGGGCAGCCCGTGCCGAACATAAACAAAGTGCTCGATGAATACGACCCGCAGAAACTGCTGTATGGGACGGACTGGCCCTATTACCCGCTGTCCGTGTCGCTGGCGCGCTTCCTGGTGGCCACCTCGGGACGGGAGCACCTGCGTCCCGCCATCCTGCGCGATAATTTCCTGCGCCTGATGAACATGACCGAGGCCTAAGGCGGTTCTGCGTCCTTTGCGGTGTCGAAATCGCCGCCCGCGAAACAGCCGTTCTTAAAAGGATAGGTTCCTTGACTTGTTCCCGGACACGCTCCATCTTTATTCTGTTCGCCATCGTATTGTTTGCCTCGCCGCGGCTATTTGGGCAGGACGAATCAAAGTCTGTCCCTGACACGTCACCGGTTCGGGCCGTGGAAATAGCCTTCCCCTCCAGCGTGGACGATGCCGTTCAAAAGGCCGTATTTCATGCCGCGAAAACAACCGTAGCCATGCCGCTGGTGGTCAGCCTGCATTCCTGGTCGGGTGATCACAGCCAGGACGATCCCCTGGCCGAAAAGGTGATCGCGGCGGGCTGGAACTATATCCACCCGGACTTTCGGGGACCCAACAACAAGCCGGACGCCTGCCTCAGCGACAAAGTAATCGCCGATATTGACGATGCCATTCAGTACGCTCTGGATAACGGTCCGGCGGACAGGGACGCCGTCTTTGTCGTCGGCGGGTCCGGCGGCGGCCATGCCACACTGGGCGTTTATCTGCGGACACGTCACCGGATCCGGTTGTTTCTTTCGTGGGTGCCCATCAGCGACCTCACAGCCTGGTATTGGGAATCAAAAAGCCGGGCTAATAAATACGCCGACGATATCGTGCTGTGCACCTCGACTACCGGCACCTTCGAAGAGCAGGGCGCCCGCGAACGTTCGCCCCTATACTGGCCCGTACCGAAGGATATCAAGGGGCGCCTGGAAATTTACGCGGGCATAAACGACGGTTACACGGGCAGCGTGCCGGTTTCCCACACCCTGCGCTTCTACAATAAAATGGCCGAACATTTCGGTAGGCCCGATGCGCAAGTATCGGAAGCGGATATGATTCGCCTGCTCGCGCGTGGCGTGGCGCCCAATCCAGCCCTGGGCCATATTGAAGACCGGCCCGTCCTTTACAGAAAAGAGATGCCCCAGGTCGCGGTGGCCATTTTTGAGGGCGGCCACGAACTGCTGGTGGACCACTGCCTGAGTAGAATGCGGGCGGAGGCAGAAAAGAACACGCCATAATTTCCATTCTCACGGTGCGTGTTTCTTATGGTATGATTCCGCCACTCTTTCCCCCCTTAAAATCTTCAGGAGGCTTATCATGAAACGACTACATCTTATCTGCAACGCGCACCTCGACCCGTACTGGATGTGGGAATGGGAAGAGGGGGCCGCGGAAGCCATATCGACCTTCCGGACCGCTGCGGATTTCTGCGAAGAATATGACGGTTTCATCTTCAACCACAACGAGGTCATTTTGTACAAGTGGGTGGAGCAGTACGAACCCGCGCTGTTTGAGCGCATTCAACGGCTGGTACACCAAGGCAAATGGCACATCATGGGCGGGTGGTACCTGCAACCTGATTGTAACATGCCCAGCGGGGAATCCTTCGTGCGCCAGATCCTTACGGGTAGAAACTATTTTTGGGAAAAGTTTGGCGTGGAGCCTACGACGGCCATCAACTTTGATCCCTTCGGCCACACGCGTGGCCTGGTACAGATTCTTGCCAAGTCGGGATACGACAGCTATCTGCACTGCCGGCCGGACGATCTGGACTGTCCGCTGCCCGACACGGATTACACCTGGGTGGGCTATGACGGCTCCGAGGTGGCCGGCCACCGCACGCTGACGTGGTACGGTACGCCCACGCGCGGCATGACCCGGGCCTTTCTGGAACAATACCTGGACTCGCACACGTCCCGAGAAGTGGGGCTCTTCACTTGGGGCATCGGCAATCATGGCGGAGGGCCATCCCGGGTGGATCTGAACGATCTTGCTGAAATCATAGGCCGGAACGATGCCTTCCCCATCGTGCATTCCACGCCGGAGGCCTATTTCGCGGAACGCCGGGAACGGGGTATGGCAGCCCCCCGGGTGGAACGGGATCTCAACCCTTGGGGCGTGGGCTGTTATACCTCGCAGACGCGGCTGAAACAAAAACACCGCCTCCTGGAAAACGAACTCTATGCCGTGGAAAAGATGTTTGCCAACGCCGCGCTGTCTAGACTGCTGGACTACCCGCGAGAGAATATACATGAAGCCCTATGCGATCTGATGGTTGCGGAATTTCATGATATCCTGCCCGGATCCTCGATTCAAGCAGTGGAAGATACCGGATTACGGCTTATGGATCACGGCTTGGAGATTCTTTCCCGGCTCAAAGCGCGCGCCTTTTTCGCTTTTGCGACGGGACAGCCCAAGGCGGCGGAAGAAGTCATCCCGGTGTTTGTGTACAACCCCCATCCCTTCCCCGTGACCACGACGGTGTCCTGCGAGTTCAACCTGCCGGACCGCCACGATGAGGCGGTGTTCTTCGAGTTTGACGCAGCAATGAACGGTGCGTCGCTCCCCTGCCAGGCGGAAAAAGAAGCCGGCAATATCCCTCTGGAATGGCGCAAGCGCTGTGTGTTCCAGGCGACCCTTCCGCCTTCACAACTGAGCCGTATTGACTGCGTGCCCCGTCCGCTGCCGGCAAAGCCCGTGGCCGCCCTGGAAACCGAAGGGAACGCGCTGCGTTTCCATACCGACACCCTTGATGTGCTGATCAACCGGGACACCGGGCTGGTGGACCGCTTCCGCGTTCACGGGAAAGACGTGCTCCGGCCGGACGCCTTCGCACCGCTGGTTATGGTCGATGATGAAGACCCGTGGAGCATGTGTGTAAAATCCTACCGTGACGAGGCCGGCCGCTTTACCTTGATGACGCCCGAAGAGGGCACGCGCTTCTCCGGCCTGCACCTGAACACCCCGCTGCCGTCCGTGCGCGTGGTGGAAGACGGGCCGGTGCGGACCGTGGTTGAAGTCCTGATGGCCTTCCACCAGTCCTTCCTGGTGCTGACCTACCGGCTGCCTAAAGTAGGCGCGGAAATGGAAGTGCATGTGCGCGTGCACTGGAACGAAAAAGACCGGCTGCTCAAGCTGGCGGTGCCGACCGCGTTTGAGGACGGGGAATACTGGGGGCAGGTGGCCTACGGACGCGACCGGCTTCCAGGCGCCGAGCGGGAGGTCGTCGCACAGAAATGGACGGCTACTGTGTCGCCCTCGCGGGATATGGCGCTGACCTGCATCAATGACGGTTCCTACGGGTCCGATTTCCCCGGCGGCGAACTCCGGCTGACCCTGTTGCGTTCGCCCGCCTACTCCGCCCATCCCTTCGGTGGCAGAAAAACCCTGCCGCAGGACCGCTACACCCCCCGCATTGACCAGGGGGAGCGGCTGTTCACGTTCTGGCTCAATGCCGGTCCGGCAGGAGAACGTCTGGAACAGGTGGAGCGCGAAGCGCTTGTACGCAACGAAAAGCCCATGGCCTTGTCCTTTTACCCTGCGGGTCTTGGAGAGATACCCGCCCCGGGAATCACCTTGTCTGACACCTGCGTAGTCATGACGGCATTCAAACAGGCGGAACAAGACAACGGGTTCATCCTTCGCCTCTTCGAACCGACCGGCACCGCCCGCACCACTACCGTTTCGATACCTGCCTTGAACCTTAAAAAAACGGTTGCGCTGAACGCGTATGAAATAAAAAGCCTGCGGCTTTCAGCGGACGGGAAAAAACTGCAGGAAGTGGACCTGCTGGAACGGCCTGTAAAAGCGGATTGAAAAGAGGGGTAAGGCACCAAAAACCACATAGGCTTGTGAGCGGTTTACCGCATCACTCAGTATTTTCTCCGACCGAGGCTTTGTATAAGCCAATGGCTTCGATAGCCGGCGGGGCCAGAGCGTCCGTGATTTGGATGCGGATGCGCGAGGCTTTCGTTAGCGGCAGGCGGTGAATACGCTTATAGCCGACGGTGGTTCCCGAAGCCACGGTTTTCCAGCCGCCCGCCTCGTACACCTGGATTTCATGGGCGGTCACCCGCTGTCCCAGCGGCAGGTGTTCCTGGAGCATGACCCGGTCGAATTCGCGGTCGCTCCCGTAACGCAGCAGGAGGGAGGCCTGCAGCACGCCATCGTTTACCGTCCAGTAGGTATCCGGATTGTTGTCGGTGACGTTGCCCGCTGCATATTCCTTGTCATTGCCGCGAACGCTGCTGGCGGAAACATGGGCATGGACCGCCATATTATAGTGGAAGGTGCTTGCCAGGATCCGGGCCACTTCCAGCAGGCGCTCACGATCCGGGTCGGGTAACAGCCCGCGGCGGTCCGGAGACACATTCAGGAGCAGCGATGCGCCCAGGCCCACACTGCGATAATAAATATCCAGCAGTTCACGCACACTGCGCAGGTTGCTTTCACCGTCAGTATGGTAAAACCATTGTCCCTTTCGTATAGGCACGTCGCATTCGCTGGGATACCAGCGCTTTTCATTACTGCCTCCCGACCCCGGTATGGGAAGTGTAACCTCGTGAACGTTCCAGAGGGTGTCCGGGGCGAGGCCGTCTTCATTGCCCACCCAGCGGATGTCCGGCCCGCAGATGGCGATCAACGCGTCCGGCGCCACTTCACGGATCAGGGCATAGTAGCCGTTCCAGTCATAGACATGCCCTTCAGAGCCAGCGCCGTCAAACCACACCTCGCCGACAGGAGCGTACCAGGTCAGCAGTTCTTTCAGCATCGTTTTGAAACGGGTGTCATAGGCCGGCGGGTTGGCGTATAAGGGATCATGCCGATCCCAGGGCGACAGGTACACCCCCAGCATAAGCCCCAGTTCATGACAAGCGTCCGCGACTTCACGCAGCACATCACCCTTGCCGTCGCGCCAAGGGCTGGCCTTTACGTTGTAGTCTCCCTCTTCCGTGGGATATACGGAGAACCCGTCATGGTGTTTTGCCGTGACGATGAGGTAGCCCATGCCGGCCTCTTTGGCCGTTTCGACCCATTGTCTGCCGTTAAATGCGGTGGGCAGAAAGGTCTTCGGATCCTTCGTGCCGTCCGTCCATTCTTCGTTATGAAAGGTATTGATGCCGAAATGACAGAACATACCGAATTCCATGCGCTGCCAGGCCAGCTGTTGCGGTGTGGGCACCGGCCCGAAGGGTTCGGGCGGCGCCACGGCAGTGACGAATCCACCCGCCAGTAGTGTCAACAGAGCAATCATGGTAGTACTTCCTCTGAGGAGCGCCGGTGCGCCCCTCCCTTCGATCCCGTTCAGAACCGGCGGCGAATGGTACACGAGAGCGCCCAGCCGTCATATTCAGGACCGTGGTCCGGGCCGTTGAAGAGATAGATCAGCACGGGCGCTATGCTGGTGTTTTTGCCTACGGGTATGTCGAGCCCCACGCGGGGACTCAGTGTATACATACGGTGATCATCGCATTGCTGCTGGCGCAGGAGCGTGCCCAGGACGGGCATTTTGAACTTGACATCCGCCTCGGCACGGACAAAGGTATACCCCGCCACAAAGGAAAGATAGGGCTTGGCGCCTGCCAGGGCGGCGCGGACACGCTGGAATCCGCGCGTTCCTTCCACGCTCTCGTAATCGATTTTGCCAAGGGGAAAATAAAACAGTTCCGGCGCCAGGAACAGCGAAGTGCGCTTGAAATTGATTTTTGTGGCCAGCAGCCCGTAATGCTCCCGACTGGTGATGGACCCCGTCGCCCCGCCGAACCATACCATTAAAGTGGTCTTTGGCGACAGGTCGCGCCCGAAGCCCGCCACCAGGTCCCACAGCATGAAATTGTCGCGCCAGTCCGCGAAGGTGGTCGGCTTTTCCCAGCGCGGCAGCCAACCGAAAAGATCGTTCAGCTCCCGCTTAATCTGGCCCTCGGATTCGCGGAGCTGGGGATGGTAATTGGTGCCTCCCATGCCGAAATACCAGTGCGGCCCTTTCAACGCGAGTTCGGGCGTTTCTTCAGGCGTGGTCGCAGGTTCCGGCTCCGGAAGGGATTCCGGGCCGAGGGCGGGTTCCGGCACTGCGGGGTCGACGGGTATGGCTGCTTCTTCAGCCCCGGCAAAAGCCACAAGCAAGAATGTAAGCGCGCCAAGGCAGCATACTTTTTTCATGAATATTCTCCCTGTCCTTAGAAACCGTGCCCGTACTATAAATTAACACAGGCGCAAAATCCAAGCACGGTGAAATAGGGTTTAGGGAGTAGGGTAGATGAACCCACGTCCCATAGGTCCTATAGGTCCTATAGGTCCCATAGGTCCTATAGGTCCCATAGGTCCTATGCGGCATGTCTATAAGTGGAATTCCCGGATGAAATACCGCCGCGTAGCAACCACGGTTTTGATCCGGGAATTCAGGTCTATAAAGAAATCCGCCTTGATCAGGGATTAGAAGGCGCGATCACCGGGGGTGGTTTGGGCGCGTCCTGGGGCGGCCTGCCCGGCCGCTGCGGCCCCGGCCGGTTCGCGTCACGCGGGGGGCGGGGCGGAAAGCCGGGCGCCATCTTTTCCTGTCCGGGCCGCCCGTTCCGTGCCTGCTGCACGATACGGCGCAGCTGGTTTTCAAAATCATTGATAAACAGCTCTATCTTGGCTTTCTGCCAGACATTAAGATCCATCCCGTCAAAGGACCTGCGAATGGTTTCTTCGCTGGCGGCGCTTTGCCGTTTCAACTCCTCAAGACGTTCCATGAGCCGGTGGAGGGCGGCTTCATCCTCCTGCTGTTTCAGCACCTGGCGCAACCGCCGCATTACCTCGGCGCGTTCCCGCTGCAGTTCCCGCTGCCGGTTCTGCAACTCATCAAAACGCCGCATCAGCAGCAGGCTTTGTTCATCATTCAGCCCGAGATCCCGGCTGAGACGGCTGACCATGACCTGCTTCAGCAGTCGCCGGTTTTCTTCGCTGATTTCCGGGGGCGGCATCGGCGGCCCGCCTTTTCCGGGACCGGGTGGCGGCGCGGGCGCCTTGCCAACCCCATGCGCCGGAGGCGCCGGCGGCGGTGCGGGGGCCTGGGCCCAGGCGATTCCAACGCAAACCATCAACACAACGGCAAAAGCCATCAAAGCCCGGTTACGTTTTATCATGATATACGCTCCTTACTAATCAGGCCGCTTCCAGGGCGGCACGCAATGCCTGGTTCACTACGTCCGCCTCCATCGCATCCAGCGTCTCGACAAAATCAAACAGTTCCGCAAAGGACAACGCCTCGCCGGTTCCATCTTCCAGATACAACGCCTGAGTCGCCGTCCCTTCTTCCTCCAGGGCTCCCGAAAGCGCTTCCTCATCAGAAGCGATTTCCGCGACGAGGGAGAACAGTTCCTCCCCGGGGATTTCCTCAAGGGAAGCCAGGGACAAGGACATATCCAGGAACTCCGCACTTTCCGCAATGGACGACATAAATGCCATATCCGCATCCGGAAAATCCTCGTTGACAACGGCGGGAGGCTCAGCCGCCATATGGGGCGCCGACGGAATTTCAGAATTTCCGGCAAAGCGCAGGTACAGGAACAGGCATCCCAGCATAATCAGTGCTCCCGCGGCAAGGGCGTACCTGTAGCGGGGAATGACCGTGTCCTCCGGCCCGGCCACCCGGGCAAGAACACGGCCGGTAAACCCCGCCGATGTGTCGGGTGTCTCGAGGGTGTTTACTAGGTCCCGGATGCGAAGGTAGTCCCGGTAGCGCCGGGCCATATCCGCGTCGGATTCCACCCATCGCAGGTCCCCTTCGGGATCCGCGCTTTCGCCGTCCAGCAGCATGCCCAGCCGCTCCAGTTTTTTCATCTCATCATTTTGTGCGATCACAAGGCTCCATCTCCACAAGTACGCGCCAGGTATTCCCGCAACTGCTCGCGGGCCCGCGCCAGCCGGCTGCGTACGGTGCCCACGGGGCACCCCGCAATCCCGGCGATGCGCTGGTAATCCAGTCCTTCGAATTCACGCAGAATAAACACTTCCCGGAATTCCGGGGCCAACGCGGCAATGCCGGCATCCAGCATCGTCGCGATATCTTTCGCCTGCGCCCGGCGGTCCGGTCGTTCCCAGCCTGCCGCGGAAGCATCGTTCTCCCGCCGGAAGGCGTCCAGCCAGCGGCGTCGCCGACCCGTATTGCGCAGATGATTCAAGGTCGCGTTTCGGGCATAACAAAAAACCACGGTGGAAAAGGCGCTTTCCTGCCGCAGCCTGTCCAGGGAGCGATACAGGTTAACAAAGGTCTCCTGGGCGATGTCTTCGGCATCAACCATCGACCCCGTCATCCGGTAGCAGAACTGGATGACCGGCCGTTGATAGCGATTGACAAGCGCCGCAAAGGCATCCATATCGCCTTTTGCCGCGCGCCGCGCCCGGCTCCAGTCTTCATCCGGCGTCATAACGTCTTTCCAACTTCATCTTGTTAAACCCCAGCCGCTGAAACAAGTTCCCGGCGCTTCGTGTCCGGACATTCTTTTTGTTAACGAAATCAGGCCCTGTTACAATGACATCTCCTGCAAAAAAACGCCCTTGGGAGCCCTTTATGATACCAGAGAAACAATCCATACGTATTCTGCTGGCAAAGCCGCGCGGCTTTTGCGCTGGTGTGGACCGGGCTATTAAAATTGTCGAGAAGGCCCTGGAGCGCTTTAATCCGCCGGTATACGTGCTGAAACATATTGTGCATAACGCCCACGTGGTGCAGGAACTCCGGGAGAAAGGCGCCGTGTTCGTGCGGGCCATAAGCGAGGTTCCCGAAGGCGCCCACCTGCTGTTCAGCGCCCACGGGGTGTCACCCGAGTGCTGGAAAGAGGCCCGGGAACGGGGCCTGAACATTATTGACGCCACCTGCCCCCTGGTCGACAAGGTGCACCAGGAAATCTGTCGTTTCGCCCGGCAGGGCTATTCCATCATATACATCGGCGACGCGGGCCACGACGAAACGCTGGGCGCCATCGGCTGGGCTCCTGAAAGCATTCAACTGGTGCGCACCGAAGAAGACGTCAAGGCCCTAAAAGTGGAGGACCCGGAGCGGGTCGCTTATATCACCCAGACAACGCTCAGCATTGCAGATTGTGCGCTTATCGTGAAGGCGTTGCGCGACCGATTTCCGAAAATTGTATCCCCGCGCAAACCGGACATCTGTTACGCCACCAGTAACCGGCAAATGGCCATCGTGGCGCTGGTGCCCGAATCGGACCTGGAGCTGGTGGTAGGTGATCCTGAAAGCGCCAATTCATGCCGCCTGCGCGACATTGCCCTGAAACTCGGGAAGCCCGCCCACCTGATTCCGGACGCGGGGGGCATAGATCCGGCCTGGCTGGAAGGCGCGGCCACGTTGCTGCTCACTTCGGGCGCCTCGGCGCCCGACCACCTGGTGGAAGGGGTTATTGCCCGGCTGCGGACGTTCCGGGACTGCGCGGTGGAAGAGCGGGTCCTCGTGGAAGAAGATATTCATTTCACCCTGCCCCTGGAGTAAAGCATCCTATCGGTATCGACAGGCATCATGCTTTAATGAAAGGCAGCACGCGCTTAAATTCCGGGGTGCCCGCTTTGCGCAGCCATTCAAAAATGGCCATCTCCGTGCTGACACAAACCACGCCCTCCTGGCACATCCGGTTGATGCCGGCCTTGAAATCGCTTTTTCGAGACGAAACCACGGCGTCCCGCGCCACAAAGACCTCGTAACCCAGGGCGAGAGCTTCCAGCGCAGTCTGCATCACGCACACATGGGTTTCCATGCCGATAATCAGCACCTGCTTCCGCCCGGTGCCTTCCAGGGCATCCCGGAATGCGGCATTGGCGAGACAGCCAAACTCCAATTTCGGCAGGCGCGGCGTTTCGCCCAGGGTGTCCAGAATCTCTTCACAGGTGCCGCCCAGGCGATTCGGGTTTTGTTCGGTCACCAACACGGGAATCTCCAGCGCCCTCGCCACCCGTATTAACTTGGCGCATTGGGCGACATAGGCAGCCGTCACTTCCTGATCTTTGGGCATCAATATATTCTGGATGTCTATTACGACCAGGACCGAATTTTCTTTCATCAGCATGGCGGGTTCCTTTTGGCTTGTCGGGAAGCGATTCGTAGTGTTGGCTGCAAGTTTATCAGAACACCAAACAGGGACTCCATTGACCCCATTGACCGTATTGACACATTTTCGTCAATAAAGTCAATAACTTGTGAGTACCGTATTGTGATCTATGTGGGGTTGTTATTCATCATGCAGCCAGCCCTTTTGCCCTTGTCTGGCGTAAATCGAGTTTTTCTCGCAGGAATTTTGTGAGGATTGGTTCGGAAAAGTTATCCGTGAATAAATTGGGCAGGGTATTTTGCAGGCTTATGGCGACCATTGCTTCGGAAGGGGCGATTCCCGGCCGGATGGTTCTGAAATAGGAACCGAAGGCGCCCAATACGAGTTCGGGGACGGTTGTTGCAAGCACGCACATGATACCCTGCGCTATCAGTCCCAGTTGTATGAATCGGTGATAGGCGTCGCGTTTTCTTCTGACGGCATCACGGTAGTCCGGTGATTTATGATGCATGTATTGGTCTTTACCTTTTTTACTGATGGGCGTCATGTCTTTCATCCAGAAGTGATAGAGGAATGCTCCCACGACATGCAATGCGCTTTTGAAACTTACTTCAATCTTGAAGCGATACCCGTAGAGTTCAATGACTTGGCTTGGAGTAAGGGAAAGGTCGGTGGACATCAGTATCATCTTTCCCCTCGTGGGGTGGGCGACGGCGATAAACTGAACAAGTATGCCCACCGGACGCCACAACAAGTTAATCGCCCGGATGTGCAGTTGTACATCTGTTTCGCCGTAGACCGGGCTTGAGATGGTCTGCATGAGGTCTTCCCCTTCAAAGAGGCGGTTGAGTTTTACTTTTTCTCCGTACACGGTGGGTCTTCCCCTTTTCCCGGTATTCACTTTGGGCGCGGGCAGATAGGCGACGGCGTTGCTTCGCACGCGCGTGACCAGGTGGCAGCCTTGTTTCAAGAGGGGAACGATGATTTTCTTTGAGGCGTAGTAGGCATCGGCCACGAAATAAAAGGGTTCACCCAGTTCCAACGAATCGAGCATCTCCACCATCTTGTCCAGCAGTGTGCGTTTGCAGCGATTGGAGAAGACGATGCCTTCATGAATTCTGGCAATCAGCGGGATGCAGACAACACTTTGCATGCCGCGCACCAGTATCCCTGCCGCCTGGCACGAATGTCCCAGGATATAGGTTGGCTTCGTATTGGACTCGGAAGCCTGATGCAGGCGTTTTACACCGGGCATCTTTTTGCCTGCCTTGGGGACTTTTATGCCGTCGCCGGGCAGTACGGGTTTTCCGTTGAACCGCACCAGGTGCGGATGGTGCAGGAGTATTCGGGCGGTCCACAGTTGCGCAAGCATCTTTACATCCAGGGCGCTGCTGTGAAAGAAGTCAAGGATCCGGTCGTAACAGGGGGCCGTGAGTCCCAATGCGCGCACCATGCTGGTGACGCCCCACAGGTCCTGCCTGACGGAAAAGCCAATCAGCACTACGCACATCCACAAAAAAGTTCTCTTTCGCGCACAGGCGCCTCGCAACGGGGCGCACCACATCCACCAGGTATGCCACAGTCTCATCGTTTTGCTCTCCTGCTTTGGGTTGACATTTACGGCGGTGTAATGTATCATTATGATGATACATAAAACGTGCGATAATACCCAAAGGATGACAAAGGACGGAAAAATGGATAAGTGCAAACAGATTGAGCGCAAGATAGAGAAGATTAAAAGCGCACTCATGGAACTGGGCGATATGCGCCCGGGATCCCTCACGGTGCAAACGCGCAGTTGGGGCGGTGAATATAACCAGTTAAGCTATACGCATCTGGGAAAAGGCCGCACCGAATATGTGCCGCCAGAGCGCGTGCGCGAGGTGAAACGCCAGATAGCCAACTACCGTAAGTACAAGGAACTCACCCAGGAATGGGTGACTTTGGCTATCGAGTTGTGTAAAATCAGGGCCGACAATCAACCGAACGAATAAAAGAGAACTCGGTACTCACAAGTCAATAAGGTCAATCCGGTCAATGGCGGCTTTGTTCGAGCGGGCGAATGCCTTTGCAGTCGGGAAAAGCCGTGCAACCCCAGAATTCGCCTTTCGCGGACTTCCGGCGGCGCATAGGTTTCCCGCACTGTGGGCACGCGGGCGAAGCTTCCCGGTTTTTCTCCCGGGCTTCGAGGCGCCTGGTGGTCAGCCGCTCGCTGAACCCGCCGGTTTCTTCAAAGGCCGCACCCTGCGCCTCGATCTGGCTTTTAAGCATGTTCAAGGTGCGGCCAATGATAATCAGCATGGCATTGGCGACAGTCAATGGGTCATCGGCGTCAAGCCATCACGCGTACTTCTTGCGCTGTTCGAGCGCGTGACGGGCGGACGCGTGGACCATATCATCGGTGAAGGGCGCCGGATCAAGCGAGACGGCGTTTATCTCCCGGGCCTCGGGCGAATGGGCCGACCACGGCAGCTGGCCGCGGTCAAGAATCCAGATTTCATAGTCGCCGCGCAGTTCACTCAGGCTGGCCCGCGCCACGTCCGTAAGTTTCATTTCAGTGTCTTTCGAAGTGGCCGACCGCTCGGAGCCTTCGATGATGTTCTGTCTTCCGCTACGCGCGGCCTGGGTCATCTGGTCGTACTGGCGGCCCTTCGGATCATAGAATTTGGCGCCGGCCTCGCGGGGGGCCTGGGTGATAAAACGGCGGCAGAACTTCAGTGTTTCCAGCTGGATGATGGTGGCCAGCGTGAAGGTATGCAGTTTGCGGAACCCGCCACGTTTATCGAACAACTCTGCCATGGCCCTTCCTTGCTTGGACTTTATTGACCGGATTGACCTTGTTGACATATTTTCGTCAGTATAGTCAATAAGGTCAATCCGGTCAATACTGGCGCTCCTTTAGACCGCGCGCGCCGCGATCATAAGATCACATTGGACCGGCCGGCCTTCCATTTCTGCAACCGTGGAAGTATCCAGCCCTTCAACCCTTCGGCGAGATAGTAACGCGGCTGGAGCAGGTTATCGTCCGGCGCGATCACCCCCTGTTCCCGGGCGAGCGCCGCAAGGGGCGTGCCGGGATAGATGCGGATGCCAGCGGTAATTTGAAGCATCTCCAAGCGGAGAGAATCGGCGAATTTAAGGCTTTCCTCAACGGTCTCCCGGGTTTCTCCAGGACCGCCGAGCAATAAAAATCCCATGCGCTCGATACCGTGATCCGCAAACCTTCCCGAGATATCGCTAACCTCGTCCGGCGAGAAGCGTTTGTTTAATTGCCGGAGGACGGGCGGCGAACCGCTTTCAAAGCCCAGGCTGACATGGCAGCATCCGGCCGCGGCCATGAGCGCCGCCAGTTCATCATCGACCTGCTTCGGGTAAATGATGGCCTGCCATCGCAACTCCAGTTTTCTTTCCAGAATGCGGCGGCAAAGCTCCTTGGCGTAGGACAAGGGAAAATTGAAAGTGTTGTCCACAAAATAGAAATTGTGGTAACCCGCACCGGCCCATTCCTGGAGCCACTCCACAACCTGCTCTGGATCACGTTTTCGCGATGCCGTCCCTTCAATACGGGGCGTGGAACAATAACTGCAGCGCAGCGGACAGCCCCGGCGCGTCTGCACCGGAATCCAGGCCCCGGGTATTTTGGCCGCCGAAGCGCGCAGAAAAGCGGTGTCCGGAAGCGGCCAGGCATCCAGGTCGCGTGAAAACGCCGTCTTGGGCGTCCAGCTGCGGCCGGGCAGGACGATTCCCTCAATATCGCCGGGATCGCCGCCCTGTTCCAGTTTGCCTAGCAAACTTACGAAAGCGGCCTCGCCCTCGCCCGCAATGCCCATATCCGCACCCAGGTACGCGAGCGCACTTTCGGGAAAGATGCTGAATCCTGCGCCGCCGACAATGAGCGGCGCGGCCGTCAGTTCTCTGCAGGCGGCAAGGATCGCCCGGCTGTCTTCCAACAGGAACCGGCACCTCTCCATGTTCTGGTCATCAATATTGCGCACGGAAACACCGATGCATTCCGGGCGAAATGATGTGACGGCCTGCTTGAGCGCGACGCCGGGATCCGGCTCCCCCATCAGGTCAAGCAGGACGGCGTTATGCCCCGCCCGCACGGCGGCTTCCGCCACACAGGCAAGCCCCAGCGGCAGAACGGGCATGTTGACCTGCTCCGTATTGGCCGATATGAGAAGCACTTTCAACGACGGCATCCTCTTGGATTGTGGTAACGGTCAAAAACAGGCCTGGGCTTAGCGCGACGCCGGCAGCAGATGTACTGCGTCCGCAATGACATGGCCGTCCGCGCCCGCGTTGGAAATACAGATTGTCGCTTCCTTGTCGAAAGAAAAGGTGCCCAGGGACCGGAACGGCGCCTGCGAGCCCGGATCCTCCTTCTGGTTCAGGCGGATTTCGGCGGTGCCCTCCGCATGCGTTATCGTGACCAGGACATTGGATGCCCGGTTCGGGTTGGGCGTGTAACTGACGCGCACCTCATAGGATCCCGGAGCGGGAACGGGGAGGGTGTAGTGCGCCTCTGCTTTTCCGCCGCCCGGTCCGCCGTCATGGAGGTAGTTCAGCCCGACCATGCCCGGGACGGAGGACGAGATGCCCCAGTTTCCCTCCCGGGTAGACTGGGGATTGTCCATCACGATACCAGGCAATTTTTTGGGATCGATATTGGTTTTCCCGTCCAGCACAATGTCCAGCACCTGGCCGTCGGCCAGCAGGCGCGCTGACAGCACGGCATAGTCCAGCCGTTGCACCGGCACATCCGCATCCAGGGCGAGCACGGCGGCCGTCGCCGCCGACTGGCCGAGAATCATGAACACAGGTTCCATCCGGATGGAACCGAAGGAAATGTGAGACGAGGAGACGCACACCGGCACCAGCAGATTGGCACACTCGGCTTCTTTCGGAATAATGGCGCCGTAATCGATGGGGTATGGCCCGCCCGGACTGATCTGCACATCGCCCTCGTTGCGCGCGCAGGCACGGCCTGATTCGTCCCGATCCACATACCGCTGCGTATTATGGGAGTCCATGTTGTAGGAACCCATGCCGACAGGACGGGACGTTTCCTTGATCCGGCGCAGATGCAATTCGGTGACCACAAAATCGCTCACCATGCGGCGGGCCTCGCGCACGTAAATCTGGTGCGGCCAGTGCCCGTTATCCGTGAATTCATCCTTGGCCAAACCCCATCGGCTCATTTCTTCGCGCACATCCTCGGCCACACGCGGGTCGTTGGCCAGGTACCAGAAATATCCCTTCTGGTAGTCTTCATGTTCCCGCAGGATCTCGCGGCGCCGTTCATAAGACGCCTCGGGATAGTCGTAATTCATGCCGATATTATCCGTGCTAAAGGCGCCGTTGTTGTTCGTGTCCGTTTTATGGTTGGGAAGATAATCAAATTTGTGAAACATATCGCGGTAGCCCAAATCAATATAGCGACCCAGCAATTCATACTGCAGCGGGTCGTATTTGTCCGGCTTGGGAAAGGGGACACGGTTTTCGGGCACCGTGGTCAGGCAGACCCGATAGTTATACGCCTGCACGCGATGATCTCCTTCGCCGTCTTCTCCGGGCGCGCCGTCATGGATGCGCGGCAGCAACCCGCTGGCTGGATCGCCCGGCGCCACATAGGGGTCCACGCAGGCCTTAAATTGGTGATGCACCGCGTTGGCCGTCTGCACGCCGTTCAGGGTTTCTCCGTATTGGGCGTATGACTCGCGCCCCACATGGTAAGACACCCCGGCGGCCGCCATCAGGTCGCCTTCATAGGTGGCGTCTATGAACATGCGGCCGGCATAGGTGTTGCCGGAAAGGGTGGTGATGGAGACGATACGGTTGCCGTCCTTAACCACGCCCTTTTCCCGGTCCAGCCATTCATCCCGCTGCACCGGCAGTGCGAACTCCGCTACAATTTCTTCAAATACCTGTTCGGCCACATGAGGTTCAAAAACCCACATGGTCCGGTATTCGCCGTCCATGGCTGGCACGCCCTGGCCCCGGTTCCCAAAGG
>ENA-UOUL01002985-UOUL01002985.1-bioreactor-metagenome-genome-assembly--contig:-NODE-2985-length-18335-cov-4.040859_pt1 | contig 18335 bp, 14 predicted proteins | sample MGYA00249838_ERZ747220 | MGnify/ENA primary metagenome ERZ747220 (study PRJEB28778, sample SAMN05720191) | bioreactor metagenome | isolation source: Anaerobic biogas reactor | place: USA:Washington...
GTCCAGCAGCAGGTCATAGACCGTCGGCACGTCGTGCACGACGATGCCGAGGCCGGCCGAGAGCGCCCCCTGCGGGTCGAAATCGACGGCGAGCACCTTGCGGCCGTACTCGGCGAGAGCGGCGGCCAGGTTGATCGAGGTGGTCGTCTTGCCGACGCCGCCCTTCTGATTCGACACCGTGAGGATGCGCGTGCGCGTCGGCCTCGGGGCGCTCTGGGTCTTGAGCTTCTTCTTCTTCGCGTTGAGCTCGGTGAGCTGCCGCGCGATCGGCGAGTCGAACAGGTCGCTCATCGGAGTTGCAGTCCCTTCATGCACTGCTGCGTACCGCGTCGCGGTGTCGTGCGGTCGTTCGTGGTGTGGTTCTCTGCTGCCTGCGCTGGGCGCCCGGAGTCGTCGTGTTTCACGTGAAACATCCACTCCCGATGCCTCCCCTTGCACAAGGCACAGGTGAGGCGTGCGAGAGAGGACATACTTCATCCAATCCTCGTAAAGACGCTTGTCGGCCTGTGCCCGGAGAGCCCTCACCGCCGGCCCCTTCGAGGTGTTGAGCATCTTGATCTGGACGAAGGCCCGCGGGTTAAGCTCGTTGGCGATCTGGCCGTGCCGACCGGTCTGGAACCGATCCGCGTGGAGACGATCGGGCTGGTCGGCGGCTTGAACGGCACGGGCAGCGATCCGGGGCCGTCGCCGCAACGCGCCGCGCTGCTCGACGAAATGCAAACCCGCGGCGTCGATAAACCGAACCGCATACTCGCTTCCGGCAACGTGTCGATGGTGATGGTCCGCGGCTGGCTGCGGCCGGGCATCCAGAAAGGCGACCGATTCGACGTCGAGGTTCGCACCGCGTCGCACAGCGAAACCACCAGTCTGCGCGGCGGTTATCTGCTCGAATCGCGGTTGCAGCAACTGATGGTGCTCGACAGTCAAGTTCGCACTGGCAAGCTGCTCGCCTTTGCCAAGGGGCCGATCCTCGTCGATCCGGCCGCCGGCCCGAAAGACCGCGTGCTGCTTTGCCGCGGGCGGATTTTGGGCGGCGGCATGGCCCTGCAATCACGCCCCATCGGACTCGTGCTCACGCCCGGAAATCAAAACGTGCTGAACAGCTCGCGCGTGGCGAACGCCGTCAATCGGCGGTTTCATACGTTCCGCAACGGTCTGAAGTCGGGGATGGCGACGGGTAAGACCGACGAATACATCGAGTTGGAGATACACCCGCGATATAAAGACAATCTCGACCGCTACGTGCGCGTGGTTCGCGCACTGCCGATCAGCGAATCGGCGAGCGAAAGGGTGCAACGCATCGCCGAGCTGCGGAAAAAGCTGCTGAATCCGACGACTGCCTCGGAAGCCGCCATTCAACTCGAAGCGCTCGGCACTCACGGCGAGGAAACGCTGCTCGAAGGGTTGGCGTCGCAGAGCATCGAGACGCGGTTCTATGCGGCCGAGGCGCTGGCCTATCTCGACCGCCGCGAGGCGGCCGTTCCGTTGGCGGAAATCGCCCGCGACAATCCGGCTTTCCGCGTCTTTGCCCTTTCGGCCCTCAGCACGATCAACGATTACATTGCGTCGGAAGAGCTGACGAAGTTGCTTTCGTTACCCAGCGCCGAAACCCGCTACGGGGCTTTCCGCGCGCTGTGGACGCTGAACAAAAACCATCCGCTGCTCAATTGCGAGCTGCTCGGCAACGAGTTCCACTATCACGTTCTCGACGTGGGCGGGCCGCCGATGATCCACGTCACGAGAAACCGCCTGCCCGAAGTCGTCGTATTCGGTCCCGATCAGAGGCTGCAAGGGCCGTTGGCGATCAACGCCGGCAACGAGATCATGATCACCTGCCGCGAGGGCGACGAAATCTCGGTGAGCAAATTCACCATCGCCGACGGAGATCAAAAGCGGATCGTGTCCACTCGAGTGGACGAGGTTATTCGTGCGGTGGTCGATTTGGGCGGCACGTATCCCGACGTGGTCCAGGCCCTGCAGGAGGCTAAGAACTGCGGGGCGCTGACTTCCCGCTTCGAGGTCGATGCCCTACCCGAGGCGGGGCGGACGTTCGACCGCCTTGCCGACGATTCGGCCCAGACCGACCGTATCGCTCAGGCGGCCGAGCTGACCAGGCCCGATAGTCCCTCGCCGAGCATGTTCCACCAGGCGGAGGGGTTAAAAAAGGCGCCCGCGGCCGAAAAGGACGAGATTTCAGTGGAAGAAGACGATTCGGAGGAAAAACCCGCCAAAAAGAAGGGCTTCTTTGCTAAAATGTTGGGACGCGAGTAATATCGCGATATGTATAACCTTTCCAGCGCTACATGGGGCAGGCATATTTTTCGGACCTGACGGGCCGCAAAATGAGTCGGTCCCCGGCCCGTGCGGGAACCCTTTGCTGTTGCCGAAGCGTTAAGACCCGAATCCATTTACCCCCGACCCATGTTCAAGGCCCTGGAAATCGTCGGATTCAAGAGCTTTGCCGACCGCACCCGGTTCGAGTTTCCGCCAGGCATCACCGTGGTCGTCGGTCCGAACGGGTCGGGCAAATCGAACATCGTCGACGCGATCAAGTGGGTGCTGGGCGAACAGAGCGTAAAGAGCCTCCGCGGCCGCGAAATGGCCGACGTGATATTCAACGGTTCGGGTTCGCGCAAGGCGGTAAACACCGCCGAAATCACGCTGACCCTCGACAACTCGAAAAAACTGTTGGCGATCGATACGCCCGAAGTACACATTACCCGCCGCGTCTATCGCAGCGGCGAGGGCGAATATCTGATCAACCGCAATCCCGCCCGGCTCCGCGACATCCGCGACCTGCTTTCGGGGACGGGCATGGGCACGCAAGCCTACAGCGTGATCGAGCAGGGCAAGGTGGACGGCCTGCTGCAATCTTCGCCGCGCGACCGGCGGATCATCTTCGAGGAAGCGGCCGGCATCAGCCGTTTCAAAATGCGCAAGCTCGAATCGCTCCGCCGCCTGGAACGGGTCGAGCAGAACCTGCTGCGGCTCAGCGACATCGTCGACGAGGTGGAGAACCGCCTCCGCGGCGTCCGCGCCCAGGCCGGCAAGGCACGGCGCTATCGGGAATATACCAACCGGCTGCAAGAATTGCGCACGCAAGTCGCCCAGGTCGATTGGAACCGGCTCAGCGGGCGGATCGCGGCCTTCGACGACGAAATCCGCGCGCTCGGCGACCAGCGCGGCGCTTCGGCGGCCGAGGCCGAAAACATCGAGGCGCAACTACTGGAAATCGACGCCGCGGTCGCCGAAGCAAACGAAGAAATACATCGGGCCGAGACCGCCGGGGCCGCCAACCGCGAACGCATCGCCGCCGCCGAATCGACCCTTCAGCACCAGCGAAATCTTGCCGCCGACCTGGAGCGGGAAATCGCACGGCTCGATAAACAACTGGCGGCGCTCAGCGCCAGGGCCGGCGACCTGCACGAGCAATTCCGCGAAACCGCCGACGAACTCAGTGCCGCCGACGAAAATCACGGCCGCGTCGCGCGGCAATTGGCCGAGGCCGAACGAGAACTGAGCGACGCAATCGACGCCCTCGACCGGCTGCAGGGCGAAAACGAGCGGCAGCGGGCCGACTATCTCGCCCAAATGCGGATCGCCGCAGCGCTGGAAAACGAAATCGGCGTCCTGGAAAGCCGCGCGGCCGCCGCCGAAGAATCACGCCTACGATGTAATCGAAGACTCGATGAATTCGCCCGGCAAATCGACCTCGCGCAACGGCAGTTGGAGGACTTGCGCCGCCGCCGATCGGAATTGGCCGAACTGACCGAGGAGCGGGCCGCGGCGCTGGCCGAAGCCAAGCGGCGGCTGGCCGGGCATTTGCAGCAACAAACCGCGCTGCGCAACGAAGCGGCCGCTCTCCGCGAGCGGCATTCGGCCGCCGCCGAACGCGCCGCCGTGCTCGACGAACTGATCAAGCGCCGCGAGGGTCTCAACGCCGGCGTGAAGGAAATGCTGGCCAAGATGAAAAATCCCCCGCCCGGCGGCGACGCCTTCCGGCACGTCCGCGGGCTGGTGGCCGACGTATTTCAGGCGGGCGTGGACGCGGCCCCGCTGGTCGAAATCGCCCTCGGCGAAAAAGCCAATCACCTCGCGGCATATCGAAAGCAGGAACTGCTCGATCGGCTCTGGACCGAGTCGAGCCGGCTGAGCGGCAGAGTCGGGTTCGTTTGGCTCGACGCGGCGGGCGGCGACAAGTCCCCGCCGCAAACGCCAAAGGTCAACCTCGAAGGCCGCCCCGGAGTGATCGGCCGCGCCGACCGCTTCGTCGAAACCGAGCCGGAGTTCAAGCCTTTGCTCGAACGATTGCTCGGCCGCGCGTGGTTCGTAAAAAAACTCGAACACGCCCTGGAACTGGCACGCACGGACGGCGCCGGTTTGACCTTCGTCACGGCGGCGGGCGATCTGCTCGAACCAGACGGCACACTGACCGTCGGGCCGAGAAACGCAGCGAGCGGGCTGATCTCAAGGCGGAGCGAACTGAGGGCCTTGGGAATCCAAATCGCCGAATTGGACGCCGCACTCGACAAAACGCAAAAAGCACTCGCCGATATCGACGACCTAGTCGCCGCCGAAACGGCCGAGGTCGATCAGCGGTCGGACCTACACCGGCAAACCGTCGCCGAAGCGGCCGAGAACCGATCGGCCGTGGCCGGCGCCGAGGAGCGGCGAAACCAACTGGACGAGCAACGCTCCCAACTGCAGCGCGAGCAACAAGAGGCCGGGCAACAACACGCCGACGCCGTCGAACGCCTGGCCGCCGCCGGAGAAAAACACCGCCGCTCGGAAGCCGCCCTGGCCGAACTGGAGGCGAACGTCGAGCGGCTTGCCGGGCAAATCGACGAGTCGGCCGCGCGGCGCTCGGCCGCCGAGGCCGCAACCACCGAAATCAAAGTCGAAATGGCGAAAAGCGAGGAGCGGCTGAGCAACCTCCGCGCGAGAATGAAACAGTTCGAGGAGAGCCGCCAGGAACGGCAGCGGGTGATCGAGGACGTTCGGCAGCAGCACGCCGAAGCGAACCGCCGTCTGGAAGCATCGCGGCAGTGCATGCTCCGCATCGAGTCCGAAACCGCCGATCTCTATCTCCGCAAGGAATCGTTCGAGGCGGAAACCGTCGCCCTGGTCGAACGGCGAGAGGAACTGCAACGCCGGCGGAACGAACTGCTGCCCGAAGCCGCCACGCTTCGCGGCCGCATCCGCAAATTGGAGGAAAAACTGCACGCCGTCGATCTGGCCGCGGCCGAGGTCCGCCACGAACGAACCGCTTTGGCCGACCGCTTCCGCGAGGATTACGGCATCGAACTTGCCGATCTGGAAGGCAACACCACCGACGAAGAGCAGAACGAACGCGAATCGGTGCAGCGCGAAATCGAGGAACTGCGGCACAAGATCGGCAACCTCGGCAACGTCAATCTCGAAGCGCTCGAGGAATTGGACCAACTCGAATCTCGGTTCCAACTCCTTTCCGACCAGTACAAAGACCTTGCCTCGGCGAAGTCGTCGCTGGAAAAGATCATCGAAAAGATCAACGAGGACAGCCGCCGGTTGTTCTCCGAAACGCTGGAGACCGTGCGGGGGCATTTCCAGACGCTGTTCCGCGATCTTTTCGGCGGCGGCCGCGCCGACATTGTCATGGAAGACGCCGAAGACATTTTGGAAAGCGGCATCGAGATTGTCGCCCGGCCGCCGGGCAAGGAGCCGCGGAGCATCTCGCTGCTGAGCGGCGGCGAAAAAACGCTCACCTGCGTCGCCCTGCTGCTGGCCATTTTCCGCAGCCGCCCCAGCCCCTTCTGCGTGCTCGACGAAGTCGACGCCGCCCTGGACGAGGCCAATATCGACCGTTTCACCCAAGTCCTCAAGGACTTCCTCGCCTGGACCCAATTCATCATCGTCACCCACTCGAAGAAAACCATGACCGCCGCTAATACGATCTACGGCGTGACCATGCAAGAGTCGGGCGTGACCAAACAAGTCTCCGTCCGCTTCGAGGACGTCAGCGAAGACGGCGAAATTCTCACCGCCGGAGACGATGGAATCCAGGCGGCGTGACGCGCCATAAAAACGCGGCCGCCATGCGCGGATTCAGGAAATCGAATGTAGAACTTCCGCCGCCGCACGGCATAGCGCGACGGCCTCCCCTTCGTTCGGCGCCTCGGCAATCGCGCGGACTATCGGCTCGGTGTTGCTGCCGCGGACCAACAGCCAGCGGTCGGGCCAGTCGAGCCGAAGGCCGTCGAGCCGGTCGGCCGCGGCGTCGGAAAAACGCCGCTCGAGCGCATCGAGCGCGGCGGGCAGTTTATCCGGCGGCAGCAACGCCTTTGTCTTCACGATCTCGTAACGCGGCAATTCGGCGGCCAAAGCGTCGATCGGGGCGTCGCGGAAGGCCATCGCGTCCAGCAGCAACGCCATGCCGGCGAAGCTGTCGCGGACGTAGCCGACGCGGGGGTCGATCGGTCCGCCGTTTCCTTCGCCGCCGAAAATCGCACCGCGTTCGAGCATCGCATCGGCCACGTTCGCCTCGCCCACCGCCGCGCGATGGAACGCGGCCCCGTACCGTTCGGCGACGTCTTGCGACATGCGGCTGCTGGCGCAGTTGGTCACGACGCAGCGGGTAGTGCCGGATTTTTCGCCGCCGGGGGCATTGGCCTGGGGCTGTCCGCCGGGGGCCGCCGATTGCCGCAGCACGTGCTCGACGCAGATGGCCAGCGTGTATTCCTCGCCCAAATACCGGCCCGCTCGATCGATCACGGCCAGCCGGTCGGCGTCGGGGTCTTGGCAGAAGCCGATATCGGCGCCGTGCTCGACGACGCTTTTCAGCACGCCGGCTAGATTCTCGGCGGTTGGTTCGGCGGGGTGCGCGAAGCGGCCGTTCGGCTCCTCGCCGATAATCGTCGTCCGGCAGCCGAGTTCTTCGAGCAGTCTTCGGCCGAGGATGCCGCCGGCGCCGTGGTTGCTGTCCAGCAGCACTCTGAAGCGGCGGCGGCGAATCCGCTCGACGTCGACCGTTTGCGCCACGGCTTGCCAGTGGTCGGAGATTGCATCATCGCAGCGCCGGCAGCCGCCGAGGGCTGGCCGGACCTTTCCGGCGGCGGTTGCTCGGTATCGTTCGAGGATTTTTTGTCCGGGACCGGCGGAGATCACCCGCCCTTCGGCGGAGAAGAGTTTCATGCCGTTGTATTGCGGGGGGTTGTGGCTGGCGGTAATTTGCACGGCTCCGGCCGCGTTGAACCGCCGCACCAGGATGCCGACGGTCGGGGTGGCGGCGATGCCGGCGTCGATGGTCGTCCGCCCCACGGCTTGCATTCCGGCGTGTACGGCCGAGGCCAACATTTCGCCGGATGGCCGGCTGTCGCGGGCGACGAGAATCTCGCCGTCGGCCGCTTCGGCCGCGAAGGCCATTGCATATCTGGCGGCGACTTCGGGCGTAAGCGTCTCGCCCACGATGCCCCGCAATCCGGATACGGTGATAATCGGTTCGTTCAAGATCGGCCTCCCCGCGGTGGAAATACACCTATGAAGCAGCACACCGGAGGCAGTTTGCCTCCGGCTATTTTTTGTGTTATCTCCGTCAACTTTCCGGGAGCAGTTTGCCTCCGGCTATTTTTTGATGGAATATTTCACTTTACCGGGAGCAGTTTGCCTCCGGCTATCGCAACATTAACTTCTCGCGGCCCATTGCGGTCAGTTCCGGCCGGGTTCAGATTGTGCCCATATCGCGGCGGCGCGTCAACAGCAGCCAGAGGAAGAACGGCCCTCCGATCAGTGCGGTGAGGATGCCTACCGGCAGTTCGGTCGGCGCGAGCAACAATCGGGCGATGGTGTCGCAAACGACCAGCATCGTGCCGCCGAAAAGCATCGCGGCGGGGAAGAGCCGGCGATGGTCCGCGCCGATCAGCAGCCGGCAGATGTGCGGGGCCATCAGGCCCACGAAGCCGATCGGCCCGCAGACGGCGACCACAGCGCCGACCATCATCGAGACGCTGAAAAAGAGCATGGTTTTGGCTTGCCCTACGTTGACGCCGCGGGTGAAGGCGAAATCTTCGCCCGTGGTCAGCAGATTCAGGTCCATCAACAGATACCAGACGATCAGGCAACCGGCGACGACGAAGACCAGGACGTTGATCACGTCCTGGAATCCGACGATGTTTTGCATTCCGCCCATTACCCAGCGGAGCATTTGGTAGGAGCGTGTGAAATCGCTCATGTATTGCAGGAAGAGGATCAAGCTGGAGAAGAAGAAGCTGACGGCCACTCCGGCGAGCAGCATGGTGGCGGTGGACGAGCCTTGCCGGCTGGTCGTGGTGAGTGCATAGACCAGAATGATCGCGGTCATGGCGCCGACGAAGGCGCTGATGGCCACGCTGGACACGCCCCAGACGGCGAAGTTCAGTCCGAGCTGGATGGCGACGGCGGCGCCGAGCGAGGCCCCGCTGGATACGCCGAGCGTAAAGGGGGTTGCCAAGGGATTGCGGAACATTGCCTGAAAGACCATGCCGCTGGCGGCCAGGCCCGCCCCGGCCAGGAACGCCATCAACACCCGCGGAATCCGCAGGTTCCAGAGGATGTACGCGGCGACCGAGTCGTCGGTTTTGTCCCAGAGCGCGCCGAAGGGGATGCTTTCCATGCCCCAGAACGGCGCCCAGGCAACCGACAACACGGCCAAACCGAACAGCGTGCCGATCGTCCAACCGGGAGCTATTTCATCTTGTCTCGGGCCTTGGCTCGCCACTTGGCCAGCTCCTTGTCTTGTTCGGGCGTCATGCGGGGAACGATCATCGGCATACCCGACCTCGGATGATCGACCAGCAACATCGCGGTTCCGTAAATGCGTTTCAACACGTCGGGTTTCATAATCAGGTCGGGCGTGCCGTAGAAGGCCAACTCGCCCTCGCGCAGGGCGATGATCCGGTCGCTTTCCAAGGCCGCGCGGTTCAGATCGTGGGTGACGGCCACCACCGTCACGTCGAACTCCTTGTTCGCCAGCGCGACCAGCGAAAGGATGTCGTCCTGATGGTGATAATCGAGAAAGGTGGTCGGCTCGTCGAGCAGCCAGATATGCGCCCCCTGGGCGAGCGCGGCGGCGATGTAGACCTTCTGCCGCTCGCCGCTGCTAAGCGTGTCGAGCCGGCGGCGGGCGAAGGGCGTCGTGCCCGTCCCAACCATCGCCTCGTGCACCACCTTCCGATCGTTCGGATTCACCGAAGCGAACGGATTCATGTAGGGATAGCGGCACATCAGCAAAAACTGCTCGACCGTAAAGGGTATCACGCGGCTGTCGGCCTGGGGGACCAAGGCGGCCAGCTTGGCCAGGTCCGATTGTTTCCAGTCTTGCCAGGGCATGCCGCAAATGTCCAATTCGCCGGAGATTTCGCCGACCAACATGCGGTCGAACGCCCTCAGCAGCGTGGTTTTGCCTGCTCCGTTGGGGCCGACGATGGAAATATACTCGCCGCGCCGAATCTGAAGCGAAACCTCGCGCAAGATCGGCTTGCCTTCGATGTGGCAGGAAAACTTGCGCGTCTCCAGCACGATGTTGGTGTTCAGATTACGCATGGATTCGATTTGTTTTCAGTAAAACTGCCGATTTTTTCGCGCGCGTGTGAATTGCCGCCTGGGGCGACCATTTCCCAAACACGTTCTTTATGGATCTTCTCCGTACCAATCCAGCTCCGGGTGCAGGTCGCGGGCAAGCACTTGGAGAAAATGGATGAATCTCGGGCCGGGAACGCAGGCAAAACTCTTATCATAGACCAAAACCCGGCCGTGTTTAACCGCCTTCACCTGCGGCAATTCGTCCCAGTCGCCGATGATTTCGTCGCGATTGTACCGTTGCATCGCGTCGGGTCGGGCCAGCTCGACGATAACGTCGGGATCGAGCCAAATAATTCCTTCGGGCGAGACGACCGGATTTCGCACGCTCTGGATGCGGCAGGCGTTCCGCCCGCCGGCCGCCTCGATGAGCGCGTCGAAATACTTGTCGGCAGCGGCGACATAAATATCGCTGAGCCGGCCATTCTTGAACTTGCCACGATAGTAGGTGCGGTCCATTACCAGCAGCACATTGGGGCGCGGCGCGTCTTTGGTCTTGTTACGGATCCAGTCCAGCCGCTCGCTGATCTGCCGGGCGATTTGCCGGCCCTCGGCCCCGCGGCCGCAGACCCGGCCGATCACGCGGAACGAGTCGATTATCCCTTCGATGCTCTGGTGGTTGACCACCAGCGTCTCCAGATCGAGCTTCATCAGGGCGGGGACGGATTCGGCCTGCTCTTCGAGCAGGATCACCAGGTCGGGTTTGAGCAGCAATATGGCTTCCAGGTTGGGATCGAAATAACCGCCGACGCGGGTGATTTCCATGACCTGGGGCGGGTATTCGCAAAACCGGCTAACCCCAACCACCCGGTCGTCAAGATCCAACGCATAGAGCGTTTCGGTGATGCTGGGCGCCATCGACACGATGCGCCGGCACGCCCACTGCGGCACGTACTCGGCCCGAAACGGCTCGTCGAGCCGCCGGTTGGCCAGAATGCCGCCAGCTAGGACCGTTGCAATCGCCGTAATTAGAGTGAAACGATAAAACATAGTATTTCAGATTAGACGCCCGACGGCGCTAGGTCAACTCTCCCTCGGAGCGCCGTGCGGCCGCGAACTGTCTGTTCGCTTTACGCGGCGCGAACACGTTGTTCATGGATTTAACTGGTTTCCCAAACCTCCCAAACCGACAGTTTATTGAGGCAGGTAATCAGTTTTACTACAACAAATGTCAAAATGACTACAGTCGTTCGTCGACGCCAATCGCCATGAAAAGTGTACCACATTCTTTATGTCTATGTGCGACAACACCTTACAAAAACGGGGCAAACTTTTGGCACGTTATATGCGTATATCGGTTTACTAGAAAGGACGATTTTTCCCCCCGTTTTCGTGAAGGAGTCGAATTATGAAACGAGCTGCATTGGTACTGACCGGTCTGGCGATTCTGTTCGTAACGGCGAATGCCGCCTTTGCCCGCGGATACCATCATGGCCCCAACCACGGCCATTATTACGGTTATCGCGGTGCGGTGGTGGCGCCGCCTCCGGTGCTTGCCGGGCGGGTGTTGACCGGCCCGACGATGCTGGTGCAGCCGCCGCCGCGGGTTTACTATCGGCCGGCGCCCTACTACCGCCCCTATTATGCCCCGGTGCCCCGATACTACGCCCCGGTACCGCGCTACTATGCCCCGGCGCCGCGATACAACTTTTACTATCAAAACCGCGGGCTGTCGCTCGGCATCGGATTTTAGGCTCCGTTTCACCCCTCGTTCCCAAGCTCCGCTTGGGAACGCACTATCCGAACGCTCTGCGCCCCCACTCCGCCGACGCGGAGCATCGGCACCGGCGGGTTCCCAAGCAGAGCTTGGGAACCAGGGCAATGGAGGCATAATTAGCAACGCAATACCGCATCATTTAGCCCCCGGTGAATACACCGGGGGCGCGGTATGACGTGCTCGCAACGCTGCCCCTCGTGTATTCACGGGGAGCTAAATGGTGTTTTTCGCCCCATCAATTGAAGCACGGCGTACAGCACTCCCAAGAAGACGATCCAGGCGAAAAAGCCAAGCCCGGCCCACCAGATTCTGTCGCCGACAATCGAACGGCGACGTGCGTCCTGCACGCGGTCCTTGGCCTTGCGATCGAACTCGAGCAGGACGTGCAGCGTGGTCATCGGCCCGACCGAGTATTCCCGGGTTTCTTCCCAATACTCCTTGACGAGCCGGCTTAAGAAATCGTCGGGAAGGACGATCCTCCGGCCCGGCTGCTCATCGGCGAAACAGACCGCGGCGTAACGGTCGATTGCATCCTGGAGCGCGCCGGGCAGATGTGCGTCGCACTCCGCCCGCGTCGTGTATGGTCCGACCGCCACGCTCATCCGATAGGCGTCGCCGACCGTGCCCGGCTCGGCGTCCACCCAGTCGGGCTTGCTCGCCACCGCCGTGTCGGATTGATCGAGCGGAGCGGCATCGACCTTCGGTATCATCTCGACAATTGGTGGATTGTTACTCGATAATTCGGAGGTGAGTGGAACGACCAAAAACAACAACAGTACGACAATCAGTCCGACGCCGGCGAGGATGGAAACCGCCGCCGGCCTGGTTTTGGGAAAAAACAGCAGCAGGATCATCAGCGGCATCCCGACAACGACGAGAACCACAAGGAACAGCGCCCAGATCGCAAATGCGGCCATCAGCAGCCCTCCCGCTGAATTCTTCTTTGCCTTGCGCTCAACCAGGGGGCGGCCAACTGCACCGAGACGGAAATCGTGGCGGCGAGCATCGGCAGTATCGGTTGCGGGAACTGCCAGAGGTGGGCGACCAGCGCCGCCGCGATCACGCTGACAAACACCGCTCCCAGGCTGAACCGCGCCCTGCGCAGCGGATCGGCCTGACGCCACCAGCGAATCAGCAGAAACAGCGTTCCGAACACGGCGACGTGGGCCGGGAGCATCGGCCGCCCGTTCTCCGCGTCGTAGAAGGCGGTCGGCAGCCGATAGTCGGGCGGATTGGGGAAACCGGCCGCGGCCGGCAAACCGGCCAGCAGCGCCTCGGACAGCCAGAAGGCGGCCGCGCCCACGCACATGCCCACGACCATCATAATAAACCGCCGCGCTACCGCGTCGCCGCGCCGGCCCTCCCAGAACTTCGCCGGCACGAGCACCGCGCAAGCGCCGATCGCGCCGACCAACAGCAGCCAGGCAAATCGCTCCGGCTTCAGCACGTAGGAAGTAAAATAAGCGCCGAGTAGTTCCGCGACGAAGCACATTACGGCCGCCGTCAACGAGCCGACCAACAGCGAACCGGCCAACTCGGCCAGTTTCTCGCGCGGCGATTTTACCAACATCGCCGGGATCGGCTTTTCCCGCCAGTTGTAGCGGCAATCCCAAAATCCGCGCAGTTTGTCGGTCGCGCTGCGCGCGGAATCCGGGTATTGGCTAGACGCCGCGACCGCCGCGACAACGGGCGACTGGGGCGCGGCCGCCGGACGCGGCTTTGCGCCAAGCGCCGCGGACATCTCCGCCGCCGAACGGTAACGCATCTCGGGGTCTTTCTCCAGCGCCCGGGCGACAACGTCGCGGAACGGCTGCGGGAGCATCGACACGTCGGGTTTGGCCGTCAGATGTTTCATCAACACTTCGCCGACGCTCTCGCCGTCGAAGGGCACCCGGCCGGTGAGCAATTCGTAGAGGATCACGCCCAGCGCGTAAACGTCGATCTCTTTGCCGTACCGGCCGCCGGCGACTTCGGGGGCCATGTAGTGGACCGTGCCGATGCTTTCGGTCTGGCCGCTGCGCTGGTTGCAGGAGATGTATTTCGATAGTCCGTAGTCGCCGATTTTGACGATTCCCTCGTCGCGGAAGATGTTGCCCGGCTTCAGGTCGCGGTGGACGATGCCGCGATCGTGCAGATAGGCCACGCCGGCGGCAATCCCCCGGAACCAGTCCAGGGCCTCGTCCGCCGGCAGGCCGCGGGGATTTTCCTCCAGCACGGTTTCGAGATTCCGGTCTGCCACGTACTCCATGACCACCCAGGCATCGCCCTGCTCGTCGCGGCGGATGTCGTGGATGGCGAGCAGATTCGGATGCTTCAGGTTGAGGCACTGCCGGATGCCGCGCAGCTCGACGTCGAGGTTTCGTCGAACCAGCTTCAGGGCGACTTCCTTGCCGGCGTCGCTGACGGCATAGTATATTTCGCCGAAACCGCCGCGGCCGACGGCGCGTTTGATCGTGTATCCGGCAAGCGGTTTCGAGCCGCCGGCGTGGAGGAACTGCCCGCCCGGCCTGCTCGCGCCGGGGGGATTGGCGGCCGACGGCTCGGCCGAGCGCGGATCGTTCTCGCGGTCGTTTGGTTTCAAGATTGTCGCCCGTTGGTTAGCCACGGATACAACCCCTTATTATACCGGCCTTGCGGTGATAATCTACTCGACGATCGGTTCCAAGTTAAACGAGAATCCGTCTCCTTCGACGCGCGAATACCGGCCGATCCGACCGCCGCCGGGGCAAACGGCGCCGTCGATGACGACCGGTTTATCCGTTCGGCAGTATATTTCTCCTTGGCGGGGATAGAGAAGAACGGCGGCGGTCCATGCGCGACAAACGACGTGGCATCGCAAGCTCGGCCCGAGCAGGCAGGTGTCGGCCAGCAGCAGCACGGCGTCGGCCGAGGGCTGCGTGCGATGCGAGCTGACGAAGTCGAGCCGGGCGGTATTGCTGAAGGCGTGCGGCCGGCGAAACAGCAATCGCACCGAGTCGCCCAACCGCAGCCGGCAGCCGTCGCGCAAGCGGCACGCCCCGCGCAGCGGTCGATCGTTGACGCTGACCGTGCGCAGGGCCTCGATCGAGTAGTCGTTCCCCTCGCGGCGAATCACGGCGTGCCGCCCGCCCAGGTCGCCGAGGATCGGCACGTCGGCCGCCGCCAGGCGAGTCGGTTGACCCAATACGACCTCCTCCGACAGCGATACCATATAGCCGCCGACCGAGTCGATCCAAAGCATAAACCGATCCGCGGGCCTCGAGTCGTTCATGTCGCATTCCAGAATGTCGGGGGCGATACGGATCATGGCGGTATTACTCGACTGATATAACGCTTCTTACGGACGCACATTCTTCCCCCCCGCGACCGCAGTCGCGGGGCGTTTTTCAATCACTCATCACTCATCACTCATCATTCATCATCCCTCCTTCCTCTACTGCTTCGCCACCTCGATCGCCTTTGGCGCCGCGGGCGCGAAGTATTCCGTCACTTGGTCGACGATGTCGGCCGGCGCTGCCTGATCGAGGGGGATTTCGTCGTGGAAGTTGACCTCGGCCTGGACCATTTTTTCGGCCACGTCGAGGCGGCTGCGCAGTTTCACAACCAGTTCCTTTACCCGTCCCAACCGGCTATCGTCGAATTGGAACTCGCTGGTCGATTCGGCGGCGGCGATCATTTGCAGTCGGGCTTCGAGATTCTCGACCTCGACCTGTAACTGCCGCTTCGAGGCCAACATGCCTTCGAGCTTTCGCCGAGCGGCCGTAAGGCTTTTGTCCCGGGCGTTGCGCATCTCTTCGAGGCTGGCCATCGTGGCCTCGCCCGTCTTGTACCGCTCGAAACGGCCGGCCAGATCGGTACGCACGTCGTCGGCCGTGTAGTTGCGCGAGGCGTAAGTGAATACGTTCCGGCCGGTCGAGAGATCGGCATTCAGCCGCATGATTTGCTCTTTTTCCTTTTCCAGCCGCGCCTTCCATTGGGCAATCTGCTCTTCCAGCCGGGCGACTTCCACCTCCTCCTTGGCGATGATGTGCATGTTTTTGCGCACCTCGGGAACGAGGTCCTCGACCATGCCGCGCGCGCGGTCGATCTCGAACTCGATCGGCACCGCCTCGGCGGCCGCGCCGGTCACGTAACCCAGCGACGTGCGGAGGTAGCTGTAGGCATCGCGGCCGAACAGCAGCACGCTTAATAATACGACTCCGCTTCCGATGAACACTGTTTTTCTAATCATGATCGCGACTCCTCAAACTGTGGGGTTGGTTTGCAAAACGAAAAACGCTTACAGGGTGGTCTTGGTCGGGTTTCATCGTGGCACAATCACCGCAAAGCGGTTTTTTGCGGCCAACTTGTTTCCCAAAGGTCTATTCGCCGCCGGCGGGCGGATATTTTGGTTCTGGGGAAAAATTATTGAAGTCCGGCCAATCGGGTAGCGCCTGCCGGCTCTTTTCGCCGAAGCCTTGTACGGATAAACTGTTTTTTGCATGAAGTCCATTTCCGCCGACCAAATTGTTCAGCTCATTCACGATGCGCCGCGTCGGATCGTGCTGGCCGTCTCCGGCGGGGGGGGGCGGGCAATCGCCGACCTTCTCCAAGTCCCCGGCGCCTCGAAAACCGTGCTCGAAGCCGTCGTCCCATATTCGCCAAAAGCAATGATCGACTGGCTCGGCGCTGCCCCGGATGAGTTCTGTTCTTCCGCCACCGGCAGGGGGATGGCCCTGACCGCATTTCATCGGGCAAGGCGGCTTCACGAAGACGCGGAAAACACGGCCGGAGTCGCCTGCACGGCCAGCCTGGCCTCGGACCGGCCGAAGCGCGGCCCGCATCGCATACACGTCGCTCTGCAAACCGCCGATGAAACCGCCGTCTGGAGCCTCCACTTGCTCAAAGAGCGCCGCAGCCGCGAGGAAGAAGAGCGGCTCGCGGGACGCATGGTCCTGAACGCCGTCGCCGCGGCCTGCGAACTAAACGACCGGCTCGAACTCGAACTGCTCGAAGGCGAACGGGTCGAGGAGTCCCGCGTTCGAGCGCCGCGGGAGTGGCTGGAATTGCTGCTGGGCGCCGCCGAGAGCGTTCGCATCGGGCCGAACATCGGCGCGCCGCGGCTCGTTTTCCCCGGCGCTTTCAATCCGCTGCATTCGGGCCATCGCCGCATGTTCGAAATCGCCCGGCAAATCGCCCGACTCCCCGCCGCCTTGGAGCTTTCGATCGTCAATGTCGACAAGCCGCCGCTGGACTATATGGAGATTGTGGGGCGTGTGGCGCAATTCCCCCCGGATTGGACGGTCTACTTTACCCGCGCCCCGCGGTTCGAGGAAAAATCGCGGCTGTTCGCCGGGACGACGTTCATCGTGGGTGCGGATACGTTGCGGCGGATCGGCTCGCCCCGCTATCACGGCGGCGACGCGGCGGCCTGCCGTGAATCGCTCGAACGCATCGCCGCCAACGGTTGCCGGTTCATGGTCTTCTGCCGCCGTCTGGAGGACGGTGCGTTTGCGCGCCTCGCCGATCTGGACATACCCGACGCGCTGCGCGCGCTCTGCCGCGAAGTTCCGCCGGAGATTTTCCGCGACGAGGTTTCCTCGACGGCGCTGCGGAAGCCGGAGGCCGGTTAACCCGTCGCCGAAGGTTTACGAACGCCAGCTTCGCACTTCCTCGGCCAGCGAGCCGAAACCGATGGGAAAAAGACTTTCAAGACGAGGTAGTTGATCGTCTTTCACCAACCGGCGGGCTTGTTTTACAAGCTCTTTGGTCTCCAATGCCAACGATGGTTCCGTCGAGCCGTACAGGGTTTGCTTCAGACTTTTTTTAGTGAATGTAAACCTCTTGGATCGAAGGGCTTGAATCCAAGTGGCTTCGGAAATATGACGGTTTTTGTCGCACAAGCACCATGCCTCGATTGCGGGAACGGCGATTCCCAGCACGATCCGAATCGGCCCAAGACCTTGCCGAGGTCGAATGGATGCTTGAACGCTCTCGACTTTTTCCCGCAAATTACAGAGCCGGCAATCGGGATCGCATTTGTTCGATTCTCCCTGATCCTTCCGATGCACGGGAGATTCGTCCGAATCGAGAGTAACGACGAGGGCTTCCGTCTGCGTGCAATAGTGGAGGTTTCGGAGCGTCGGTTCAATCGCTTTGAATACGCCCCTCCAGCCGCGAGTCGGCGGCTCGGGAAAGCGGACCCGTTGGATGCTGCGTCCGAGCAGCCCTTCGATCAGGATCGAAACGGCCGCTTCATCCGCCGACGATTCGCTCAGCAGGGCGATCTTCATGATCCGCTCGGCACTCCTCCCAGCACCCCGCTATACCAAGCGTCGCCCAGCGCGGCTTGTCCGACGATGTCGTGAAAATGCGGTTGATCGGTCAATCGCTCGAACTTCACGTCCAAACCGACCTTGTTGGCCACCACGACGCACTCGGGGGTCTCTCTAAACAGATCAACAAAATAGGGCGAATGAGTGGTAGCAATCACTTGAACCGGATCACGCTTCTCGCCGCAACTTTCCGGATAACTCAGGCGAATTAGCACATCCTTAATATTGCGGAGCAAATACGGATGTATTCCACGGTCCGGTTCCTCAAGGGCGATTAACGACGGCCGAGTCGGATGATAGGCCAAAGTCAACAGCGCCAGGGAAATCAGAGTGCCTTGCGAAAGGTCCGAGGCTGGCACTTTGTGTTGTCCTTCTTTCGTCCGAAGGGCGATTGACTTACTCCCTTGGCTTGGCCGATCGAATAAAATGCAATCATACTCCGGCAGCCATTCGCGTAGCTGGTTTTGGATGGCATTGAATTGTACGGGGGCATCGTCTCGCATCCCATCCAGGCGGCGCGCTGCAGCGCGTCGCGGTGCAGCGCGATGGAACGCCGGCGCACGGCCGGATCCGGATGGGTCGGCGGCACGCCCCAGCTCATGCCGCTGGCCAGCGTCCGGAGCTCAAGCCCCGCCGCACGGGCCTGCGCCGCGCAGGCGCGGCAGGTCGCCTCGTCGGTCGCCGGCGTCAGCACCCCCGTCTCGGCAATGCACAGCTCGACGCCCTCGAACCCG
>ENA-UOUL01002987-UOUL01002987.1-bioreactor-metagenome-genome-assembly--contig:-NODE-2987-length-18302-cov-12.776900_pt1 | contig 18302 bp, 18 predicted proteins | sample MGYA00249838_ERZ747220 | MGnify/ENA primary metagenome ERZ747220 (study PRJEB28778, sample SAMN05720191) | bioreactor metagenome | isolation source: Anaerobic biogas reactor | place: USA:Washington...
GTCGTCGTCCAGAACTGGTAAGCGCCGGTGGATTGCGTGAGTGTGTAGGTGTAATCCTCCCAATCATCGGTGGGCGCAGCGAGGCCGGACGATGATGGCGGGATGACCAGGAGAGAGGTAATGATGCACATCATCAAAAGACTGCGAACTGTGGTTTTCATCTTGTTTCTCCCCCTCAAAATGGTAATTGGTGACTGGTAAGATACCACTGGTAAAATAAAAATTGCACATTAACACTAACGAATAAAATCAACATAGCGCCAAGGCAGCAAAGCGTGTGAGGCGTGTTGGGCGGGGGCGAAATTCCGCCCACCAATCCGCTAAGCGGCTGAGGTTGAGGGCCACGGCAATGAGTAGGTTCTGCAAATGGGTTTTGGCCTGGCCACGATAACGTGCGCGCCGTAAGCCGAAGTTACGCACCCTGAGCGAGAGGGTGCCTTCTATTCCCGCGCGGGTGTCATAGCGGGTCTTGAAAGCGGGCGTTGTTTGCTCTTGACGGCGTTGGTGCAGCGCTTCATGCTCGCTCTGGGTATGCAAAGTCAAGGTGCGTACCGCGCCGCGCGTACATTGTTCGTGGACCGGGCAGCTGCCACAATGACTGGGGGCAAACTGCACGTGAATGTGTGTTGCGCCCGCGCCATCTTGGCGCACACTCCAGTGGCTGCTGCGTTGCCCTTGCGGACAGGTCACTTACTCGGCCACCCAATCGATGGCGATGCAAGCGCCGGCATAGTCCTTACTCGCTTGCGCTTGCCAAGAATGATCTGGCGACACTGGCCCCACCAAGTTAACGCGATGCTCCGCCTGGGCAGCTACCAACTCGCCAGCATCAAGATAGCCGCTATCCATCATATGTTTGCTCGGTAAGTGGTCGTTTGCGGCTAAGTGCTCATGGATGACGGGCGTCATATGATGATCCGGGTCCGCAGCATTGCCTGTTTCGAGGTTGGTGATCAAGCGGGGCAAGTCGGCATCACAGGTTTCGGTGAGGTGGGCCTTGTCCACTCCATTCCGTTTCCCGTTTGCGGCTATAGCGCGCTTCGGTGTCGTAGGGTGAGACAATGCGCACCGTATGCGGCGGCATTTTTTCCTCTTTGCGCCAGCGCCACTGTGCACCTTCATACAGATACTGTTGTACCCAGACTTGGCGCAACGTTTCTACTGCCGGAATCTCGCGCAACCACGCCGGGGCATCCGCGACGTGTACCCAGGTCAACAGTTGCGCGCCATCTGCCGCAATTCGCCCCGCCAAGGTCTCCCGTTCCGCGCTCATAAGCGGTTTTGTGGTCCCTGGATGAAACGGTGTCCATACCGCTCATACCATTCCGCGGGCGCGTGTGTGCTGACCCAGGCTGGCACAGCCACGCTCAAACTGTCTCAGGCCGCGCGCAACGTTTCCCCCACCAATTCTAAGCGGTTCATTTGCGCACTCGCCGTCACCACATGCGTCGCATCCGTGCGTTGGGCCCCGCGTTTACGCAATAAACCCAGTTCCGCTGCGCGTTGGAGAAGCGTCTCTAAGAACTGCTGTTCTACACCCCCCACCAGCACGCGCTGCCGAAACTCCGCCAACACCGAGGCGTCGAAACCCACATCGTCTAACTCCAGAGCCAGCAAGTACTCCCAGTCGATGCGCGCACGCACCATATCGGCCGCGACTCCGTCAGAGATATCTTCCATAAATTCCAGGACTAACACGAACGCTAAACAGCCCGGCGCTTCCGCTGGCCGCCTGCGGGGACTGGTAAACAAGTCCGCAAACTGCTCATCCTGGTACAGTTCACCCAGCTTATCCCGTAAGGTTAGATAGGGATGCCCCTTGGGGAAAACCTTGTGGGCCATCTCAGCCGTGCTTTCCGGGACCGTGCTCCGCTCGCGCTGTTTTAACGCCATCATACACCTCCATAAATTGTGGATTTCAGTCGATTTTATTCGTATTGTTAATGTGCGCAATTAAAATTAGGTGTGTTTCAAATGAGTTGAGAACCAGGTAGACTCAGGTACAGTAAGGTTACCACACCACTGAACCGGAGGGGACCATAGCTTTCAACTCAACAGAGATTATACAGGAAATTCACAAAGAGTTTGCGCACATGCTCGACTATGTGACCAATGAAGCGGCCTATCAGGCCACCGCCGATCAGATAGAGCGGGGGTTGTTCAAACAACTCATACAACTGGGACGGCAGCTGTTGTTGCTGTTCTTTACCCTGCGCTCGCAACAGAGTTCGCGCGAGACCTGCACCACGGCGGTCGGGGTCAGCCTCCCTTACCATCGGGATACGAAGCGCGACTATGTGTCCATCTTTGGGAAACTGCCTATCTGGCGGCCTTACTTCTACCAAGTGGGGGTGGGCAGTGCGTGCCCCTTGGATGCGGCCTTGAGCCTTGGGGAAGATAGCTACTCGGATATGCTGCGCGAAATAGCGGCCTATCTGGGCGTGTACGGCGTCTATCACAAGGTTTGCGACATTATCGCACGTTTTTTGGACCTACGGCTCTCGAGCCGGGTGGTGCAAGACCAGATCCTCACGGATGCCGCCGATGTGGACACGTATTACCAGCAGAAGCCAGGGCCGGAGACGGTGGGAGAAGCCGCCGTGTTGGTCATCCAAGCCGATGGTAAAGGGGTGCCACTCATTGTGGAGGCCGAGATGCCCGCGCCGGTACGCCTGGGCAAAGGTCAGAAGCGCGGCCACAAGAAGGAGGCCATCGTCACGACTGCGTACACCATCGCGCCCACCCCACGCACGCCAGAGGCCGTGCTGGCTAGCTATTACAAGCTATCAGCCGTTACGGAAAAGCGGGCTGCTGAGCACCCCGCACCGCAAAACAAACACGTGTGGGCGACGTTGGATGGCAAGGATACCGCGCTAGAACGTTTGGCCCACCACATCCAGATGCGGGAAGGCGTCCATATTCTGCAGCGCGTGGCCCTCTGTGATGGGTGTGAGGCCTTGCAGACGCGCATTGCCAGCTACTTCCCAAACCACACCCAAATCCTGGACTTCATCCACGCCAACGAGTATCTGTGGGATGTGGCCACGGCGCTGCTGGGCGAAGACGATCAAAAACGCCTGCCCTGGATGATCCAACACACGCGCCAACTGCTTGCGGGGCAAACGCGTGCGGTCATTGCCGAATTCCGCGACTTGGCAGCACAGCCCCCCGCTAAAGCGCACCAACGGGAGCAATTAACCAAAACCGCGAACTACTTTGAACGCAATCTCCCCTATATGGACTATCCCACCTATTTGGCGCACGGTTGGCCGATCGCTTCCGGCGTCATCGAAGGCGCCTGCCGCCACTTTGTTAAAGATCGCTGTGAGCTTTCCGGGATGCGCTGGTCGCTCCAGGGCGCGGAGCGCCTCCTCCGTTTACGCGCGGTGGCCGAGAACAATGACTGGGAAGCCTATCACACCTATCGCAAACGCCGGCGCCACAAGCGCCTGTATAACCAGCCCTATCCGCAACTGGCGGCTGCGGAACTGTTGGCTCTAACCCCAGAGACTCTGGCGATAGCCGCCTAACTCAAATGAAACACACCCTTTTCATTTACCGCAGAGGGGACAGCGGATGAAGCCTGCTTCATTCTGGGCGGGGGCGAGGATGGCCGCGTGGTGGTCGGCGTGCAGTTGGCCGGCGCGGATTATCCCCTGCACCTGATCGATCCAACGCAGAACGCGGCACAGACAACGCAATCGGTCGGCGGGCAGGAAACGCCGCTGCCGGGCATGTTTAATGTCCCGCTGGCGCTGGCGCTGCATGCCGCGCATTACTTTTATCAGCATCGCGCCGCCGATCCCGTGTTACAGTGGGTCGCGCCCGGCTTTGAGGAAGAATGTTGATGCAAGGAGCGCAACGGAGTCTTTGCGCTGCTGCAACGGCTGCGCGCGCAGTTGGGACCGGTCTATGAAGTGACGGATGAATTTGGAACGACTATGCCGGATAGTGACGCACGTGGCTCTCGCCGCGATTCTTCACCAGACGGTCGCCGACCTGCCACTGGGGCATCGCGCGCATCTTCTTGACCTTGCCGGTATCGCGGCGGACGTAGGCGAAGAGCACATTCTCGGTATAGGAGTAGCCCTCGTCATCGGACTTGCGCATTTTCTCGACACGCAGGTCCTGCACTGTACCAGACCATGCCGAAGAAAGCGTCGCCAGTAGAATCACCAGGCTGATGAACGCCGCCAACGCCACACCGAGCATCCCCACCGGTTCCTCACGCCCCCAGAAGATGAAGACGACGACACCAACGACGGCCCAAATCACCGCCCATATCACGAAATAGAGCAAGGTTTTCCCACATCCCCCACCCTTTTCGGCCTGCGGTTGGGCCTGTACCGGTTGCGGTCGCGGCTGGGGCTGTACCGGCTGCGAACGGACCTGCGGCGCGACCGTCGCAGGAGGTGGGGGAAGAGGCGGTGGCGTCTGCGTCGGCGGTTGCGCCGCGCGCCATTGTCCACCCTCGTGGACATACCACTGCCCGGTGCGCTCCTGCGGCATCCACAGACGGCCCTGCGCGTCGGTCACGCGCAGTAGATTCAGTTCAGCGCGATATTGCTCCGGTGTGATCGCGCCACGCTTGCGCTGGTCCTCCAAAAATCGAAAACGTTGTTCAGCTTCGTTGAAATCCATGTTCACCTCAATCAATAAATGTGTGTAGTCCCAAAGTATTTTCTGTCAGCAGATTTTTTGATTGAATCTGCTAAATCCGCTTAATCTGCTGACGAGAAATTCAAGATGTGCGCGCGATCAAGTCCGCGGTGTACGCCATCGCCACGTCCACCACGCCGCGCACAGTGGTGGTGAAGACGACGACTTGATCCCCAAAGCCAAAACGCGGGTGCGGGTCAATGTGGTAGTGCACGCCGGTGTAGTTCGGCATTTCCGGGTTATCGACCAGACGCACGCTCTTGCCCGTTTCGCGGTTCAGGAAGTTCACCGTCGAAGGGCAACCGCGATAAAAGCGGGGATTGGCATCGCCGATGAGATACTGCCCTGTCGCGCTGCTGTGCGAATGCCAGCGCCCGCCCGCGAACGGGATTTCCTCGACGGCTGACGTGGTGATGTTCACCCGCCACACGCCCACGTCGCTTTTGATGCAACACACGTGCTGCCCGTCGGGGTCCCACCACTCATGGGTGAGGCGTGTGGGTGTCGGCATGATGGGTCGGGGTTGCTCGCCACGACGGATAAGCCACAGGCGATCCACGATGTTGAAACGCAGACCCGTGATCGGGTCAGGGTGGTTCTCCTGCGCAAAGAGCACGCAGTTGGGGTCGGTGGGACTGAACTGCGCGTGGTTGTAGTTGCGCTGGAAGGTGTGCCACAGCTCGAAGTCGCTGCCATCCACGGGCAGCACGCCAAAGACAAACTGCAGGCCCACCGACGCGTCGATGAAGAACACGCGCCCGTCCGCCGATTTGGTGAGGTGAGTTGCCACGCGCTCGATCGGACGCATCATCGTCAACTCCTCCGGCAGGCGGTTGATGAGTACAGCATCGTCGCCGGGGTGCGGACTGCGCCGCCAGATGCCGTCGCCCATACCCCAGTAGACGTCCCCGGTCTCGACATCCACGAAGGGTGAGGCGTGGTTGAACTGTGTATCGGGGAAGTGACGCACCTCCTGGGTCGCGAAATCCACCACACCGAGCGTGCGTCCCTGCGCCGCCGTCCCCGACGGGGGAAACGCGCAGTAAAACCATAAGTAGCGCCCATCGCGCGTGATGCTGTTGTTGACGAAATAGAACGCCTCCTGCACGGGGGCAATCTTGTGCGTCAAAATGTAGCTCGTCACCCCGGAATCCGGGTCGGTCCAGGGGGTAAACAGTTTCGATTTAGCCAGTTCGATCATTATCTCCTCCAAAGTTCACAGTATCTCAACGGATTCAACGGAATGAACGGAGCTTGTATCCGCTAAATCCGCTCAATCCGTTGAGATAAGTCTACCGCAGAACAGGATAAGCACAAAACAAAAACAGCGCGCAGTTATCTGCAAAGTATCCGCGCCTTGTCACGAGCCTGTCACAATCACAAGGTACGATAAAACCTATAGCAGATCATCTGACTAACGATGATCTTACTAATAACGATCAGACTATTGAGGAGGAAAACTATGCAGCACAAATCGATGTTTTTATTGGCTCTGGCCTTACTTGCGGTGTTCCCGCTTGCCGGTGCGAAGATGAGCAACAATGCGCCAATCGCAGCCGAACCCGGCGTGATCAGCGTGAGTGGGGAAGCGGAGGTGCGCATTATGCCCGACGAGGTGATCCTGCGCCTGGGCGTTGAAACATCGGACAAGAACCTGGCAAAGGCCAAACAATTGAACGACCAAATCGTCACCAGGGTTCAGGCCGTGGCGAAGCGATACAACATCCCGTCAGGACACGTGCAGACGGATTACCTCAACATCGAACCGCGCTACAACGACGGCTACACGCAACGGGAGTTCGTGGGGTATTTCGTGCATAAGACGGTCGTCATCACCCTGCGCGATCTGACGAAATTCGAGGATGTGCTCAGCGGGCTGCTGGAATCCGGTGTGAATTACGTCCACGGTATCGAATTCCGCACCACCGACCTGCGCAAATACCGCGACGAGGCGCGCGAGCTGGCGCTCCAGGCCGCCCGCGAAAAGGCGACCGATATGGCGGCTACGCTGGATCAGGAATTGGGCGAACCGCGCAGCATCCAGGAAGAGGCTAACAGTTGGTGGTCGGGCTACGGCAGCGGTTGGTGGGGACGCTGGGGCGGGATGACACAAAACGTCATCCAGGAAGTTGGCGGGGACTACGCCAGCTTCGACAGCAGTCTCGCGCCGGGTCAGATCAGCGTCACGGCGCGGGTGGCAGTCAGTTTTGCGATGACGGGGAAGTAGGCTTCGGACGCTGATTTTCGCAGATTCACGCAGATTTTCTTCGTCATCTGCGAAAATCAGTTGTCCTTTCTCAAGTATGATCTCCGACCTGAACCACAAAATGGCATGTCTTGCCGCCGCGCCGCACGGTCTCCAAAATTTCAATGTGCACGGGATATCCCAACGCCGTTTCGAAAATCGCCTGATGTGTGGCGCGGGCACATTCACAGTGCAAGTCATTTGGTATGATCAAGATCGCGCGCGCTGCCGGGCAATAACAGCCGGGGGATTCTTCCCCATAGCGAATGTGAACCTGGTCGCCTTCCTGCCAGATCTCGAACGTGCGTCGGTAGGCCTCGATCAACTTCGCCAGGTCGCCCTGCCCGGCGCGGGCGATATCCTGCTTGAAGCTGAAGCGATCGTAACATCCGCGCCCGCACCCTTCGATCAACTTGATCTGAGTTTCGCGGTCCAACTCGACGGCCATCGTCGCCAACAAATCGTTGAGCCAGTTGACGATGAATTCCTTCTCCATTTGGAGTCGTTCGATCTCGTGTACGGTCATTTTCTTCACTCCTTGACCTGCGCATACATCATCGGTTTGCCATTTACCATTTCTAAGGACGCGCCCTCTCATCCATCGGCAACTCGCCAGGCTGCACCGAAATCAATTGCACGCCCAAATCGCGCAGCTTGTCCAACAGCCCATACAGCGCCGCCTGATCTACCACCGGCCCGGTGAGCGTCGTCGTACCATCGGTGTTGTGGATCAAAGTCATGGACTCGAACCAGTCCGACCACTGCGGGTCCAAATGACCCTGGATATGGATGCGATATTCGTCCGGTTTGCGCGTTCTCTGTCTCATAACGTCAATGATACGCGCAAACCCGGTGCGCGTCATCTATCAAAGGATAGATTGAGCGGTTGATTTGTGAGGAAGTTACAGCAGATGCAAGTCTCTGGCGCGGGCAATCGCTTCGGTGCGGCGCTCGACGCCTAACTTTCCATAGATGTTGTGGGCGTGTGATTTGACCGTTCCCACGGTCACGATCAACTTCTCGGCGATCTGGCGATTGGACAAGCCGTCGTCCAGTAGCCGCAGCACCTCCAGTTCGCGGTCACTCAGAGGTTCGATCAAGCCCGAAGGCAAGGCAGGAGCAGGCGGTCTGACGGTAAAATCGGGGAAAGCGCGCAATAGCCGGTTCGCATAAGCCGCCAGTTGGGGAGAATGCCACACACCGCGTTGTGCACCCAGACGCAGCAATTCGGCCATCGGCGGCCCTTCGTCCAGAAAAACACGCGCGTGCCCTTCCGGTTCGGCCAGACTGAGCGCCTGCTGTAAGGTCGCCAAGGCTTGTGTCAGATCACCTTGCACGTGATGCACGAGCGATTGCAGAATCAAAACTTCGATCTGCCAACCGATCGCATTGTTTTGCCGCGCTGCACGAAGCTGCTGCGCCAAAAAGTCGAACAACGTGGATAGGTCGAACAGGGGCTTTTCGACGCGTTGACGGTGTTGAGCCACAATCAGGCGCGCCAGAATAAGTCGCCCTAAACTGTATTGTTCGGTATCCAGCTTCAGATTTCGCTCCTGCGCCCAACGTGCAACATCAACCAGACGCTGCGGATTGTAGAGCGCCTGTTGCATCCAAAGCCTGGCCTTATACGACGTGACGTATGCCGTGCCCTGATAAAACAGCAAGCGGTCATCCGATGACCCGCTCATCGCGTACAGGCGCTCGGCTTGCCGGAGCGTCTCCATTGCGCCGGCTTCGTCACCCTGCGCCTGTTTGAGACGCGCCAACGCGAAATGCCCTTCCAGGCGCGTGAAGGTGGAAGACGTCAACGCCAACAATGTCAGCCCATACGCCAGCGCCCGTTCGGCGGCTTCCAAGTCATTCCGTGCCAGGTGGATGATCCCCAACGTGACGTGCAACAGCCCCGCGATCGGCAATGACCGTCCCTGGCACTCGGCTGGAACGGCCATGGTTTGAAGCGCATCCTGGCATATTGTCACCGCCTCACGCAACTGTCCTTTAAGGTATGCCACAATCGCCAGCGCATGGACCCCACTCAACGCATTGAAGAAATCGCCGCACCCCACGCCCACCGCACGAGCCATCTCCCAGGCTTGAATAGCCGCCGCATGGTCGTCCAGATCCCAGTAGGCGACGCCCAGATTGAAGTACAGCGCGCTGCGAAACCACGAGTTTCCTTCCGGCAAACGTTCCAGCGCCTGTTGGGAAAGCGTGATCACTTCCGTTGGCGGCGCTCCACGAAAGCGGGCCAGGTAAGTGCGGAATTTAAGGATGAAACCGGTGACTTCGTTGGCATTGGCGGGAGGCGCATCGGCCAGTGCTGTCTCTGCCGCGTCCAGCCATATCTCTACTTGATCGAAGGCTGCCGGCGAAGGCGTCACGATCGCCAGACAACCGGCATAGACGGCGCTCAACAGCGGGCGGGCACGCAGCGACGCTTCAGGCAGCGCCTTGAGCCAATTATAGACCAGCACGGTTTCACTACGATAGAAGTACGGCAGCACGTGACGCTCGACGAGTGCCGCGGCGTATTCGTAGTCCGGAACGGCCAGCGCACAGGACACCGCTTCGGCGATCAAGCCTTCCCGTTCGTACCACGCGCTGGCGCGCAGGTACAGTGCCGCAATCGCCTCAGCGTCGGCAACCTGTCGCAGTCGTTGCCGTAGCAAATCCGCAAACAACCGGTGATAGCGATACCAGCGCCGCTCGTCGTCCAGCGGGATGATGAACAAATTGGCGCGCTCGAACTCGTCCAAAATGGCCTGCGCGTTGCCCTGCCCTGGCGTATCCTCGCCCAAAACTGCATCGCACAACGGGCCACTCAGTCGATCCAGCACCGACGTTTTCATCAAGAACGTTTGTATCGCCGCAGACTGCCGGTTCAGCACCTCTTCGAGCAAATATTCGAGGATGTAGCGGTGCCCACCACCGAACTCGCGAATAAACGCGCTGGCGTCCTCACGGCCGCGCAAGGAGAGCGCCGCCATCTGCAAACCGGCGATCCATCCTTCGGTGCGCGCGGTCAGGGCGGTTACATCGGCGGGGGGGAGCGCCAGTCCCATCGTTTCCGCGAGAAACTGGGCGGCTTCTTCGGGCGTGAAACGCAAGTCATCCTGCCGCAGTTCCAATAATTGGCCGCGCCCGCGCAACCGCGCCAGCGGCAAAAGGGGATCAGAGCGGGTGGCGATCACCACCCGCATCTGCGCGGGCAAATGGTCGAGTAGAAAAGCGAGGGACTGGTGAATCGACAGGGCCGTGATCAGGTGATAGTCATCGAGCACCAGCGCCAGCGGAACGGCGATGCCATCCAATTGGTTCACCAACGCCGCATACAACGATTCCACCGGTGGAGGTTGCAACGCCCGGAGCGCGTCCAGCACGTCCTGCCCCAGAGCCGGTTCGCGTGTTTGGAGCGCAGCGATCAAGTGCGCTGTAAAGCGCGCCGGATCGTTATCGTCCTCGTCCAACGAGAGCCAGGCTACCGGTTGTGTGTACGCCCATGCGCTCAACAGCGTCGTCTTGCCGTAGCCGGCCGGCGCAGAAACGAGGATCAGCCGGTATCCGGGCTGCCACCCCACGTTCAACTGCGCCAGCAGCCGCCCACGCAGCGCCGCTTCGGACCGCGGCTGCGGGATGTGCAGCTTAGTCTTGAGAATGAGATTCGAACTCACGCCTGAGTAATCCATAACACAACGAATCGGTGAAACGGCCATCGGGAGCGCGTTTGTCTTCCCGGATGCGCCCTTCCAACGTAAAGCCACAGCGCTCGGCCACGCGGGCGCTGCGGACGTTGGTTGCGTTGCAATGCAGCGAAACGCGATACGCCCCCAACCGCTCGAAAACAAAACCCAGCGCAGCTCGCGCCGCTTCGGTGACGTACCCGCGCCCCTCGTGGTCGCAGTCCACGATGTAACCAAGCTCGTATGCGGGCAACGCGCGGTTAGTCAATCCAATGTAGATTTGCGCGACAAAATCATCGGTTTGCCGGTCGAATACACCCCAGAAGTAGGCCGTGCCCTTCTCCCATTCGGCGACGAAATCCCGGATGAGGTCTACCGCTTCCACTTCATCTGTAATCTTCGTCAGGGGATTGTCTGCTTCGTAACGGGCGAGGTGCACGCGATTGCGCACCCCTGCCGCCAGGTACATCGGGGCATCGCTTACCTGGTAGGAGCGCAGGTACAGCCGTTCGGTCTCAAGTCGTGTGGGCATTTCCGCTAATTGATTCATAATCCAAGCTCAACCTCGTTTGTAAAGCCAAACCAACGCCCCCCACAGCGCCGCGTCCGCAAACAGCCGCAGTCCAACCGGGGGAATCCAAAATGTGAACCAGACCAGGCACAACACGGCAGCCACACCGACGAGCAACGGATGCCACGGTTCTCGCCGGAGAAAGAGCGCACCCGCCCCCAGGCCTGCCAGCAGCGCCGCCAGCCACAACACGATTTCCACAGCCTCGATGTACGCCGGTTCAGAGCGGCCCTCGGCCCGCAGCACAAGACCTTGCACCATCCGCCGCCCCATCACGAAGCTGCCCGCGTCGACAAACCAGCCAAGCACGGGATTGTCCATGCCTGCGGGCGGTTCGATGTGCCCGCGCACGATGAGGCGCGTCTGATTGGCGCTATACGGCTCGATCCACCACAGCCACGTCCAGCCCAGGCCGAGTTCGTCGAGCGTCTCGGTAGATTCGGCCAGCATCCACCGGCCCGATTCCACTGCATGCACCGCGAGCATGGTATCGATCAATGTGATGCCGGGTTGTGGATTTTGGTATTCCGGCAGGATGCGGTCGGCGTTGACGTAGAGCTTTTCCCCTGCAATGAGATTTTCGATGAAGGTGTAGCTGTAGAACGCGCCGCGCCGGTCGCCCAACTGCGCGATCCAGGGCCAGGCCTCGTCGGGCGGCACATCCACGGTCACGGCATGGGTCCAGGAAAGCGTTGGCGCAGACAGCAAATCATCGCCGGGATAGGCGCGGGCGATTTCCGCCTCGGTCGCCCCCCACGTATGGAACAGCGGCGGCAACAGGGCAAAGATCGTCGCCAACATCACGAGGATAAGGGCCGCACCCCCAAAGAAACGTCGTATTCGTGTGCGTTTAGAAATCGTCATTTATCCAACTCCAGCTTAGGGATTTTTGCCATCATAACATACTCATCGGAAATAGCTTTGCTTCAACGCTTAAGGCGGATCACAATCCGCCGTCCTTGCAACGCCGGATTATGATCTGGCGCAAGCACTTTAGTAACCGCCGATACCAGCATACAATACGAGGGATTTTACCAGGGGGTTTTTACGCACCGCGACGTCTCAAGCGCCTCCCGCGCAGCCAACCCACCAGGTAGTTGACCAGTGCAATCGCGCCTAACGCAAGCAACCAGCGTTGCATGACCGGGCGGACCGGCGCCATGCGCGGTCCCCAAACCCGGCGCGCGCCCCGGCGATAGACGCCCTGCACCAGACCGGGGAGCAACACGTCGGCGAACCAGTAAGCCGGGCGCGACACTGGCGGAGAAGGCTGCCGACCACGCGGAATGGGATGAGCTTCAGGCAACACAACCTCGGCGCTGGTGAAAGTTTCGCCCTGCTCCTGGGTCAGTTCGGCGAGCACGCGCCCGTCTGCCCCCACGATTTTGCAACCGGGGACGAAAGTGTAGGCGGCGTGCAAGTGGTGGACGTAAGGCAGATGTTTGACTAGCGCAGGCGACAACGGCAGAATCGCCAGGAACGCTGCACGGACGTTTGGAATGGCGGTGGTGATCTGTCCACAACTCACGGTGTTGACCGCGGGGACGCCGAGCCAGGCGGCTTGCTGGTCGATCGTCGCGCCGAAGACCTGCGGCGCAACGTCTTTCATGCGGCAGAAGAGCGGCCCCATGTCGTCCGCCGTCACCCGCGCGCCATCGGGGAAATGGTAGATCGGGTTAAGTATGTCCGGTGGGGAACTGGCGATAAGCATAAGGTCCACCCGACCCGCGTAGCGCCGCCACAGTTCGGTATGCGCCGCATCCCAGCAGACCATCATGCCGATGTCGCCCAGATCCGTGTGCGCCACGGTGATGCGGTCGCTCTCACGGAAGTAGGCGCGCTCCCAGGCACAGGGGTAGTGCTTGTCGTAGCGCCACATCCGGCCATCAGGCGCGAAGAGTAACAGCGCGTTGTAGATTTCGTCCTCGTCCAGCAGCAACAGCGATCCGGCGAGGTGGATGCGCAGCCGGGCGGCGGTGGTCTGCATCCACGTCGCAGTGGGGCCGTCGAGCAATTCGGCGCGGTGGAAGTTTTCGTCGGCGTAGGCGTAGCCCAGGTTGAACAGTTCCGGCAAGACGACCAACTGTGCGCCCGTTGCGGCGGCCTGCGACACAAGTGTTTCGGCGCGCGCCAGGCGCTCGGTCAACGGTGCGACGTTGGCGTCCATTTGAATGGCAGCGATGACAACGGTGTGTTTCATGGTATGCCTCCTTATCGGGTGTTGTCAGACGGCTTCAGCTAGAAAGATAGGGTTGGTGACCGCAAATAGCGCACCACTTTTGTTGTGGATCCCCACCGGCGCGAAGGTCATCATAACTTCTGGTGTAGAGAAGCTTCAGCAACATTTTATGGCGACCAGGCTGGGTCTTTATTGCGCCCATTATCGGTTAATCTGAGCAAGTTATTGCCATCTACATCGATCACATAGATATTGCCATCCCCACCATGGAACTCTGAGGATTCAAGTGTAATGCGCGTTCCATCCGGTGACCATTCAATGTATCCATAGCTGACAATGTCGGTCAATTTAAGGTAGTTATGCCCATCAGGGTCCACGACATAAGTCCCGCCGCTGCAGGTAAATGCAATACGGTCTCCATTGGGCGACCAAGCAGGATATAAACAATCTACGGTATTCTGTGTAATTCTGGTAGGCTCGCCTCCATCTGCGCTCACACTGTATATTCTCGAGATACCATCATCTCGAGAAGACATAAACGTAATTCGTTTTCCATCTGGCGACCAGTTAGGTTCCGCACTCCCGACACCTGCACCTGACGGTAGAGTGCCAGGCAAGGTCCAGCGGCTGGTAGTCAACTGGATGGGGTCGCCGCCAGCAACATCCACGACATAAATTTCATACTGACCACTCCTATATGAAAAAAAAGCTATGCGGCTTCCGTCTGGTGACCATTTTGGAGCATAATCACCTCCTCCAAAGTCGGTCAGTTTGGTCACATTGCTCCCATCGACATCCATCACACGAATTTCACCTGTATCGTTGGAAGTAAAAGCGATGCGCCTTCCATCTGGTGACCAGGAAGGATTGCGATTTCCTCCTGCGTTGTTGGTTAACTGGATAAGGTTACGCCCATCTGCATCAATCACATAAATATGACTCTTTTGGCCGTAACGTTGGGCAGCAAACGCGATACGAGTCCCATCCGGCGACCAGGAAAAGCGTGCAACCCTGGTTTGGTTATCGGTAAGTCTGAGAACGTTGCTTCCATCAGCATCCATCACATAGAGTCCCCAGTTCCCATCACGGAACGATAAGAAAGCAATCCTGTCCGTTTTTTCTACAGCGGGTGTCACCAAGGCAGCGGTAGGTAGTGTTGTAGGTGAGATGGTAGGGAGAGGTATGGGAGTCTCAGTAGGTGAAATGGTGGGGGGAGGTACGGGAGTCTCAGTAGGTGAAATGGTAGGGAGAGGTATGGAAGTCTCAGTAAGTGAAAATGCCGGAGTTAGGTAAGGAGTACAAGTTGTTGTGGCGGGTATATCCAGCGGAGAGGACCTGGTAGGGAGTACGGCAGTGGGTGTGAAAACAGGAACGACTTGACATCCCACCAATAACAATAGGCTCAGGTAGACCGTTACGGAGCTTTTCAAAAAGTATGATCCGTGTTTTACGACAAACATATTTTATTACCCCATAATTTTCGCGGTTGACAGGGAAGCGGTTGAGTTAGTCGCGGTGGTATTGCCAGCCGAGTATACGGTGGAAGTTCCCGTCAGCATAGGCGTAGCCCAGGTTGAACAGCTCCGGCAGAACCACCAACTGCGCGCCCGTTGCAAAGTCTTGTATCGACGACGACGTAAACCTTTGTTGAAGTGGTATACTGTCATTATATTCAACACAGCGAAAGGGAAAACGATGAACCCTCAAACAGCACTGATTACCGGCGCATCCAGCGGCATCGGATTGGAGTTGGCGACACTGTTCGCCCAAGACGGCATCAATTTAGTGCTCGTGGCCCGTAACAAAGAGCGACTGGAGACCATTGCGGCAGACCTTCATGCAAGGTGCAACATTGGTGCGACCGTGCTCGCCTATGACCTGGCGCAACCTTCGGCGCCGGAGGCCATCGTCCAGGAGCTGCAAACCCGTGGCCTTACGATCGACTATCTGGTGAACAACGCCGGCACGCAGGTCTACGGCCCCATACAGGACACCGACGTGACGCGGCAACTACAGCTTATCCAGGTCAATCTGGTGGCGCTGACCCATCTGACGATGCTGCTGCTCCCCGATATGGTCAAGCGCGGCGCAGGACGCATCCTCAACCTGTCCTCGATCGGCGGCTTTGCTCCGGCGCCGCTCAATGCCATTTATTGCGCGTCGAAGGCTTACATCCTCAGCTTCTCCGAGGGCATTGCCAGGGATTTGGAACACACGGGCGTCACCGTGACCTGTCTGTGTCCCGGCGCGACCCATACCGACTTTGCCCGGCGCGCCGATATCGAGGATATGCGCTTTTTCCGGATGTCGGTTATGGACGCCCAACGGGTCGCGCAAGCCGGATACGCCGCGCTGATGAAGGGTGAGACGACGATCATCCCTGGTCTTTTCAACCAATTGATCGCGTTCTCCGTTCGGCTCAGCCCTCGACAGCTGGTGACGCGCGTAGGCAGATATTTGATGAGTCGCGCGCCAAAAAGATAGGATTGGTCACAGCGAGCATCACACCGCTTTTGTCGCGGATTTCCACCGTCACCCAGTCGGCCTCATCGGGCGTCAACGTCCACGTATGCGCGCCTTCGCTACCGGCGGGCAGTGCGTGCAGCAGTCTGCCGTTGACGATCACCCGCATCTCCGCGTCGGGCGGGCAGTCGCGCCAGCGAACTTCGAACGTCACCGGGCGTGTGACCGTGTCGCCGAGCATCCACGTCGCGCCGTCGTCGTCCTGTGCCTGGAAGGTAAGCTGCGGGCCGGAACTCAGGTACAGGCGACCGGCCAGCACGCCTTCGAGCAGCGCTGCTTCGGAGAGCACCTCGGCGTAGATGACGTTGAACCCCGGCCTGGAGGCGTAATCGCGTGGGCCGTGCGCATCCGAGCCGGCAGTCGCTGCGAGGCGCACGCCCTGGTTGAGCCAGTCGTACCACAGCGCCAGCGCCTTCTCGTTGTTGGAGTCGCAGCCCCACGACCCGTTCCAGACTTCGACGACGCACGCGTTGCCCGGCATCATTTCGCCGAAGCGCCAGGCGCAGCCCGTGCAACCGGGTTCGCCGTCGGCCTGCGGGTGCGCGATGACGAAGACTTGCCCGCGCGCGTAAGTCGACGCCGCAACGCGCGCCATGTCGCCGGTTCCGGGACGCATCCGCCAATCCACCCATTCGCGCGCGCCGAGGCAAAGCGCGTGGCCGTAATAGGTCGTCAGTTCCATACCCCCCGCGCTTAACAGTGTCTCACTGGCCGAAGCGTCCATTTCGGGCAGACCGCTGACGGCGTTGTGGTCGGTGAGGAAGACGAAATCCAGCCCCGTCTCGCGCGCCAACCGGAGCAGATCGGCGACGGGGAAGTCGTGCGCGTCCGAATGATCGGAGTGCGTGTGCAGGTCGCCGCGATACCAGCCGGGTTGAGAGCGCGCTATCACCGGAACACGTTCGCGCGGCGGGACAACGGCGTCCGTCGCGCCTGCGGTCAACGTCACATCGAGCGTGTAGCTGACGGCCTCGCCCGGCATGATCATGTGCGTATCGACTTCCACAATCCACGTCCCGGCAGGCAGCAGGCCGGGGAAATAGCCGGGCGTCGCTTCCGTCGCGCTCAACGTGGCGTGGTGTTCGGTCCCGCTACGATGCCGCGCCCCGCGAAAGCCGTGCGGATCGAACACGGTCAGTGTGAGCAGGTTCCTGATCCCCTGCGACCGTTGCGGCGCATACGCAAACTCAATATCGATGCGTTCGCAAGCTTCCGGGACGGCAAACTCGTGCGGGATGTAGCGTTTGCAATCGCGCGCGGTGAGATAGCCTTCAAAATGATAAGCCATACAATCCTCACAAAGTATCAAGCAATCAGTTTCTTAAGCAACAACATTCTGAACGTCGATTCCAGTTCCAGGGTCTTTGCCGTCCTGCGGGTATCTTCCAATCCCATATACTCTCCGCCCACATAGTACCCGGCTTTCGCTTCCTTCAAAAAGGCAGCCGGGAAAGCGTATGTGCCCCGCTCAGTGCGATGGGTTTCCAGCAGCCGCATTCCTTCCTGGAACCAGGCGGATTGATGCGCCGCCGGAAAATGCGCCAGCAACTCCAGGCGTTGCACAATCTTCCTTTGATTGTAAGGCGCGGCGCTGTCCAGGTCGGGCAGATCGAGGTTCCAGCCGCAAGCGTAACACATTCGGCGGCTAGTCCCCGGGCAGACGTAGCCATAGCCCGGCGGAAAGGCTCTGTACCGTTCGTCGGTCACGTAGATGGCGATGTCATCGAGTTGCCGTCGCGTCACGGCAGACAAAGATTCAGCCGGCATGTAGGCGAAAGCACGGAGATCGTGAATAAACGGCAAAGGCGTCGTTCCCGTCATTGGGTCCATATCTGGATTAATAATCGGTTTCCCCGCCCATTGTTTCGGAAGGCCGGCCAGTTGCGCCTCTGGCAGGTGAATGTCGTAAATCTTTTTCGCCGCCAAACGTGATATCGACACAACGCGCCGTAGGACAAACTGCATCACCTCATCATAAGCATACCCGCCCCGCATAAAGTACGAAGCCAGCACAGTGGCGACAAGGACCGCCCTGCCGCCTTCGACGGTGGGATGCGTGGGGTCGTCAAGCGCTTGGCGAACCAGAGGATTGTCCACATACTGTCGGAAACGCTCCATCTTCTCATCGAAAACGGCTACCCCTGCCCGCAATCCCCGCTCCAAAAGGCGCGGAATGATATTTTCCAGGCAGGTCGGCCTCATCCCGTGCAGCGCATTCAGCGTGCCAATATCGACACGGGTAAGTGGCCCAAAGCGATCCAGTTGGTCCAATAACCACTGGGTCTTCTCCGTCTGAAGCACCGCGTGCAACGCCGCTTCGCAATCGGAAGAAGCAGTATAGCCCGCCAGCTCGACCAACGTCCGGTAACGGATCACAGGGCCGCCTTCGTCGAGCAGCCATTGGATGAGATCAAACGTTTCGGATTGCATAGCTACCTCGCCAAA
>ENA-UOUL01002989-UOUL01002989.1-bioreactor-metagenome-genome-assembly--contig:-NODE-2989-length-18299-cov-3.940347_pt1 | contig 18299 bp, 12 predicted proteins | sample MGYA00249838_ERZ747220 | MGnify/ENA primary metagenome ERZ747220 (study PRJEB28778, sample SAMN05720191) | bioreactor metagenome | isolation source: Anaerobic biogas reactor | place: USA:Washington...
GGCCTCGGAGAGGCGAAAGCACTCGCTGCCCAGGGCGACGCCCAAGCCATGGACGCCGGCCTGGATCTCGTACTCGACGAGGCGCTGGAGGCTCTCCTCATCGAGGCGCCCCTGGGCGTCGAAGGGGGTCTGCAGGATGGGGTAGACGCCGCGCATCGGCTGGGAAGTCATGGGGCTATACCTCCGTGTCTGTGGGATGATGACGGGAACGCGGTAGCGCCTTCTCCGGGCGCTACCGCGTTCACGAGTTCGCGCTGCTGGTAAGAGAACGCCCGTTGCTCTTGGCAGGGCGAGTCTACCCCTTGAGGCCGCTCCAGACAAGGCCCTGCTGGATCGACCGGGAAAAGATGGAAAACACGATCAAGGTCGGCATACTGGCGATCACCGCGGTGGCCATGGCCGAGCCCAGAGAGGCCGCCTGCTTCATGCTGTTGGTGCTAAAGTAGATGGCCAGGGTAAAGGTCCATCGGTTGGCCGAGCGCAGCACGAGCAACGGCCAGAAAAAGTCGTTCCAGTAGGCCAGGAAGGTCAGCAGGGCGATGACGGTAAAGACATTGCGCGACATGGGCATCGCGATTCGGAAAAAGGTGCGATACTCTGATGCCCCATCGATGCGCGACGCATCAAGGATGTCCTGCGGCAGAGCGTCAAAGAACCCTTTGTAGAGATAGATGGCAAAGGCGCCCGGTATCCCCGGCAAGATGACGCCCCAGAAGGTGTCCAGCAGGCCCATCTTGCCCACGAGTTCGTACAGCGGCACCAGGGTGGTGGCGCTGGGTACCATCATCGTCGCCAGGAAAAAGATGGTCATGAACTTGGAGAGGTTCGGGTTCAACAGGCGCGAGAGGGCGTAACCCGCCCCGCCGCTGATCAGCCAGTGGATGAGGATCATCGCACCGGTGATCGTCAGTCCGTTCAGGAAATAGTTGGCAACGCTCAGGTTCGGGTATCTGCGCCCGGGAGCGCGCCAGGCGTCGATATAGTTGTTGACGAGCGATGGCACGTGCGTCCACTCGCCGACGCTTACCAGGCTGCCCGTCGTCTGGATGTCGTCGCCGAACAGCTTGGTGATCTTGGCCACCGCCTCGGTGTCCGTCTTGCCGAGCTTGATGGGCGGCAGGCCGCCAGTCATGTCCATCTTGAGGCCGGTGACAAAGTGGGCGCGGTCGATCTCTCGGCGCACCAGGTTATCGCTCAGTCGCTGCGTCGCCCAGAGCTGCCCGCGATAGTGGTTGTACTGGTACCTGGGCAGCGAGACCTCGGCGATCTTTTGGTCGCCGTTCCAGGCCTCGGCGTTGATCTTGCCCAGGTGGATCTGCGGCATCATGTCGGTGACGCGCCAGGCGGCCAGCGCCAGGTCCTCACGGATCGCCAGGTCCAGCGCGGCCGGATCCATCCCATCCATCACGTCCGAGTAGTCAAGACGGATGGTGTATGCCGAGGGCAGGCTGGGGAAGAACACCGGTGGCATGCGGTTGACATCAACGGCGTCCTTGAAGGTGCTGGTGAACATCCAGTAGATGGGGAAAACGGTAAACCCACACCAGATAAAGCTGACGAGATAGCACAGGGCGCGCAACACGCGATCGCTCCTGGTATCCCGCAGACTTTTGGCTCCACGCTTGGGCTGGGCTGTGACGGTTGCTTGACTTGCCATCGGGTCTCCTCCTAGAACCTATCTTCCTGGATGGTCTTGAGCCGGATCCAGGTGAAGGCCAGGGTAAGTATCAGGATCAGCACGGCCCAGGTGGAGCCCATCCCATACTGGTTTTGCACGAACGCTCGCTGGTAGACGCCGATGACCAGGGTGCTGGAGGCATAGCCCGGGCCGCCCTGAGTCAGAATCCAGACGTCCTCGAAGGCGAGCAAGCTCTGCGTGAGGGAGATGATGAACATGATGTTGACGATGGGCAGGATGTTCGGCAGGATGATGCGCCAGATGCGGTCCCACGCCGTAGCCCCATCGACGATGGCGGCCTCGATCACCTCCTCCGAGATGTTCTGGATGGCGGCGGTGTAGATGAGGATGCCCACACCCCCGCCCAGCAGGCCGGGAATCCTCAGACATAGCTTGACGAGTTTCGGGTCGCTGATCCACCCCTGCGAGGGGAGCCCGAGGGCGTTCATGAGGCCGTTGGCCAACCCGCCGTCGACGTGCCAGATGTACATCCAGGTCATGAGAAACGCGACCGACGGCACCGCCACGGGAAGGACATAAAGGAAGCGGAAAAACTGGTATCCCCGGCGCAGCTGGTGGAGCACCATCGCCTGGGCGATGGGCACCCAGAAGCCGAACAGAACCCCGAAAGCAAAGAGGATCAGCGTGTTCTTGAGAAGCAGGTAAAAGTGCTCGGAGGTGAGGGCGTTGGCAAAGTTGCCCAGCCCCAGGAACTGCCCCGGCGGATCGGCCGCGTCCCAGCGATAGAGGCTCATGGCGATACCGCGGAGCAGGGGATAGTACTTGAAGAGCAGAAAAGCGATGACCGCAGGAGCCAGGAACACGACGGCCGGGATCGCCTTTTGCGCACGCTGTAGCGTGCGGCGACTCACCAGGGGTCGCGCGCCGGCTCCCAGGGAGATGCTACCACTTTGCCGCACGGTAATTCCCCCGATCTTGAGCTTGGCGGAGGCAGCTCGCCCGTTTGGTCGAGCGAGCTGCCTCGGCGCATGCATTCGCAAGGTGGTGTGGAGGCTACGTTAGCCCGAACTCCTCGTTCGCCCTAAGCGCCGAGCTTCTTGTGGTACTCGTCCAGCCACTCGCGCTTGGTCTTGTCCTCGGCGTCCTGAAGCATGGCCCTGACGTCGGACTTTTCGTCGTTCACGATCTCTGCCGCGGCGGCATCCACATACGTGCGACCCGGGGCATAGTCGGGCGCCGGGTCGACGTCGCCGACCGCGAGGATCTCCTCGAGCGGCGCCGCCCACCATTCGGGGATGCCGGCCGAGACGGTGGTCCACGGAACGTCAGAGAAGGGCGAGGCGTAGGCGCCCTTGAGTTCGTTGTCCAGCCACCACTTGGCCTGCTTCTTGATGTTCTCCTTGCTGTTCATCCAGCACAGGTAGTGGGCCACGGCGTCGTTCTGCTCGGGGCTGCCGTAAGGGTTGGCGACCCAGCTGTGGCTGCCGCAGTCGACGTACGCCGGCCGCAGGCCGTCCCCGGCCTCGCCCGTGGGGCCGATCGGGTAGCAGAAGTAGTTCAGGTCATCGGGCATGAACTCGGTGACGCTGAACAGCCAGTTCACCCAGGAGGGCATCATGTTGAAGGTGGCGGACTGCCCCTGCTGGAAGGCGTTCAGGTTCTGAGCGAATTCCTGCAGCGTGTTCTGCTGGATGTAACGCTCGGGGTAGATGCAGCTCTTGAGCATCTCTAGCGTGTCGACGAGTTCATCGCGCGTATAGTGCAGCTCGATGGTCTTGTCGGGGTTTTCGCTGGCAAAGTCGCCGCCGTTCATGTGCAGGAACTCGGACATGGCGCGCATGTAGGTCTTCCACTGGAAGCCGTAATGCTCGGGAGTGGTCAGCTTCTTGATCATCTCGTGGAAATCGGCCCACGTCTTGGGCGTATAGTCCGCCGCGTAGCCGGCCTCTTCGAGATAGTCGCGGCGGACGACGAGGCCGTGCACTTCGATCATCCCCGGGATCTGCACGACGTGGTTGTCGTACGAGGAGAGCTTTTGCGCCACGGGCACGAGGCTGTCCCAATCCTCCTGGAAGTACAGGGGGATATAGTCATCGAGAATCAGGGCCTTCTTGAGGGAGGCGAACTCCCAGGCCCACTTGTTGGTGTCGAACATCACGGCGTTGGGGCCGCCCTCGCTGTAGGCCGTCAGCCAGTACTCCTTGCGCTTCTCAAAGCCCACGTCGGGATAGGCGATGTGCTCGACCGTGACGTCGGGGAAGGTCTCGGCGAACTCCTCATACTTGATGCGCGTGTACACGCTGGGGCCGGTGGCGTCCTCGGCGACCAGGTCACAGACCGTGATCTTGACCGGACCCTTGGCTGCCGGCTGAGCGGGCGGCTGCGTGGGCTGGGCGGCGGCCGGCTTTTCTTCAGGGGCCGGGGCCGCGGTGGGGAGCGCCTTCGGAGCGCATGCCGCCAAGGCAGCGGCGGCGCCGATGCCCATCATCTTCAGAAAAGCACGTCGCGGTACGGCGTTCATGGGGTTCTCCTTCTTCTCCTAGACTGCGGGTGGCACGACTGTTCCGTAGCTGCAGATCCGGCGAATGATCGTCCTTTTCTCGACGCCATCACCCCCTACGTAGACTACCCCCGGACAGATACAGCTCCTGGAGCTGTATCCCCCCTATGGCCGATGGTCTCATCCTACACGCCCCGAGATTCGGACGCACGAGAGGCAGCGAGGCGGACGTTGCGGCGCGAGGTCAAGGGTTGACGCCAACGCGACGCACGCCTACAATCGAGGTGGTCGTCAGCGGGTCGCGCCCCTATGAACACAGGATGACCTGCGGCCTTGGGCGCATAAGCTGACCACGGTTCTACTATAGCATGATCGCCGCGCGTCAGGAATGACCTGGCTGTCATCGTACTATCAGTCTACTATCAGGACCCTCACCAAGGAGGGTGCTTCCCTTGGCATCATCCGATGAGCTGGCCCGGCTGCTGCGGGACGCCCTGACGAACTATTACGATCCGGTGCGGCTCCAGTCCCATCCCCTGGCCGAGATGCTCGACCTGCAGCAAGGGCTCGGCGAGACCGTCGCCGAGGCGTTGCGTCGCTGCCTGCGCGATGGGATCGATCGCCTGCGCCCGCCCAACACGACCCCCCAGGACGGCCCCGAGTGGCTGGGGCATCACGTGCTGTTGCTGCACTATGTGCGCTCCCTGAGCCCTGCTGAGGTCTGTCGCGAGCTGAACATGAGCGAGGCGACATTCTACCGGCGTCAGCGCGAGGCGCTGCAGGCCCTCACCAGCGTGATGTGGAACGCGCACCGCGCACCCTCGTCCACGGAGGCCGAGCCCGCCCCACCATCGACGGACCAATCGCCGAATGGGGTGCGCGAGCGCGCTATCGCCCTCGCCTCGCGCCTTCCATCCCAAGTGGTGCAGTTCGCCGACCTTCTCGAGGGCGTTCGCCAGACCATCGCGCCGCTGGCCGAGCAGCAGCACATCACGCTGCAGGTGACGGCTCCCCGTGGGCTCCCCCCTACGTACGGCGATCCCGCCGTCCTGCGGCACGCCATTCTGGCCCTCCTCACCGAGTGTGTCTGCGCCGCCCGGAACGGGACGGTGGAGCTGAGGATCTGGCTGGAGGCGGGCAGGATCATCGGGCGCATCGGCGTCCTGGGGAGTGACGCGAGCGGTGCCTCCACCGGCTGCTTCGAGGAGGGACAGGGCTTTCGGTTGGGCCTGGAGCTGCTCCAGGTGTATGGCGGCGATGCCTGGAGCGAGCCCGACGCCCCCGGGTGCGGCGTCGCCTTTTCCGTGGCCACGCTCCAGCCGATCGCGATCCTGATCGTCGACGACGACCACACCACGGCCGACTTGTACAGGCGATACCTCGAGGGCCCCCAATACGCCGTGATACACGCGCAGACGGCTGAGGAGGTCGAGGCCGAACTGGAGCGCTCTCTGCCCGACCTCATCCTCCTGGACGTGTTGCTCCCCCGCCGCGATGGCTGGCTGATCCTGGAAAAGCTCAAGTCGGAACCTTCGACGGCACGGATCCCCGTGATCGTGTGCTCCGTGATCGAGCAGCCCGAATTGGCGCTGGCGTTGGGGGCGGCGCAAGTGCTCACCAAGCCGATCACGTCTGAGCAGCTTCTGCGAGCTGTTCAGGAGCAGACGCTTCCGGCAAATAGTCGGGCGTCAGCACGTCCAGCAAGGCCTGCACGCGCCTGACGCCGTCGCCCGCATGCACCGGGCGGATGGACGTGAGGCTGATGTGTGTCCCCAGCACGGGGCCCTGCGATGCGGGATCGTGCCCGGAGACGATGACGACCGGCACGTTCGCCAGCCGCGGGTCGGCGCGCATCTTCTGGATCGTGCCCTCGCCGTCGAGATCGGGCATGACGAGGTCCATGAACACCACCGTCGGCACCTCCTCCTGCATGATCTGCAGGGCCTGGCGCCCGCTGTAGGCCCGCAACACGCGATACTGGCTCAGCCCCGACTCGAAAAAGGTCTCCAACAGGCGCACCGCGTCCGGTTCGTCATCCACCAGGAGCACCGTCGGCTCGGGGCCGAGGTGGAAACGGTTCAGGATGGCCTGCACGATCTCCTGGGTGATCGGCTTCATCAGGTACGCCACGGCGCCTTCGATCTGAGAGGCGCCGTCCACGTCGGGCATGGAGCACCCGAGGACTGGCACATCAAAGGGTGTGTCGGCAATGGCGGCCACCACCGCCTCGGCTCGCGCCGGCGCGGTGACGACGGCGCGCGGGTGCACGTCCGAGACGACGGCGATCAGGTCATTGTCTTTGGGCAGGCCGATCACCTGATAGCCGTGGAGGTGGCGTGCCAGCACGCGCAGCACCAGGGGATCGTCGTGGACGACGAGCACGGTCCGATGGGCGTTGGGCAGGGGCAACGCCTGGCGGCGCGGCGTTCTGGGGGTCTGTAGCGTGTTCTCCGGCAGGGGCAGCGTAAAGTAAAAGGTGGTGCCCTCTCCCTCGGTGCTCTCGGCCCAGATCCTCCCCCCGTGCAGCCCCACGAGGTGCTTGCTAATGGCCAGCCCCAGGCCGCTTCCCTGCAGGCCCTGTTGTTCTGCCAGGTGCAGCTGGTAGAATTCCTCAAAGAGCCGTGGCATCTTGTCCTTGGCGATGCCCCGCCCCGTGTCGGCGATGCTCACCCGGAGCCCCTGCTCGCACAGCTCGGTGCGGACCGTGATGCTGCCACGCTCGGTAAAGCGCACCGCGTTGGTCAGGAGGTTGAGCAACACCTGCCGCAGGCGTACGCGGTCGGCCAGCACCGCGGGAAGGTTCTTGGCGAATTCGGTGCGCAGGGCCAGCCCCTTGCGTTCCACCAGGAGCGCTACGGTGCGCGTCGCCTCGCGCACCACGTCCTCGTTGAGGTCGACGCGCTCCTTGAGCAGTGGCATCTGCTCCGCCTCGATCTGCGACAGATCGAGGATGTCGTCGAGCAGTGAGACGACGTGCTGGCTGCTGGTATAGACGGCGTCGACATCGGCGTGATAGGCCCTGGGCAGGGCCGTCCCATACCGCTCAGGAGAGAGCGCCATGAGCTTGCTGAACCCCAGGATGAGATTCAGCGGGCCGCGCAGCTCGTGGCTCACCGTGGCGGCAAAGCGCCCCTTGTTCACGCGGGCCAGTTCCGCCTGATGACGGGCGAGGATCAGCTCGTTGTTGATCCGCTCGATGCGAAAGGTGGCCTCCTCCAACGCGCGGACCATGCGGCGCAGCTCGCCGCGACGCTCACGCGTCTCATCGAGGGCGAGGCGCAGCTTGGTCCATCCTGACAGCGCCAACTGCAGCGCGTCGCCAAAGGGGCGGCGGGCGATGAGCATACTGCCCCAGATCAGGAGGTAGAGCACCCCGAGGGGGACCGCCACCCCGGCGCTCGCCTCCGCCCCGTGGAATGCATCCCACAGCGCCATGCTGCTGCCAAAGGAGATGGCGCCCACCAGCAGGCCGCCCGGCGCCCCAAAGAGTGAACAGGCCATGGTCAATGTCACCAGGCCGAGCCCGAGGTGGAGGGGGTTCTGGTTCACGGCTACCAAGAGCCCCTGCGCGGCGAGCTGCCCCAACACCAGGAACGCGCCGGCGAGGCGTTCGTGGCGTCCCTGAAGGCTGGCGGCGACATACGTGCACAGACCCAGCGCCGCGAGCACGCCCCAGCCCAGGGGGATGGCATCATAGTAGGGCGACGACATCCAGAGCAGCCAGAAGGCTGCCATGGCGGCGGTTGCCCAGACGTAACGCTCCAGGGTGCCGCGCTGGAGATCCCGCATCTCATAGTGCCACTGCTCCATGGCCTCACCGAAGCCGCGTTGTTCCATGACGGCCATGATGGCGCCTACCTCCTCGTGCTATCCAGGCGTGTCCGGCGCGAGAGGGTCCCGCGCTGTCCGTGGGATGTCGCACCGCCATCATACCGTGAGTATCGACAGAGGCCAAAAAGAGCAGGCAGTTATGTTGCCCGATGCGTCACCGGTGACGACGGAATAGCGCATAGGCGCCCTGTCGCATGGGAAGCGCCGTCGGGTGGGGCGCCGCGTGCTCCCGGCGTTGCGCAATGGGGGCCGTTTGGGTACTATCGGGGCGACGGGTCCATGGGCGCTCGGCCCATGCGCGCCCGGTGAGTCGCGTGGCCGCCCCGCTACCCCGACCGGCGCTCGTCACGCGCCCCCAGCTCTGGGGGAGTCGTGCGGGCATCCCGCGACGCGCACGGACGACTCCCATGAACTCGCTGCCGGAGCCTACCTCCTGGCGCCGCCCTATGGTCGGCGAGCACGCCGCCGACAGCACGATCCACCATCTATCACTGAGGAACGTCATGCAATACCGACCCTTTGGACGGCTCGACTGGTCCGTTTCGGCCCTGGGCTTTGGCTGCATGCGACTGCCCACCACGGATGCCGGGGCAATCGACGAGCCGGTCGCCACGGCGATGGTCCACGAGGCCATCGACCGCGGTGTGAACTATTTCGATACCGCCTGGCCCTACCACGGCGGGGAGAGCGAACGCTTTCTCGGCCGCGCCCTGCAAGGCGCCTATCGTCACAGCGCCAAGGTGGCGACCAAGCTCCCCTCCTGGGCGGTGCGCGAGCCCGGCGACATGGACCGCTACCTCAACGAGCAACTCGCGCGTCTGCAACGGGAGCACATCGACCTCTACCTGCTACACAACCTGCACCGCGACTACTGGCGCCAACTCGTCCGCCTCGACGTGCTCTCCTGGCTTGACAGGATCGTCGCCGATGGGCGGGTCGGCGCCGTGGGGTTCTCGTTCCACGCCGGATTCGACGTCCTGCAAGAGATCATCGATGCGTACGACCGCTGGACCCTCTGCCAGATCCAGTACAACTATGTGGACGAGTTCTATAACGCCGGCACGCGGGGGCTGCGCTATGCGGCCTCCAAGGGGCTGGCGATCGCCGTCATGGAGCCCCTCCTCGGCGGGCGACTGGTCGACCCGCCGGCCTCGGTACGGGCGCTCTGGGAGCGGGCCTCGACCAAGCGCAGCCCGGTGGAGTGGGCGCTGCAGTGGGTGTGGGACAAGCCGGAGGTCTCGGTGGTGCTGAGCGGCATGAGCGCGCCGGAGCAGCTCCGCGAGAACCTGGCCTGCGCCGAGCGCTCGGCCGTGGGCGCGCTGACGGACAAGGAGCGGGCGCTGATGGCCGAGGCGCGCGATCGCTACCTTGCCATCTGCCCGACGCGCTGCACCGGCTGCAAGTACTGCGAGCCCTGCCCGAACGGCGTGGCGATCGCCATTCTCATGAAGGCGTTCAACCAGGGCATCATGGGCGATGATCTGGAGGGCGCGCGGCGGCAGTACGCCCACATGGCAGAGGGCGAGCGGGCCAGCGCTTGCGTGGCGTGCCGCGCCTGTGAGGAGCACTGCCCCCAGGGGATGCCCATCAGTGAATGGATGACGTACATCCACCAGGTGCTCGGTGAGGGGCGCGACTACCGCCCGGCCGAGCGGCCCCAATCCTAAGTACACGCGCAGAGGAGAGCCCCACATGGAACAGCAATCGGTCGGGTCGGCGCACGTCGATTGCGCCACCCTCTTCCCGGGGGAGGCGCCCCAGCGCCTGACGTTCGAGGGGGTGACCGCGGCCCACAAGTGGGCGCTGTCGGAACTGGACCCCGCGTTCCCCACGGACTGGTCCGACTATGCCTACCTCGTGCTCGAACTGAGGAACGCTACGCCGCAGCGCTTTTTCGTGCGGCTGCACACGCCCGACGGCGAGCGGGTGCTGCGCATCCAGCCGGTGGGACAGGGTGTGTGGTACCGTGCCGCCATCCCGTTGCGCTACTTTGTCGGCAAAGACCAGGAGGGGTTCGACCTGGCCTCGACCATCAACCGCCCGCGCAATGCCTTCTGGATGTCCGTCGAGGGGCCCTTCGGCGCCCTGCGCGACATCGAGGCGCTCGAGCTGGCGATGGAGTACCCCATCGGCCGTCCGACCATCGACATCCGCCTAGTGGGGCTCTCCACGGAGGATCCAGGGGCGGAGATCCTGGAGAGCCTGCCGGTGGTGGACGTCTTTGGCCAGTGGCGGCCCGTGGATTGGCCGGGCAAGATCACGAGCCAGGAGCAGCTCGATGCCGAATGGGCCGGCGAGGAGGCGCGGCTTGCCGCGGGCGCCATCCGCTACACCCGCTATGGCGGCTACCCGGAGATGCGCGTCGGCGCCACCGGCTTTTTCCGCGTCGAGGAGATCGACGGCCGATGGTGGTTCGTCGACCCGGAGGGGCACCCCTTCCTCTCCACCGGCGTGAACGGTATCTCGGCTTACAGCGACACGCGTGTCTCCGGGCGTGAGAGCTACTTCGAGGCGATCCCGCCCGGCATTCGTCCCGGGATGGCCTCCTTCTACGGCGCGAACTTACGCCGGCGCTTTGGCGAGGAATGGGAGCCGGGGTGGGCGGCGCTCACCGGCCGGCGCATGGAGGCCTGGGGCCTGAACACGGCGTACGTGCACGGCGCCATGCCTCTCACGGTGCAGCCGAGGAAGGCTTTCGTGGTCACCGTGCGCGACTGGCAGGCGGGCGCGGCCTACCTGGGACTGCCCGACGTCTATGCTGACGAATTCGCCCAGCACGCCGATGAGGTCGCAGCGCGCGACTGCGCCCCGCGCCAAGATGACCCCTACCTGTTGGGCTATTTCGTCGGCAACGAGCCCCCTTGGCCCGACCGCGAATCGGAGCTGGTAGACATGATCCTGGCGGGGCCGGCCACGGCCATCCAGGGGGAGGCGCTCGCCTACCTCGCCCGGGGCGACACGCCGGCGCGGCGCCGCGATTTCGTGCTGCGCGCCTTTGAGCGTTACCTGGAGATCATCAACGCCGCCGTGCGGCGCCACGATCCCAACCACCTCAACCTGGGGTTGCGCTTTGGGCTGGAGCCGCCCGAGGACATCATCGCCATGGGGCGGCGGTTCGACGTCTATAGCTTGAACGTCTATGGCATCGACCCGACGCCCAAGATGGAGAGGGCCTACCGCATCACGGGGCGCCCGACGCTCCTGGGCGAGTTCCACTTTGGCACGCCGGGGCGCGGGCTGGGGGCCGGACTGGTGCAGGCGCGCGACCAGTACGAGCGCGGCGTGGCCTATCGCTACTACGTGGAGCAGGCGGCCGCGCTCCCCTCCATGGTCGGCGCGCACTGGTTCCAGTGGCTCGACCAGCCGGTGACGGGGCGCATGGACGGGGAGAACTATAACATCGGCTTTATCGATGGCACCGACCGCCCCCACTGGGAGTTCGTCGCCGGCGTGCAAGAGACGCATCGGCGGCTGTACGCCGTCCACGCTGGCCTCGAGTCGCCGACGGAGGCGCAGGCCAAGAGACAGTAGCGGGGCGCGGAGGGCCGGCGAGCGGTCGTGCGGCGGTCCCTCACGCAGGCCCTCGATCAGCCGCAGACGGCCTAGCCGCCACCATACCGAGAGGAGCCCACCATGGAGCGATCGTTTCATCTGCAGGATGTGCGCATCCGCGACGCGTGTATCCTGCCCGACGCGGCCACGCAGACCTACTACCTGTGCACGTCTATACGCCCCTCCGAGGGTGGGTCGCGCCCAGGCGTCGGCGTCTATACCAGTCAGGATCTCATCGAATGGCGCGGCCCGCACATCGCGTTCGAGGTGCCCGCCGACTTTTGGGGGCAGGAGGGGATCTGGGCACCCGAACTCCACGCCTACCGCGGCCGGTACTACCTTTTCCTGACCATCAACACCCAGGACCCCATCGCAGAGCCTCAGCCCGGCTGGCTGCCCTTTGTGAAACGGGGCTCGCAGGTGCTGGTGGGCGACGCGCCCCGCGGGCCGTTCCGCCCCTTCCGCAACCGCGCCCATCTGCCCGTGGAGTGGATGACGCTCGACGGCACGCTGTGGGTCGAGGACGGCGGGCCCTATATGGTCTACTGCCACGAATGGGTGCAGATCAAGGATGGCACCGTCGAGGTGGTGCGCCTGACGGACGACCTGTCCGACATCGTGGGCGAGCCGACCGTTCTCTTCCACGGCAGCGACGCGCCGTGGGGCACCGGATCGCGGACCTACCCCGGCTCGTACGTCACCGATGGCCCCTTCCTGTATCGCACGCGCACGGGCACGCTGCTGATGGTCTGGTCCAGCTTTATCAGCGGGGCCTATGCGACGGGAGTCGCCGTCTCAGAGACGGGCAAGCTGCACGGGCCGTGGCGCCAGGAGCCGGAGCCGCTCTTTGCCGAGGACGGCGGCCACGCCATGATCTTTCGTCGCTTCGACGGCGGGCTGATGCTCGTGCTGCACCAGCCCAACCAGCCGCCCAACGAGCGGGCGCGGCTGTTCGAGTTGGAGGACACCGGCGACTCGATCCGCATCGCCCGCGCATGGACGGATGGCTGAGGGAGGTGAGGCCATGGCGGACCGTCCCCGGGTGCTCGTCGGCATATCGATGCATCCTGAGGTGATGGCGCGGCTGCTCTGCCCCCGCTGCTCATCTTTTTGTTTGCCCAGCGCTACTTTGTCGAGGGGATCGTGACCACCGGCTTCAAAGGGGCAGGGGCCTGATCCGAACACCTAGAGGAGTCCATCGAACAAATGAATCATCGTGAGCGCGTGCTGGCCACACTGAACCACCAGGAACCCGACCGCGTGCCGCGCTATGCCGGCCTCGACCGTGAGGTCGTCGATGCCTTTCGCGAGCGCACCGGCTGCGAGAGCCCGGCCGAGTACTGGGATTGGGACATCCATGGCGTCGGTTTTCGGCCGCCCGACCCGCTACCGGACCTCAAGGCGCGCTTTGGCCGCTACCACGCCGACCGGGAGGTGGAGTGGGTGCTCGACTGGGAGCACCGCGTCTTTCCGCCCGAGTGGGGCGTGGCCACCCGCCTGGCCCACTTTCACAACCTGGCCGCCCCGCTGCCGCCCATGGTGGGTTTCACCAGCATCACGGAGCTGGAGGAGTATCCCTTTCCCGACTATGTGGGGGAGTGGCGCCACGACCACCTGGAGGAGGACGTCCGGCGGCTGCAGGCGGAGGGCTATCCCGCTCAGGCGCACATCGGCTGGATCTTTCAGACCTGCTGGACGCTGCGCTCCGAGGCGCAGCTGTTCGCTGACTTTTACGAGAACCCCGAGTTTGCCGACTATTTGCTGACGCGCGTCACCGAGATCCGCATCGCCCAGGCGGTGCGCTACGCCGAGGCGGGCGTCGACATGATCGCCATGAACGACGACATCGGGGCGCAACAGAGCATGATCCTCAGCCCCAAGATGTGGCGCGAGTGGCTCAAGCCGCGGGTGGCGGCCGTCATCGACGCGGTGCATCGCGTCAACCCCGAGATCCACTTTTGCTACCACTCGGACGGCTACTATCTGCCGGTGATCGAGGACCTCATCGATATCGGCGTGTCCAAGCTCACCACGGTGCAGCCCGAGGCGATGGACGTGTACGAGATCAAGCGCCTCTTTGGCGACCGCGTGACGCTGGATGGCACCATCGGCCTGCAGAGCGAACTGAAGAACGGCACCCCCGACGACGTGCGGCGCAAGGTGAAGGCGCAGTGCGAGGGGCTGATGCCGGGCGGGGGCTGGATCGCCTCGCCGGGCAACGGCGTCACCATCGACATCCCGCTGGACAACCTCATGGCGTTGTTCGAGGCGCTGGATACCTACGGGCGGTATCGCTGATCGCCCGTACTGTGCGATTACCGGAGACATAGCAGAGCGCGGCCCCACGCAGTTGCTGCGTGGGGCCGCGTTTATTAGGGATCGCCTGTGTCGGCTACGCGCGCACGGTCGCGATTGTGACGCCGTCGCCGCTGAGCCCCTCCGCGGAGGCCGTCACTCGCACCTCCCCGAGGACATCCGTCGCCTGCACGATGGCCAGGCACAGCCCGTGGAACGCCCGGCGGCGCGTCGCCTGGAACGGCTCGTGGCTGGCGGGGTCGCCGTTATCCACCCCGATGAGCCGCCCCTCACCCTCCACGGCAAAAACGACGACGTCATCGGCGTCGGGCACCACGTTACCGGCGGCGTCGAGGATGCGCACCGTGACGTGGGCCACATCACGGCCGTCGGCGGCGATACTGGCGCGATCCACCGTCACCTCCAGGCGGGTGGGGGGGCCGACGGTGACCACCTCTTGCACGCACACCACCTCGCCATCTTTCATGCCCACGGCGCGCAGCGTCCCCGGTGCATAGGGCACGTCCCACGTGAGGTGCAGGTCGGCCGTCGTCGGCCAAGCGGGGGGCGGGGTCTGCTCAAAGAACCCCTTGGTGCGATCGAACCCACGGTAGGCGAACCTGTAGCTCTTGACGCCCACCGACTTGCCGTTGAGGAACAGCTCGACGCTGTCACAGTTGGTGTAACACACCACGGGAATGACGCGCCCCTCCTGGCCGGGCCAGGTCCAGTGGGGAAAGAGGTGCACCATGGGCGCCTCCGTCCACTGGCTCTGGTAAAAGTAGTAACCGTCCTTGGGAAAGCCGCACATGTCGATGACGCCGCTGCTCGAGTTCTTGTGGGGCCAACGCGCCTCGCCCAGGTAGTCGATGCCGGTCCACATGAAATCACCGGCCACATAGTCGTGGGCGCGGGTGAACTTCCAGAGGAGTTCCGCCTCGATCATCGACGTGTAGTAGGGCGCGCGCCGCCAGAACCCCATGGCGCCGGAGGCGTCCGGCTCGAGCAGGTAGAGTCCGCGCACCCCGCCCACGGAGACGTTCTCGCTGCCGATGACGCGACGGTCGGGGTGGCGCTCGCGGTCGATGCTATAGGCCTTTTCCCGGCGCTCCCCCCAGCGGTCGACATAATTGTAGCCCACCACGTCCAGGGCGTCGAGGAAGGCGTCCAGCGTGGGGCCGCTCGCCGCATAGGGGGCGTCGATCTTGTCGCACGCTGAAACCACCGGCCGCGTGGGGTCGATCTCGTGGACGATATCCACCAACTGCTTGAGCATCGTCACCCCCTCGGGGCGCGTCTGCTCGAGAATCTCGTTGCCCACGCTCCACAGGACGATGCTGGGGTGGTTGCGGTCGCGGTACAGCATGCTCTTGAGGTCCGCCTCGGCCCAGTCGTCAAAGTGGTCATGGGGCCCATAGAGATAGTGCTCCTGGCGCCACTCGTCGAACGCCTCGTCCATGACGACGAACCCCATGCGGTCGCACAGATCGAGGAACTCGGGCGCCGGAGGGTAGTGGCTGGAACGGATGCCGTTGCAGCCCATGGCCTTGAGGGTCTCCAGGCGTCGCTCCCAGACGCGCTCCGGCACGGCGGCGCCCACGCACCCCCCGTCGTGGTGCAGGCAGACGCCGTTGATCTTTACCCGTTCCCCGTTCAGGAGAAAGCCGCGGTCGGCGTCGAAAGCGATGGTGCGGATGCCAAAGGGGGTGTCGTAGCTGTCGACGACGGCGTCCCCCTCGAGGATCTCGCTGCGCAGCACATAGAGGTTGGGGGCGTCGAGGGACCACAGGCGCGGGCCGAACACCTGAAGGACCTGCGCCGCCTCGTGCTCCTCGCCGGCGTGGATGGCATGGCGGCGCTCGGCGGTCGCCACGACGTGGCCCTCGGCGTCGTGGATCGTCGTGCGCAAGGTGCAGACGCGCGTCGCCCCCGAGGCGTTGCAGAGGCGCGTGCGCACCGAGACGGCCGCTTCCTCCGGCGTCACCGCCGGCGTGGTGACGTAGACGCCCCAGGTGGCGACGTGCAGGGCGTCCGTCACCGTCAGCCACACGTGGCGGTAGATACCAGAGCCGGTGTACCAGCGGGCGTCCGGCTTTTCCGAGTCGTCGACGCGCACGGCGAGCACGTTGGCGCCGGGGCGCAGGTAGGGGGTGACATCGTACCAGAAGCTCGTATAGCCGTAGGGGTGAAACCCGAGGTGCTGGCCGTTGAGCCAGACGTCACAGTGCTTGTAGACGCCGTCAAAGGTGATCGTGACGTGCCGGCCGGCGTCCGCCTCGGGCAGGGTAAAGGCTTTGCGGTACCAGCCGATACCGGCGGGGAGGTAGCCGCCGCCCCCGCCGCTGGGGTGGTCCTCCGAGAAGTCGCCCTCGATGCTCCAGTCGTGGGGCAGGTCGACCCGCCGCCAGGCGGCGTCGTCGTAAGATGGCGCCTCGGCGCCCGGCGCGTCCGCCTGGATGAAGGCCCAACCCCGGTCGAACAGCTCGTGTCGTCGTGCGCTCATACGGCATCCGCTCCTGTTCTCATGATACAGCGTGGGGGACGGGCCACAGGAGCCCGCGCCCCGCCGCCCGTCCCCAACGCTTGTGCGCAGATCAAGTCACCCACCAGAGGCCCACGCGCCGCCTCCACGGCCGGCGACGCGCACCATCCCTCAGCGGAGCAGCGCCGCCTCGATCTCGGCGAGGCGCTCCGACGTGAGGGGCAAGGCCGCCCGCTCCAGCACCGACGTCACCGCCAGGAGATTCTCGTTGGAGACCAGCTCCTCCGTGGACATGACGATCACCACGCGGGCGCCGTCGCCGCTCTCCTTGAGCAGCTCCAGCGCATACGCCCGCGTCGCCTCGGGGCCCAACGCATAGATGGCGCCGGGAAAGCCCACCCAGATCGCCTTATTCGGCCAGGCGGCCAGCGCCTCGCCCAGCGAGAGGTCGCCCATGGGCGAGGGGTGCAGCGCCTCGACGATATCGACGTCGGTGGCGGCGATGAGGTCCTTCAGCACACCCACGCGCCCGTCCATGTGGACCGCCATCAGCTTGCCGTGCTCATGCAGCACCCGCGCCTGACGCTCGTACACCGGCATAAAGTAGCGCCGAAAGAGGGGCGGGCTGACGAGCTGGCCGTCGAGGTTGTCGCCGCACAGGATCACCGGCGCCGGGCAGCGCGCGGCGATGGCGTCCAGCGGCTCGCGACTGCGGCACAGCGCCTCGTAGAGCCCCTCCATCAGGTCGGGGTAGTCGGCGAGGTGGAAGAAGCAGCGCCCCTCCTCGCTGCCGATCCAGTCGATGAGCAGCGTCTGCATGGGGGAATGGGGCAGACCGGCCACCACCACCCCCTCCTCGCCCAGCCACTCGGTGGCCTGCTCGATGGGGAAATCATCGGCTTCGTATTCGGTGTGCTCGACGATGTACTGCATGACGCGATAGTCGTCGGGCCCCTTGATGAGGCGGCTCGTCTGCCAGGGAGAGATGTCGCGCCAACTCCGGCTGCCGTGCCATTGGCCGACGCCGGGCTCGCGGTACTCGTCCTGGTACACCTCGCCGACGGGCGTGGTATAGGTGATGCGCGTGACGGCGCGGCCATCGACGACGCCCTGTCGCTCGCTCACCTCCACGCCGTGGAGGCGCTGAGTGTAGCAGGGGCGCATCCATGACATCCCCATGCCGCGATTGCGACACTCGCGCTCGGCCCAGCCGATCTGGCTGTGCCGCCAATAGTGGAAGAAGGGCAGCCGGTCGGGCAACTCGCCGCGACTGGCCGCCAGGATTCGCTCGCGGCGCGTCTTCTCTCGCATCGAGGCTCCTCGTCTATGGATTGGTGCACGGCGCGCCGATGGCGCGAGATCAGCGCCGGCGCTCGATACCGGGTAGCAAGCGGCCCCGTGCTGCTATTCGCTGTCGCGCACGATGGCGTAGCGATTCCAGGAGGCCCGCTGCTCGAACGGCTTCCTGCCGCGTCGCGGGCCCTCCTCGCCCGGGTAGCCCACCGGCACGGCCACCATCAGTCGCCGGTCGTCGGGGATTCCCAGGATATCAGAGGCGGGGTCGCGCAGGGCGGGGTCCAGGAAGGGGCCGTCGACCCAGCCACAGCAGTAGCCCAGCGCGGTGGCCGCCAGGAGCAGGTTCACGGTGGCCACGGCATAGTCCTCGAGGTAGCATCCCTTCGTCGGGTCGATGGCGATGACGATCCACGCCGGCGCGGTCTTGAGCGGCACGTTGCCCGACATGTCGCCGATGCGGCGGATGATCGCGGGGTCGTTGACGATGATGAACTCGGGCGCCTGGGCGTTACTGGCCGACGGCGCGGCGATGCCCACCTCGACCATGCGGCGCAGGTGCTCGTCGGGCACCTGCCGGGTGGGGTCGAAGGCGGCCTTGTGGCAGTAGCGTCGGGCGACAACGTCGAAAAAGTCCATGGTCGTATCCCTCCTGGTGTGCGTGCAGTCCAGCTCCCTCCACCAAAGCCATTGCTGCGCCGTCGCCG